>Ga0123354_10019195_pt1 | contig 10732 bp, 6 predicted proteins | sample TergutLab28metaG_2_FD_97872 | JGI IMG/M metagenome (GOLD analysis project Ga0123354, IMG submission 97872) | Labiotermes labralis P4 segment gut microbial communities from Petit-Saut dam, French Guiana - Lab288 P4 | ecosystem: Host-associated > Arthropoda: Insects > Digestive system > Gut ... | reverse complement strand
TCTATTGGAACTTAGGTTTTCTAAGGGTGGGCACGGCAGGCCTCCCTGCCCAGGCGTATGGTCGGCGCGCCTTCAGAGAGGCGGCGAGGGCGGTGCTTCAGTCACACGCCTCCCCCCCCCCGCCCGCCGCCGCGCCGGGCCCCCCCCTTTGTTGGCGCCGGTGTTGTTTGTTTTGGTTAAAACCCGCGGGGGGGGGGGGGGGGGGGAGGTGAATCTGATCACACTCTCTTTATCTATTGCCGGGGTTAAGATTGTATGAAACTGTACTTCTACCCCCTGTATATGCGTTTATAGTGTGCTGGTGCTATTTAAGCACAGGGCTCAGTTAAGGCGTATGCATTGGTTCATTTCACGAAACGTTGATCTATGTTGACGCGTTCACCATAGGCCTTGCCATAACCAGCTGGCTGGTCGGCCGCTTCTCAGCGGAGGCCCGGGTTCATCCCAAGCGATATATGTGCAAGCGGGGCAGATTTCTCTCCGAACACTTCAGCTCTCCCTTGTCAGTATCATTGTACTTCTGTCGCGTATTCATTAATCATAAGGGGTTGGACATTGGGTCTGTCATGTAGCGCTTTTTCACATACACATAATTCGAAAACAGAAGTAATACTTCGTCAGTAAAGTGCTAGTTTACTGTGCAAAAACCGAAAATACATTAGCTGTTAATTGCAGAGTTACTGCGGACGAAATTTATTTCAGCGATATTATCGTAATAAAAACAAATGGAGCATTTAAACCACATTTTTCCTGCTTAGTATGAAAGGGTTGACTATCTGGTGATAAATTTCTCTAATGTTTTATAACGAAACAAACGGGCAGTGAAGAATGCCTTATTATACAAGAAACAATTCATAGACATAATTTATATCTCTGTTACTTCTATTTGGCTCCAGTTTTGTCCCTAGTTCATAGCAAAAAGCGAATTACTGAAACTCAAACGACCTTTAAAATTCATACCAAATCTGTGGCTGACCTACACATAGCTGGCCGTTTCTTTTTCCTGGATTATATAGTGTCCCCTGTTGTATTTATTTTGTTTTATGTATTGAAGCCTTAGGTAGTACATCAATCTTGTTGAAAACTGAAGCCAGTTAGTCTGATGTCGGGCAATGGACCACCCAAACCAGTTGGCCGCTGAAACCTGGGAGGTCGACAGGGAAAATTGGCCTTATGTGCGCAGATTTTAGTAGTTTCTGCTGTAGGAACTGACAGTAAGGACATACAATAAAAGTCGCGGATTATGTTGTAGAACCGTGCTAAATTTGAAAAGGAAATTCACTTTCTATCAGTATAAATTCAGTGCTGCTTCACGTCTTGCTGAAATTTAACTCTAAAATGTTCCATTATATAAGTAGTTATTGGGCCTGCTTTGTATAAATAGGAGGTATAAATAAAATTAAAAAGTTGTTGTAAAATGTGTGGAATAGGTAGTAGGAATAACGTACTCAGTTAATGATCAGGCTGCGGGATGGAGGATCCGGAGTTCGATTCTGGACAGCTGAAACAGGGTTTTCTCATCACCGAAAACTTCCAGAGGATATCGAAGTTCCTTTCTAAGTGGAGAATCGGCTGGCGCTTGAGGCTGAAGACGTTCGTCTAGTGCCAGCGTTTAGAGTGAGTACAGTTGTACCTGTGCTTGTCATGTAGTGAACAGGGAGAACTTTACCTGTACGTTGCTCCTTCGCCACTTTAGAGCCTGCCATTAGACTAGATTCCTACACAATCCTACCCAATTCGTTCGCTCACAAAACTTCCAACATTTTTACCCTAAGCTTGTTTGACCATTCATTTGAGTATGACGATAAATTCTGCATATATACCTGATATGTGCCCCCTTACCCACATGCCCAGCCACAGCTCCTAGATTTTGTAACGTAACTACGAGTGACCTCTATACGTACTCATGTCATGTCTTGAAATTCCACGTGGGTCTAATTCATTATTACTCATCATCATCATCATCCGTCACGAGTGAGGCCTTGATGGGCCTGTTTCGGTCTCGTCTAATAGTTTCTTCAAAGGTCTCCCAAGTCTTCTTCCTCCATATGGTGTATAATTCAGCATTATTTTTGGCATCCTGTCGTTGCTCTTTCTTGTTACATGTCGTAGCCAATTTAATTTGTATCTTCTTAGTTTATCGTCTGCTGGTTCTATTTCATGATTACTTCCCCACTTTATTCCATACACACGATTTTCATCCCCTACTGCATAGTTATATTCAACTCTCAAAGTAAGGTAAGGTAAGGTTACCATATATCCTGCCATGATGGCACAGAGGAGGAGTAGAAGTATGGCTATACTCTTCTTCAGTTCTTCAACCTCGGCCCTAGATAGGGTGATTGGGTAACGGCACACCTTAGCCGCTCTACCCCCGGGAATGACCCGGTACCCCTTGTATAGGAGGCTTGATGGGCCCCAGGACCGATCGGAACGGGTGCGAAAATCTCACTCCTACCTGGATTCGAAACCCGGATCGTCCAGCCCGTAGCGAGTCGCTATTCCGAATACGCTATCCCGGCCCCCCTTCTCTCAAAGTACCACCATCGTACAAGAAGCCTAGATGATTACGGAAATTATTGTTTTAGGTCCAAATAGTGTGGAATATTGCGTGCCTTGTGTTAAAAGGGCGTATTTTCAGCAAGAAAGTATTATGATATACTCGGATAATCTGTTAATACTAGAAGCAGTAGCTCAGACAATAAAGTGACTGATTAAACGGTAATTCTTATGACTTGTTTGGAAAATGCATCACGTGTGTTTGGAGACAGTACCTGTCTGACCGTTTACATTGTATCATCTCCGACATTACTCAGCAGGTATCGATTAAATTATGGGCTTTGCACACCAAAAGTGACATTACTTCGGAAAGACGGGACATTTGATTGATGTCGAAAGTCAGGATGACTTGGAACTATTAACTGGAGATTTTGTGGAAGAAAGCGACGGTGGCCTATCAAGGGTCCCATCACTTCCGTGCAGAGGCCTGGAGGAATTCCATAAAGAGGAACTCAGATAACTTCGATCCTTGATTCGAACCCAGGACTTTCCGACTATGCATTGAGAACTACACTTCGACGTTTGGCTAACTGCCCCCCGTGATCTTCTGTTGTTCGTGGTCCGTGACCACAATAAATTAAGATCAGACGCGGTTCGCTTTTTCAGTTGCACTGACGGTAATACAGACAGGAGCCTGGAATACCTGCCGGTTCTGCCCACTGCACGTACCTGGAAGCACTGAGAACCAACACAACAACCGCAAAGATCTGTCGTACGTGTATACAAGGCGCAAGCGTCGTAGGGGCGCAGCCTGTTGAAATTTAGGCCGGACCAACGGCTATACCTCTTTAATTTGCCAGACGGACGATGAATTAACCGATCGAAAGACGAATAATTTCACAGTTGTAGAGATTCTTCTTTTGGAAGTTTGAAATTACTATCCCCGTCCTTTTGTAGAACCAGAGGTTCGGTTCCCATATTCACAGGAACCAGCGTTTTGGTCCTACTTGAGCGAGGTTAGTCCACTCCAGTTCTTATAAAATACTTCCTTAGCATCCATCTTAATGTTATCCCTGATGTTGCAGTGGGTACGTCCCTTTACACTGTGCGATCAAGATGTTGCAGACTTGGAAGAACGGCCAGCTGCGACTTCCTTTCTTTGCGTCAATTTATTGAACTTTTTTTTTAGATAACACAATGAATGACTGTCACGTTTCTGAAGGATGTATTGTATGTAATGTAGTCCTAGTAAGTGGACATTTTAAGCAATTTGTGCAACTAATGACGAAAGAAATAGATGGGCTGATTCGTATATTAGGTCCGTAAAATGCATGAAGACAAGAAAAACAATAATTTTCGGCGGCTGGAAGTTTTCCATTGGCAATACGCTCCTCGAATTCAGAACGAAGGCATAGCTTTGTTGCTAGCTGCGATATGCCAGCCCCTTCCTGCAATGCAAATCTGCCCGACTGACAGCTTTAGTAAGGATGGACAGTGGCGGTTTCAAGGCAACATTAGTCTGAGCTCTGTAAATTTGAGTGGCACCTTGTCAGAATCAAAACGTGAATCCTATGATGACAAATGCGTAATTTTTTCAGACGCTAAGTTCAGAAGTACATTGTCACGAAAGTTAAAAATGCCGAATAAATCATAGTACTCTTCATGTTGCATTCGTATTTGTAGCTTATTTAACTACTTGCCCTAGATTTAGTGGATAAAATAAACTACAGAGAATGGACAAAATCAAGAATGAATCTAGACGTAAACGAGAGACAGTAAGTGTAATAAAGGAAACTATTATTTTGGGCATTACAGCAAAGAAAACTTGTCCTGATATGGACATACAGTATATCTACAGCGAATGATATATGAAAGGCAGCCGAAAATAATAATGCAGCAAGTAGCTGCAGAACAGAAGATATGAGCAGGTCCAAAGAAGAGCTGACGTGAAGGAACTGAAGTAGCAATGAATAGGACATACGTGGTGAGGAAAGTTATGGAAGACGTTGGAATTCCTTAGATAGATAGACAGACAGATAGGTAGGTAGGTGATAGACATAGAAAGGGGTGTGCAAGAATACTGTCGTGACATACTAGGTCTCTGAAATTATGGCAAAACCAAAACGGAATAACAGTAACGAATTAAAATTACGTTTACGAAGAAATTACGAACAGATTTAAGGTACGAATTGCTTGATACTTTTACATCAGAAATGATTTTATTCTTTTCAGTTTTTTTAAACGTAAAACTTTAAATGTATAAAGTTATAATTTTAGGTGTCGATTTGTGTGGGAATGACCGTCGGTATTTCACGTGCATGTTTGTGCATTCTTTTTGCTCATTTTTTGGAACTTGTGTAGATGTTTCGTAAATACACCACATTAGCAGCTGCGCTCACTCGGTAAATCTTACCAATAATGTAACTTCGTGTTGCTCTGCAAGACACGTTCAAGAATTCTATAAAATCAGAATACATACTGAACTACAGAAGTATTCGTCGATCCTCTGTACAGTTTTGGACAGCGCTGCTCTCCTTTATACCTAGTGTTCTCGTGGTCATCTCTGTCATCGCGGCGTCGTTTGCGATAACAAAGTGAACCATACAAAAGTGCAGTCACTCGGTTGAGTGGTGTTTTGGTACTTCCGTTTTATAAAATTCCCTGAAATGAACTCCTATATACTTTGCTCTACATGTCCTGTAGGGCTGCACTAAAACAAAAAACAAAAAAATTATGTATCTAGGGAACGCCCGTAAATCCGACACTGGTGTGGATTTGCTTGTGTCCTTTCTGTTTGTCCCAACGTGTTTTTACTGAAGAATCTTATCCTGAGGATTTACCGTCACAAGGATACTTCTCGAAGAGGTATGAAAAACTTGTTTGTATTCCTTTCGTGTCCGACTGTGTTTGGAATGGATCAGGTTTTGATGGATAAGCTGGGAGACTACACAATGAGAAGTGTCTGTAGACACAGACTCCATCCGTATGCCGGCACGGAATGAGCGTTCCAAATTGGACAGCTACTTTGATAATGGATGCAGTTTTCATCTTTTTTTTTCTACTTCTCTTCAACTTGAAATTTTATAGACCACTTGTTTGTTATAAAAGGACGAATTTCTATAAATTGGTTACGTTTCTAAACATATCTAATGGTGTTTTTATTGTCGTTTTATTTGTTTTTAATTTTTGTGATAGAGATATTTATTATGACTTGCATATCGACACTTTCAACGCCAAGACGATGTAGGCGATTCTTGAATGATAGGCTGATTAATGGATGTTGTGGGAATGATGCAGAAGGAAGCAGTTGTGACCTAATTTGAGATACCACTTCGGCACCTGCCTGTACGGACTGAGGAAAACTACCAATGTCTCAGTAACGACAGCAGCTGATGTTGGGACCGAAATTTTAATTCGAACGTCCAGACTGCGAAGCAAGGGCGCTGCTTACTGTGTCGCGACTGTCTGCGATTGTGTGTATTGCTGTCTGATACATAGTGCGAGGCAAGCTGTCAGTGGCGCGGTTCTTACAAGTTTAGTGCTAACGTGACAGTCGTACAGAAAATCGTCTGCACAAAACGGACGCACAGCGTTGGCTGGCTGGCTCTGCCCCGTCTGCATGTAAGAGTAAAGAAGTGCTGTTAAATTAAACTATTGGTTGCCGCAGTTCTTCATCCACAACGTCTATCGTAGAGCCGGTATAAAGACACGGAAGGGATTGGGACAGAAGGCCTAGTTCACAGTGAACTGGCTAAGGAACTGACTGCATGGATCGGAGTCATTAAGAAGATGATAGTTGCGCAGCCACTTAAGAAATTCTCAGCGCTTTCCACAGGACTTCTCTGATCATCTCCATTATGTCCTCCACACCCTCCCTTTCCATGTGTATAATGTCTTTGTTAGTACTGTTCTGTCCTCTATACTCAGGTCTTCTAAGCGGTCTCTTTTTTCAGATGTTCAGGTCAAGATCTTGTGTGAACGTCTCATTCATGCATGCTGCACTCCCAGCCAATCACACGATCTTTGACTTGACTCCCGCCGCTATGTATTCAGTAAGCCATATTGGCAACTGCCTTCCTTGTATGGAGGTCATTTCCTCCATCCGAAACGTTGAGAACGCAACATAACTTAGTCACAGGGGACCCAATAAACAGGGATGAGCTGACTGCCGTAAGACAGGGGTTCATAATTTCTGAATTGCATTTGGAATAATATACCTACAGCTACCGTCATAAAAAGACTGTCCCGTTACATGCCAATCAGGCACAGAAGGGAGGTTGAAATGTAGCTCTAACCATGCTCGACCCTTTCGCTAGAACGGGATGGGTGGATTGTCAGCGCCACGCCCCGGTCGCTTTACCCACGGTAAAGAGACCCTCTACCTATTGTACGGAAGACTAGGCGGGCCTCGAGGCCAGTTTCGATGGGTTACGAAAATGTCGCCCTCTTCGGGCTTCGAGATCCGGACCGTCCATCCCGTAGCGAGTTCCTGTACCGACTGAGCTATCCTGGCCGCCCAGTTACCATCACAGTGGCAGTGAAACGCTTAAGCGTTATCCCTGTAAGTGTACTATAGACCTATTAAGAGCACGTAGATGAGTTCTTTACCGACTGCTTTCCTCTACCTGATATATTTGTAATTGGGAATGACTTAAGCCTTGAGGTGCTGATATAAATACAGTCGAACTCGGTTATAACATCGTGAAAGGGCGTGAATATTCTATGTGTCGGTATAAACGAGTGCATTTCTAACCGAATAGTATAATGTTACGATTAACAGTGAGGATTTAATTGGTACCACAGAGTATCTGACGCTATAGACGAGGTGCAGAATAAACCAATGTCGTTTCAACCGGGTTCGACTGTATGTGAAACATCCTGTACATAATTAGTATTTTGGACGGCGGACGGAATTGTGTGATTATCGAAATGATCTCGAAGTTAATACGCTTACTTACACGCATTTTCATAATTATTCTTTTTAGAATTTCATCTTGAGTCCCATTTCTTTCTCTTCGTAATTCGTGTGTGATCAGAAAAGAATACTAATTTCCTGTACCTCGTTTGTGCAGAAAGAGCAAAAGCTATTTCTTCGGAATAAGCAACGTTTCATAATGTCCTATTGATCGCTTAAAGCCCAGTGGTAACTATACATACTAGTTACTGTAATATTAAGAAACTTGATACTTCGTCACACACTATAGATGCTATATTTTTGCTGTGCATTATTATCGTAAAAAGGTAAAGTAAGCCCATTACAGGCCTGGACAGGCCCTAGGGTTCCAGGAAGTTTGAGGCTTCCAGATTTCAAGACAGTCGGCACATGAAGGTGGTAAGGTTGTCAGCCGTACGCACCGGCCGCCTTTACCCGCCCGGAAATATTCTTGGTACTCATTTCTTTTAGAGACTGAGTCGGCCGAAAGATTATGTCAAACACTGCTATCGTAGTAGATGCAAATTATTTCCCTAAACACGATTAATGCATTGGTCTTTGTAATAGAGACATCGTGTTCTCTCTGAGGTAGGACATGAAAGAAATATGCGTGTGTGTAAATTGTTTGATCGGTTTCAGTCTTCAGAGGGTTTGTTGTTGTGAATTCATGACGGTGTATGAATGAGACATAGGAATATTCGCTGAAAGCGAGCGTAAAATACTGCTCATGTGTTACCTTTTTTTTCCAATAACAACAAAATCAAAGTGGGCGAGTTTTTAATTCGCTATTCCTCGCGTGGCGCCTTGCACGACGTGTGGCGGAATGATCCACTGTAACACCGGTCGTTATAGTTTCACCAAATACGAATAAAAGAAAGACGAATATGCTTGTTAATTATTTGGCACAAGCAGGCGGCTCGAAATTGCGAGGCGTTTTTTTGTGTCCTTTCAAACAAACGTGTTTTTCGCTTCCACATGTCCGTCCAATCATTCGTTATGTCAAGCTTTCTTTCGCTGAATTGATTTTGATGAACAGTGCGAAGTGCCTTTCAAATATCCAAATTGCGTTTATAGTGTCCGAACAGTGGCACTGACGTCGACTGCTCCGGCATTGGGATCTTAAGTTCGAATTCCATTGGGATTGTTCGTTCTCCAGTTTTCTACGTTTTAGTATGCGGTGTAGAAAGAGACCGCCGTCGATGGAGTACAGCGGAATTCATAGTCCGAAAGGTATTTTTGAAGTGCGACAGAACGGCGAAACTAGGGGTGATGAGTAGAAGAAAAAGAAGAATTTATGTTTTGTGATCCAACTGGAACTGTCGACTCCCAAGTGAGTTGGATGTGTTGTGGATAAAGTGGCATTGGGACACGATCTCTTTTTCCTAGCACTTTGATTGTCCCCAACAACAGTATCAATGCTCAACTCTCATATTCGCCCATCTACCATGGACGGTAAAATATCAGTGATTGACAACACTGCTAAATTAAATACTAAGAAGAGGATCTGTCAATTGAAGCGTTTAATTCATTCATGTATGTCACCTGCCTGGCCTCGTCTACCTTGCCAAGCAGGAAGAATTGTAATGTCTGTCGCTGTTTATCGTTGTGAGAAGGATATGAACCTGTCACTCTTCTTCTTCTTCTTCCTTTCGATAATCATTTTCCGTAAGAATAATTGGGCCGACTGTCTTTCCTTTGACAGCCACATTATCTTTACATATCTCAAAAATTTGTTTTCACGTACCAATTTTGGTTGAAATCGGACCACACTAATGGACAACGTATTTGAAAACTTACACATGCTTTCGACCACTTTGGTTACTAATGCCACCAGTATCGTTACGGTTACGATGTTAGTACGTACCAGTGATCCTACTGTTAATATGATAACTCATCTTACCAAGGTCCGCATGGGCGTAGGAACACAAACAGAGCGAACGCGCACGTATTATTACGACCCACAGAAGTTCCTTACTTATTTTTTTATTTTTCTCGCGTCTCGCTCGTTTTTCAGCAAGCCTCGCTAGTAATCTTGTTGTATTCCTTGCATCGCCATTTGGGCTTCATAACAATTCCTTCTCCACTTCATTTCACTATTGTAACAGTGGGTCTGTCGTCATTTATAAAGCGTGTGTTTCCCACATAGACGTTCTTACGGCTGTGAATATCTCCGCGCTGTTAGATTATATGGATTCGTGTGCCTGAAAGTTGCCATCCACAAATATATTTACAACTCCCCTCCAAGGCATGTGACCCTGGTTCGGTTTCCAACAAAAATCCTTTACTTTCCCCTAACATTTACACCGACCTTGGGCCGTGCTGGGTCTCTTATCCAATGTATACGAGAGATCTATGTCTAGGGATAAACCGGCCGGAGAATGACGCTGAATGTACAGATCTCTCGTGACTTGATGCTTAGTTACGCGACCGGGCTAACCTGACCTCATAGCGATGTACGACATGCTTTTGGAATACTTTCCCATATTATGTGTATTTAATGAAGTACCACGCGTAAACATTTGTGAAGCCTTTCAAACTATGTGCATAGTGGGTTGTTTTGTGAGAGCAAATATGGAATTCCGTCCCAACTTGAAACTGCATGTAGATTAAAAACCTTGATGGTATCTACGAAGGGAAACCCCCAGTTTCATGGTTTCAGTTGGTGTCAAACACGCCTCTATATCGTTTCTCATCGCACACGACATTTCTGGCGTTTAAGGTAACGGAAATTCCATATACTGCCCTGAGAAATGCCGAAAGAAATTCGTGGAACTTCGCCGTTATGACCTTACTGTATTCATTCTTATTCTTGCTTTGTTTCGTGTCTGTCTTCTATTAGTTTTTTGTTGCCGAAAAGATAACCGCACCATTACTTTAGCCGACTTTCTGCAATAAACAAAAACTTATGGTATCGTGTCTATTTGTATTCCTCCCCCCCCCCCAGATATTTTTGAGCTTTTACATGAATATTTGTGAAACTTAACTATTGATTGCTCACAATTTCTACCATGGACCAGATATTATTAGGATGATTACACTAAGAATTATGAGATGGAGGAGCATGTTTTACACAAGGGACACTGTGCGCTGTGCATCTTTTTTTTTTGGGGGGGGGGAGATTTAGGGGTAAGTGGGAGGCTAATATTAATTTAAAAATTTTGAAATTTCGGACTGAATTTAGCTAGGGTCATAGCTAGGGTGCTGTGAGCACTTGATATTTGTGTGTGTGTGTGTGTGGTGTGTATGTGGTGTGTGGTGTGTGTGTGGGGGGGGGGGGGGGGGTGGGGGGGTGGGGGGGGG
>Ga0123354_10019194_pt1 | contig 10733 bp, 7 predicted proteins | sample TergutLab28metaG_2_FD_97872 | JGI IMG/M metagenome (GOLD analysis project Ga0123354, IMG submission 97872) | Labiotermes labralis P4 segment gut microbial communities from Petit-Saut dam, French Guiana - Lab288 P4 | ecosystem: Host-associated > Arthropoda: Insects > Digestive system > Gut ... | reverse complement strand
TTGCGCTGACCACGTGACACCCCTCTATCCGCAAAAGTTGGCACTAACTTCGCCGACCGGCGGCGGCCGCTCTGTCGGTATAGTTCGCGTGCGGACTAAGGCCACGGAGTTTGAGTTTGAGTAGTTACTTTTAGACCTCATGCTGGATAAGTAAGGCTAAGTACACAATCCAAATATTTAACACTTACTGCTTTACCACTGCAACAATGATTGATCGAACGCGTCACAGTGTTACGTTATACGTACACTGCCACTCTTATTTCAGTTTCGCACTTGTCGAAGCTTAGAATTCCCGGGTCGATTCCCGCACTTGGCACGAGTATATGGGCGTAATATTTTTTTCTGTATGTCGTCATGTATAATTCGAGACTTTGAAAACTGTATTAATAATTATACGCGCACTTCATACCCAAAAACGTTTTTAAGCTTCATGGATTTCAGATTTTGAAACAACATGCATTGTTGAGCTAATGAATGAGTGGAGCTAGATATGGAAAATTACGTGTAGAAATATATCGTAATATCTTTCCCTATACGCCAAATATTCTTAGTATTGCGTTTCGGCGTTTCTGTTGACACCTTTGCCGCGTATATTTTGACGTGGCGTGACCATGTCGTCTATAACTCGATCATCCTGATAATAGTTGGTGAGGACTACACCCTGTGCAGCTTCAGTCTCATACAGGCTCATTACTTATGCTGTGTCAGACATGTTATGCGGCCTCATGTCGTCAATCAGCCAGACAGAATGACAGTCACTCTCACAGCAATTCAAACATCCCATTAATCTGTCCAAAGCTTCCGATCGCTTGTCCAAATTATCTTCATACGTAAATAATACCCTAACTAGTAACTTGGTTGTCTCTTAATGTTCAAAGCAGAATTCATTCAGACTGGTTAGTCATTACCCCTAAGACTTGTAAACCCGTTGCATGCCATGTTGAAGTACTGGAGGAAAGTACTTTTTAAATTCAGATGAACGTAATATATTTAGTATATCGTTACTTTTACGTTTTCTTATCGTCATCTCCTTCCCAATTTCTACTGAACTCCTTTCACGTTCATCTCATAGTTCTTAATTTTTTTTATGCGTTAAAACCACAGATTAGTATACAGAATTTTTATCTATCAAATCACTAATATGTTGAGAGAACAGATTTAATCGTGTTTCGACCTAGGATAAGTCATTCTCCAGCTCATAACAATTCTAAAAACACATATTGAGAAAGGTAATTTAGATTAAGTTACATCTCCGCCCTTTAAACTGCACCGTTTTAAACACAGAGCTGCCATCTCTATAAGTAAGTCAGAACTGTGTGTTCCAGTCTGTCTTCATGAAACCAGCCTTTAATGCAACACTTTCCATACACCACGTTACACTGTCTAACACTCCGACGCTCGCCGAAACGTGTCGGAGTGTTAGTTAGAAAATGTAACGTGGTGTATGGAAAGTGTTGCATTAAAGGCTGGTTTCATGAAGACAGACAATTACGAATTTAAGGCGCGGTACGTACAACATTAAGATAATCTAAGTCCAACGGGCAACGTTTGTGAATAACTACAAAGCTACTGTGTGTTCCAATGTTAACATAATCTACATATGCAGTCAGATAACACAAATTTGACATTCATGCACAGATTCTCGTTTTATGTAAGTGTCACTTTATGGCGTGAAGGCGAAAGGTACTTTTTAGGGCAGTCTCTTCGTAATGGTGACGACAGTTACCATGAGGAGAATATTTGAAAATTTCAAATTAATTTTACATTTTTCTATCTGTGTGTGTGTGTGTGTGTGTGTGTGTGTGTTGTTTATGACTGAACTGTAAGAATACCGTGCATAGTACCTCCAACATTGTCTTCTGGACAGTGATGCAGTCAAGTTGAAATTTACAGACGATTTGGAAGAACCCACTGCTTCTATCGTCTGCTCTAATGAAGGATGCGGCAAGTTTCTACGAAACGCCGGAAATTTCCACAAGATTACACTGCATCACTACCCAGCAGAAAGGAAGTTTCTTGTTCGCCTGTCTGAGAACCCTAAATCTCTCACGTATTACCTTCCGAAGAACCTCATTATCTAACTGCGTCTGGTGCCTGTCGATCGATTCTTTCATTTTGCTTCAAATACAATTATTGAATAATTAGCCTTGATTTTTAATAAGTGCCACATATCAGTGGCAGTAAAGTTGGAATTACTCTTAGAACGAGATAAACCTACTGGTTTGGAAAAACAGATAACCGCAGCAAAAGTAAGCATGTTGTTCAACGATGCTGTCAAACGCTAAGATAATTTTTTTTTCGGTGATGGAAGAATAAATGTGGGATATTTGTGGACTGATAGTGACGGGAAGAACAATACACGCGAAGAGAAACTTGTCCCTGTGTCACTTTGTCCACGTCAACTCTGATATGGTGTCACAAGTAGCGTATTTGCTTGGTATGTCTATAAAATGCAAAACAGACTCGAAATCCACTTGTGAAAAAATCAAGGACGATGAGGTGGGTGGACCATGTAGCATGCATAGCAGGGGTTGTGAAATTCGTATGATACTATAACGGAAAGGCGCGACAAACGAGACCGTCAGGAAGACTTAAGCTTAAACAGAAAATAAATTCAACGATATCTTAAAGCAGGGGGTAAATAATTCGCTATGAAATCAATTAACTTATTATTTCTATTTGGAATGAGGAATTGCCTGAGAAGTGGAAGGAGTCGATCATTGTACCCATCTATAAAAAGGGCGTTAAAACCGATTGTAGTAATTATAGGGGCATATCACTTCTGCGAACTACATACAAAATTTTATCCAACATCCTACTGCCAAGGTTAACTCCATATGCAGAGGAAATTACTGGGGATCATCAATGTGGATTTTGACGCAACCGGTCAACTACTGATCATATATTCTGCATTCGCCAAATACTTGAGAAAAAAATGAAAATACAACAAAGCAGTGCATCAGCTCTTTATAGACTTCAAGAAAGCTTTTGATTCAGTTAGGAGGGAGGTCTTGTATAATATACTCATTGAGTTTTGTATCCCCATGAAACTGGTAAGGCTAATAAAAATATGTCTGACTGAAACTTATAGCAGAGTCCGGGTTGGCAAGAATTTGTCTGACATGTTTCCTATTAGGAATGGTTTGAAACAAGGAGATGCTCTATCGCCATTGCTTTTCAACTTTGCTTTGGAGTACGCCAATAGGAGGGTTCAGGTAAACCAGGATGGCTTCAAATTAATTGGTACACATCAGTTTCTGGTTTATGGAGATGATGTTAATATATTGGGAGGAAGCGTTCATACTATAAAGGAAAACTCAGAAGCTTTTGTAGTGGCTAGTAAGGAGACTGGACTAGAAGTAAATGCTGATAAAGTTAAGTAGATGGTCATGTCTTGATATTAGAATGCAGGACGAAGTCGCAATATAAAGGTAGATAATAGTTCCTTTGAAATGGTGGAAGAGTTCAAATATTTGGGAACAACCTTAACAAATTAAAATTCTATTCGGGAAGAAATTAAGAGCAGATTGAAGTCAGGGAATACTTGCCATCATTCGGTGCAGAATCTTTGGTCTTCCAGTTTGCTTTCCAAAAATTTAAAGATGATGTTATACAGAACTATAATTGTGTCTGTTGTTGTGTATGGGTGTGCAACTTGGTCGCTTATATTGAGGGAGGGACTAGGCTGAGGGTGTTTGAGAATAGGGTATTGAGGAGAATATTTGGGCCCAAGAGGGACGAGGTAACAGGAGAGTGGAGAAAACTACATAATGAGGAGCTTAATGATCTGTGCTCCTCACCCAATATTGTTCGGGTGATAAAATCGAGAAGAATGGGATGGGCGGGGCACTTAGCGCTTGTGGGGGAGAGGAGAGGCGTATACAGGATTTTGGTGGGAAACCTGAAGGAAAGAGTCCACTTGGAAGACTCATGAGTAGATGGGAATAATATATGAAGATGGTTCTTCAGGAAGTGGGATGTGGGGGTGTGGACTGGATCGAGCTGGCTTAGGGCAGAGACAGGTTGTGGGCACTTGTGAATGCGGTAATGAACCTTCGGGTTTCATAGAAAGAGGGAAATTTCTTGACAAGCTGAAAACCAGTTAACTTCCAAAGAGGGACTCTTCTCCATGGAGTAAGTAAGTAATTAAGTATATCTTAAAGCAATTCCGTTGGTATGTGAGCAGAATTATCCGGCTCAGTTTAGGGACAAGGTACAGGCATTTGTGAACACGATTTTGAAACTTCGGTTTCCGCAAAGAGTAGTGAATTTCTTAAGTAGTTCGGGAATTATTAACTTAACTGTAAGAGAAGTTAACGTACACGAAACAATAATTCTGAAGAAATACAACGTAGACCTAACTTTGTCGTGACTCAGTGAAATAAAATAGTTTATTTGAATTATATTTGAATCATAGCAACTGGACATCATGATCTGAACCAGTGATATTTCACAAGCAATTCTACCAACAACAATAAAACCTCTCTCTCTCTCTCTCTCTCTAGGTAAATATCTTCACTTGAAATTTATATATCCTTTTTGAATAATCATTAAGAGTTTAACAGAGGATAAGCTGTTCTTAACTCTTACAAAAATTAAAGTTCTTTTTTTACCCGTCGTGCTCACGGCTGTGGCTATATAGAATACTGTCTTCTGAGATATCACGCCGTGTAGTCTGGTATACGTGTAGGAATACTTCGGTGCACCGTCGATAAATTTCTAGCACAGTGCACGACGCCACATCTCAAGAAACGCCAGTTGTCTTTACTGAAATAGTTTATTGCGTCCACACTGTAGACTTCCAACTTCTTGTCGTTTGCTATAAGACATCTCCTAATATACATACATGTGGACTTCATATGGCATCTAGCGGTAGGGATTTAAACTATAGAAGAAAAATGGAAGCCGCGGTTTGCGCACGCTTACTTCAAGATAGCTCGGGGCACTGATGTGTGCTGCGTGGAAGGACGTTTTGTTTTGCAGGATGACGCCATACTTAAATTCGCAAGACGAAAGGTAGATGGGTCATGTGTCAGGCATGGGTAAGTTAAAAAAATAAGTACCAATACTGAGTCGGAATAACTGAAATGAAGAAACCACTTGGAGATTTATGTTCGAAAGCAAGCGTGATGTACTGTAACATGGTTATCGTGTGAACAGCCAAAGAGAAATACAAGCCGTCAGCCAAACGGAATTTATGTCAATTTTGTTGCTTGCTATTTGTTTCTGCTTAGGCTAAAAGCCATCCTCAGGCAATGAAAAACATATAAAGGAAGACAATTAAATACAACCCTTTAACATGACCCTTTTTTAGATAGCTGAGGTCTCAGCTTCACAAAAACTGATAAAGGTATTATCTAGTGATGGTCATGATTCCACTGAGGTGCCTCACGGTGGGAACCACTGGTGCCCTCTGTTGAGCAAGATAATGAATCTTCAGTTGCAAAGGTAAAGCAATCCCTGGACAGGACCTGAGGTTTCCAGGAGTTTGAGACTCCCAGATTTCTATACATTTGGACCATGAAGGTGCTAACGTCGTCAGCCCTACGCTCCGACCGCCTTCACCAGCAGGAGATATTCCTGGTACTCATTTCTATTAGAGGCTGAGTCGATCCCAGAGCTACAGTGCGGCCGGAAAGATTGTCGGTGATCCAAAAGGGAATCGAAACCGTGACTTTCCGGTTTGCAGCGCAGGGCCTCCACCAACTGCGCCACAGCCTACCCCCCCCCTCCTAATTCCTCGAGTACTTAGTAAATATGATCTGTTTTCAGGAAGAAATTCACACTGTGGTCATATTAGTTTCTCACAGATAAATTGCATTGTAGTTGTCTGCATATTTCGGTAAGACAGCAGTAGGCCATGATAGGTTAGTAACTGTGCAGGCCATCACAACTGTAGGTTACCAAACAAAATGTTCAGTTCCCTTTGAACCACAAGCATTATATTGCCTCTAACGACATGACTATTATGGTTCACGAACTGGTTCTTGACAAACCGGGCCGTCTGACTTAAGGCAAACCAAATATTTCCTCTACCTAAATGGGAAATTCATCAAAATCGGGATAACGGGCTTTTAGGCATACATACGAAGTTGTAAAATCCCTTGTGGAAAGGTGTGTGAATATTAATTCAATACAAAATATTCCGAAACTAACGCCTGGGGATCAAAGGCGAAGTAGCCATATCCCTCACATTCTTGCACTAATATCACTATATGAAACAAACACCGACAAATGCACTCATATATTATCAAGGCACCGCTTTATTAACACTATACGTAATTCCAACATGTTTCAACTTTCACAGGGTCATCTGTTTGGAGTGTATATTTGGTACATTCTAGCAGCAAGCTCAACAAATTGAGTCGTCAGCTATAAAATTCAACTTAGTGAGCAGCGTGTACTGTGTACCGCAGCAGCAATGTGATAAATATGTTGAATAACACAGTACACGCTGCTCACTAAGTTGGATTTTACATCTGATGAATCATTTTGTTTAGCATGCTACTAGATTGTATCAAATATACTCTCTGAAGATGGCCTTTTAAGGGTTGAAGCGTGTTGGAATGATGTATAGTGTTAATAAAGTGTTGACTTAATAATATATGGGTGCATTGTCGGTGTTTTCTGATATAACCGCATCTCATTTATACGGGGAGAGAGGATCTGTGCCTTGTCCGAGGTTATTCGAGGTTAAACTCGGCTTCTGCAAAGTAATTCATAACTTTGAACACACTTTAACGTAGAATACGACATTACTAATGCATTGGTGGGCCGTGATAGCTCAGTGGGTATAGCGACCGAACTACGGGCTGGACTGTCCGGGGATCGAATCCCGGTGGGGGACTCGTCCAGACCGGTCCTGGACCAACCCAGCCTCCTGTACAATGGGCACCGGGTCTTTCCCGGTGGTAAAGCGGCCGGGACGTGGCGTTGACCTCCCACTCCCATCTAGCGCCGAGGTTAAAGAAAGAGTAGAGCTATACTTCTTCTCCACCACTGGGTCTTCGTGGCCTGTTCTAGGGTGAAATTTACCTTTATCCTTACCTTACTAATGCATAGTTCATGACGGTTCTTCTCTACATACTTATATCGTGTCCATCTAATGCAAAGGCATAACGCATTTAATTCTGTTAATATGGAAGGCAACGGAAGAAAAATAAGCTTTACAACAGGAGCACTATCCGTGTATCCCACTGGGCGATGGTAACGTTTGGAGTAGCAACGTTGTTGATTAAAGTAAATACCTTAATAGTAAATATGCTAAAGAAGGCCGAACTAAATATTTTACCCCAAGGCTTCTCGTTTTTTTTATTTCAGGGAGTGTACTACGTTATAAACCTTTGTATAAATCAGCTGGCTCAGTACAAGAAGAAGGCACCGACACTTCAGACACTGGATATTTTCGTTGTTTTGTATGGTTACTTTAACTTTTCGTGACCATGGGTTAGATTCACGATGGTGTCATTGGAATGTTTCATAGACATAGAGCTGGTCGCGGGTAGCTCAGTCGGTATAGCGACTGACTACGGGCTGGACGGTCCGGGATCAAATCCCGGTGGGGACGAGTTTTTCCGCCCGTCCAGACCGGCCCTGGGGCCCACCCAGCCTCCTGCAAAATGGGTACCAGGTCTTTCTCAGGGGTAAAGTGCGACTGGGGCGTGCTGCTGACCACTCACCCCCTTCTAGTGCCGCGGTCATGGAAGAGTAGAGCTATACCTCTACCCACCCTCTGGGCCACACCGGGCCTGTAACGGGATCACTTTACCTTTAATCTTACTGGCCACATTATGGCTCTGGGGTCGACTAAGCCTTCAACAGAAATGAGTACCAGGAGTATTTTCTGTGGGATAAAGGCGGCTGGTGAGTAGGGTTGACATTCTTACCGCCTTCATTTACCGGTTATCTCGAAATTTGGTAGCCGCGACCTCCTGAACCCCTCAGAGACTGTCCAAGCCTATACAGGAATTGCTTGATGCTTTATGTTAAATTTTAGTAACTGTGTTGCGCATGTCAACACTACATGACTGAATTAAATTTTTCTTGTTATAACTAAATTACAGACCGTATAGTGGCTATATAAAATTCGGTTGATTTTTGTGGTGTTTACTGGAAGTCCATACGCGCGCCCGCATGTGTGTATGTAGTCTTTGGTACCCAGCATTCATTTCGCATGCGCCATATTTTCAACTGTGGCCTCTCCGGCTGTACAATATTTTGCCACATTATCTCGTAAACGGCACGATTTTCGAAAAAAAAAAGAAAGAAAGAAATATTATGGATCATAAAATGTGTGTTTTGACGTCCTCTGAACTTTTATCTGAAACATTTCTCATTCTAAGGAGCAATGAGCGAGATATGATAACAAATATACATTGGTCTTCATGCAAGGTATCCATTATTTTTGTCACATTTTAATGAGGCTCGAATCTTCTCGACAGACTTCCGAAAAATTCTCAAATATCAAATTTCATGAAAATCCGTTTTAGTGAGAGTCGAGTTGTTCCATGCGGACGGACAGACAGATAGACAGACATGACGAAGCTAATAGATGCTTTTCGCAATTTTGCGAAAAGCTCCTACAAACACTTCAATTTATTCGCATATATTCTTGCGTGCATAGAAATATTAATCGGCGAGTGCTGGAAGGGAACTAATCGGTAGTTTCTGTAAGATAATGCGAAATGTGGGGCTGCAGTGGGGGCATATGCAGATTTTCATCAGTTTACGGCAAATTGTTCACTTAGTAAAAGGGGTTACCTGTAGGCTCTAAATGGTTAAATGCCAGCAGAGAAAGCTCCTTTTCCTGGTAAGTTCTGTCCATGTAGTGGTGTTCGGTGGTGAACTTCTATTTACAACAGCATTGGAAAGGCGTTCGAAATGCCGATCAGTGATGTGAGAGAATGGGCGAATCTCGCCAACGAGGATGGCCAGAGCAAGCAGCCTCCTGCTAACAAGCCTCGCATCCTGACGTGATAGGCCTGCGGACCCATTACTTGTTCTCGGCTTTCATACATTGGCATATGATTATGACAATATCGAAGCACCAACTTAACTTTGGTGGAACATTTTATGCCTTAAGCCTATATACCACAGCCAAGATACAGTGCAAAATCTTAAACTGACTTGCTTGATGGTATGAATAGCCTAAAACTGAAGTCGGATTCACTCGTTAGTTTTCAACAAGATTTTCATCTATTTTTCCGTAATAAACCCTGGAAGATGAGATTTTCCATCTTCAAAATGGTGAATAATCAGACGGCGGCCCTCTGGAAGGTTAGTCTGTGTAGGTTGGTAGAAGTTACAAGCGTTCAAAGGCCATACTATCACCATCCTCAGGAATACTTATACACCGTAAATGGTAACAGGATTTTACCACCGGCACGTTAGTAATGGGTTCTACCAGTTCACACCTCACTGTGTTCCGTATCGTAACACTGAAGCGAATCTTAAAGACACAGGCTACGAACGTGTGAGATGGAATCGTCTTGAGCATATGAAGGGGGCTGTCATGAACCGGGTAATGAACGTGGGTGTTTCGTTAAAGAAGGAGGAATGTTGAGACATACACAGTTTTGACAAGGGATTAACGTAAATTTTGTTAGTAGTGTTTATTATCACTTTTGCCATTGTTACAAAACCACACCACACATTTTTTTAAATGTTCTGCTGATCGTGCATATTGGTACAACTCTGGGCAAATGACTAACTTCATGCACAATTACGTTATATAATACGTTTATTATTATAATCCTCTACATGTTTCGAGCAAATTTATGCTCATCATCAGGAGGTCAAATTGTTTTAATACAGCACCTGATATAGTATTTTCCGTAAGTGACCGTCCGGTGTGCAGGTTGACCGTTGGCCTGCACACCGGATGGTCGCTTACAGAGAATACTATACCAGGTGCTGTATTAATACAATTTGACCTCCTGATGATGAGCACAGGGTTGTTCGAAACATATAGAGGATTATAATAATAAACGTATTATATAACATAATTGTGCATCAAGTTGGTCAGTTACCCACAGTCACACCACACAACGTTTTGGAAAATATGTTTTCTTCACCAGGTGAATTGAAACTAACCAGAAACAACAGCTATCCATTTGTGTTGTGTTGTGTTATGTAGTGATGTGTTCTATCATGTTGCGTTATGTGGTGTTGTGTTGTATCACGTTGTGTCATGTGATGTTGTGTTGTTTTGTGACAATGGAAAAAGTTCTAATAAATATTAGTCATTCAAGGTAAAAAAATATCTAAAAGGAAAGAAATTTTAAACATCACTCTGAAGAGCTTGGTCTTTCAAATGCATGTATAAGTAGAGCTGCCCCTATTTTTAATCGAATACCACGTCCTCAAAGGCTATGGGAGACGTGGGGGCATATCTCCACGCAATCTTGAGCTCCGCACTAAATGGAAGTGATTGGTCAGCTTGACGGCTTGGCTTATATGGTAAGTGGTGAAATTGTCTTCCTTTCCGGCAGAGATTAAAAGTTTTCTCGAATTTTCGATGTCACAGCTTGACTGAGTGCATTAAATTAATTATGTAGTATATAATAATAATAATAATAATAATATATTTATTTACTGCAATTGAGTTGTTGCCCGGTGGCAGTGGTTATTTTACATGTAAACAAAACATGAAATTGGTTACTACTAGATTTAAGTCGGGAGGGCTACATGAGAAGCATGTAGTGGCAACTTGGAATCTTGGGAACCATCTCAGC
>Ga0123354_10019189_pt1 | contig 10734 bp, 7 predicted proteins | sample TergutLab28metaG_2_FD_97872 | JGI IMG/M metagenome (GOLD analysis project Ga0123354, IMG submission 97872) | Labiotermes labralis P4 segment gut microbial communities from Petit-Saut dam, French Guiana - Lab288 P4 | ecosystem: Host-associated > Arthropoda: Insects > Digestive system > Gut ... | reverse complement strand
TCCACATTCGTTGTATCTCTATACACAAACTCTTGTATTTTAACTTCTTTTCCGCTTCCTTTTGCACAACATTTCTGTCTGCGGGTATTGCCACATCTATAAGTGTGCATGTTTTCTCTTTTTTGTTTTTAATTATTGTATCTGCTCTATTTACTGTAACTTCTGTGTCTGTGTGTACTGCTTGATTCAACAACACTGTGACATCTCCCTCTTCATACAATGGCTTGGGCATGTGTGTGTATCATTTGTCTGTGGTTTCAATACCTAAGGCTTTGCATATTTAGTAGTTCAAATGTGTACGAACATTATCGTGTCTCATTAAATATTCGTTCTTCGCCAAAATGGGGCATCCCGAGGTTAAGTGGTCAATAGTTTCTTCATGCTGTTTATATAACTGGCATTTACTCTTAATTTCTTGCTTCAAAATTTTATTCTTAAAATAGTTTTTACTAATTTCTTGGTCTTGAGCTGCCACTATTTTACTTTATGTTTCTCCCTTGATGTCGCCAGATTTTAGCCAGCTTTTCATCTAGGTTACGTGACAATTGCCCATGCATCCTCTTCCCGTGCCATCTTTCTTTTGTTTTCTCCACTATACTCTCCTTCATTTTTCCTGCTTCTCTTTGTACTTCCGTCTTGAGGCATCTAGCTGTCTGTAACACTGTTGAGTCGATGTTATTATTATTATTATTATTATTATTGGAAGTTTCCTTCATATTATACTTCGAATTTGTGTTACAAAAATGGTTTCCATAAAATAAAACATTTATTTTGCCAAAAAACTGTTTTATTTTGCTGTTCTACATTTTTGGTCCAACTTCTCATCTTTTGGAACGTTAATATATAGAGTACGTGCATAAATACACGGAAATATAAATAGGTCCACACCTACCTACTTAAACAGAGCCCAGCGCATTCTCTAACATGTTCCTCGTTTGTAGTGAGTGTAACGCTACAGCAGAGGAGTGGAAAAAATCCCTCCCTCTCCCTTTTTTATCCCTGCACAGAAGACAAACTTCAATTTACATAATAAATTGCACGTTTGGAACACATTATGTAAGGGGAAAATTTTTATACGTAGTACAGGCCTATGTTTCTTTATCTCTCAAGTGCAGTAAAGGTTTTATCTTAGCGGTGACTTTAACTAACATGTATAGGCCCTTTTTTACTTTTTCGTCTATAACAAGCTTCAGAAAATGACCAAGCGAGACGAAACTTATATAATATATAAAATATGTAAATATATTATTAAAATGTTAGGATAATAACGGTTTCCAATATAAAACTACCTTTTAGCCAGTGATTTACCTGCATATTTATGGTGTAGACTATATGACAACGCCGCCAGTAACTCGAAATATACTGTAGGGCTATAGTACCGGAAACTGGAAGATAATGAACCGTAACGTGTGTCTAAGGTACATACCATAAGGTAATTTCAAATAGTAAGCTTTCATTTGTTACAAGCAAGTGACAACAACGGATGACTTCAGAATGAACAGTAGATCCATCTGAGATTCGATGCGAGTATCTCCCCAATATAAAATAGGCTTAGCTGCTTGAGATGAGGTTTTGGATGGGGCCGTATGAATTACTTTAAACATTCTGTGTCAAAATCGCACAGAATAATACTCAATTCACATGTTCCGTCTCTCACTGGAAGCAGCTCAAAATGTGTCAGACATCTGACCCTCTAGGTACGCATTACATCCTGTCAGCATCACACACAATTTGTGTCCTACATTTTAAATGCAGGATAACTTTACACGAAGAGAGAATTAAGCCATGTGGGTTTAATTACTATTTGGAACGATTTCAACCAATTCTCATGACGTATGTTGTATATATACAGTATATGTACATAACATCATAATGTACATAACACACAGCTAGCCACACTGTCATTCTGCCATCAGAAGCACTAATATATGTCGCAATTCATGAACACGCTTAAAGTGATGGAACGTATCTTCAGGCACGTTCCTCGATAAAGAGATTAGTAAATTCAACGTGAAAGGAATTCTGTTCAGAACGGAGAAAAACTAAGGCTTAGACCATAAACATGTGTGCAGGAATTGGGTGATAAGTTTACGGACATGGTAAATCGCATGTGTCCACGGAAAAGGCGAATCACGTGGTCCGTGCAAATGGCAAATCACATGTTCTGCGGAAATGGTAAAATATATGTTCCACGGAAATGGCGGATCACGTGTTCCGCGGAAATGCCGAAACACGTGTTCTGTGGAAATGGCAAGTCACATGTTCCGTGGAAATGGCATATCGCATGTTCCGTGGAAATGGCAAATCACATGTTCCGTGGAAATGACAAATCACGTGTTCCGTGGAAATGGCAAATCACATGTTCCGTGGAAATTACAAATCACATGTTCCTCGGAAATGACATTACGCCTTCTTTTGTATGTTTATCCGACAGTCATTTTTAAGACAATGCTTTGGAAAATATCTTGATATATTCACATGTTTATGCTTTATGTATGTATCTACGCTGTCGGTAGTTCAGACTAGGCGTCATCCAACAAGTGAACATAAAAGTTACAGAAGGGAGCTGTCGCGGCCTGCTCTGAGGTACCATCCTGAAATTTGCCTGGAGGTGCAGAGGAATACCACGACATTCTCCAAGGTAGGCGGCGCACGAGGTCCTGAATGATAACGTAAAGTGTTAGGATGTTCATAATTTAATGAAACCCAGTCCTTTTTTACGCCTTAGTGGCATTCCTGAAAGAGTGGGTGTAAATCAAGAAGACGGAAATCAAGAATTTTATTCCTTTTAGAAAGAAGGGCGTAGCGTAATGGAATGTAGCCACCCAAAGGACGTTAAACCAAAATGACAGAGGGAAAATCAAGAAGTAGCGTAAGTTGACTGGGGGCTTTCAACCACAAAGGGGTAAAATGAAAGATCCCAAAATAAGCACTGAATGTATTTCGTTTAGCATTTTTGTTGGATATGTGTTTGCGTATTGGTATGAATTTCAAGCTACTTCATTTGTCCATCACATAAAAAAGACTGTGAGCTTTGTACGGGACCTAAATACGTCATGACTGCTGCTCACATTACACAACTACACGAAACATAAGTTACAATTTGCAAGTAGATACCAAGATTTAAATCGGATATCAATACTACATGACTGCCGCAGATTGTTCACCCCAGCAGCTGGGAATCTGTCATGGTAATGTAGCAGCAACGAGTAGAAGGTCAAAAGTTCACAAATTCGAAATTACAGATGCTGTTTGTGCATTTAGAAGCACTCTAGCATGCTAAGCTTTGTATATACGGTCTATATTCGTTGGAAGTAATCGCTTTCCAAATTCCCTTTTAAGATTTCTTTCCGAAAGGACATCCTCTGCAAGGCTGCGTATGCCACTCTATATCCATCTGAAGACTCTTGTCGAATTAAAGGACACGCTTTACACTTTACAGCCCATTAGTTAGTACGTGTACAGACAGTAAGATCAAAATGGAATTATTTCTATCACAAGTTGCATTTACGAGTTCTCTATAATTCTCAAAACAATTATTATTTCCATATACAAAATTAAGTATTGTTCACAATACTGTAAAAACACTGAATCCTTGCGACGCATGAACTGAACTTTATGTACAAAAGAGATTTGTTTTTTCTCTTTACATGGTCCATTGCCAACATCTAATAAGCTGAGAATCAAAAGATATTAATATTTAATTAACACTGATTACTTTTTGTGATGAGTATTGCTCCAATATTTGTGTAACTTTCGAGAGTCTTATTATAGTCTATTCACACTGTAACCCTGCATGAAAGAATGAATAAAACGAGAAAATAATTCAGACCTGCACGCACACAATATTCTGGTGACAGTCTTCTGAACTTGTGCTTCTCATTCTGTACTGCATGCGAAATTAATCATATTTACGTATTTAGTGCTAAGAAATAAAAATCCTGGATATAACAGATTCATTTCTTTTCAACAGCTTTCAGTTTAATTGTTTTTTTAAACTACAACTTAAGTACTATAAGGTAGAGTTTCAGTGAGGTGGGCACTCGTGGCCACCTTACCTCTTACCTCCCTACTGTATACAGCCCACATAAATCGAGTATAGCTGCTTATTAACTTTTTTCATTTCTCAACCTGAAGATGGCCATTGTCAAGTGCCGAAACATGTAGTTGTTATTTATGCAGTAAATTCTATGCGTATCTCTACCATCAAATAAAGTTGTGTTACACAAGTCCATACACTCCAATCTAGTTTATTTATGATCACAACGGGGATGACGAACATTATGGCAGCCTAAGTCTACCGTGCAATATAGGTCTAAAATTCTTTCATAGATATTTTGTGTTAAATCCTCGTTGTAAACAACAAATTTACTTTAGTATGCGTAACGACTGCCTCCTCCATTGTTTTTCTTCAGTCAGGAAGGCCGGAGGCGACTATCACGCATGTGTAGATCAGGCAGTATTGAAGAGTCCAGGTAGAAACCCCTCAGGAAAAATGGCAGACTGAACGGCAATATTAACATTTATTTTAAGGAAATATTTTGGCAGAGGTGATCAGGAGTAAACAGGCTACTCAGCCTTCTATGCAAGGGTCACCGTGTGTTCTTTCACCGGGGGTAAAATGACCGGAGCGTGAATTTTACCACTCAGTTTTACCTAATAAAATTAAGAATGAGTGGATTTATATAGTATCTACTCCCCCTGCACGAATTCATAGCGTGGACAAGGACGGTTCTCCGGACACTGTCAGTAGCAGAGGATGTATGGCGTCAAACGACAATGTAATGACTGAATAATAAATTTGAAAAGACACAGAAGGAATCGGCGTGGCCTAATTCGATGTAGCGTTGTGACAATGTACTGCAGGGACTGGGGAAAAATCACAAAGAACGACAATCAATATATCTGTCCCAGCCTAAATTCGAAACGGGTACTTCTGCGTGTATTATAGTTAATAGGGTCTTAGACAACTGCTGTGCAACTAGAGGTGAAATGAACTGCTCAAAAATGATCTATATTATGGAGTCAAATTTGTCCAGCAAGCTATCCAGCTAAGTACTTTCCAGTTTTGGGATTAACTGAAATCATCCTTGTAAAGAAACCAGGGCCCGTTCCGCCCCCTCCCCCCCCCCGCCCTCCCAAGACATTCACGGACTTTTATGAAACCCAAAATTTCATTACCGTATATACAAGAACCCTCATTTTAGAAGTTTTCCAATTCAGGCTTATACTTCGGAAAATTTAATAAAGTGTAACACAGCTTGTTTTCAGCCAAAGCAGCTCTGTACATTACCTCACCACTTCTAACAATTACTACCTCTATTTCAGAGTCATTTCGTTCGATTCAGTGCGGAGGTACAGAATGGTCAAGATTTTTCACGAAAGACAGGAACATGCACCGGGCCGTTCGTATCTTCTGTCAGCTGAAGGCTACTTATTCACCCGAGATTAAAGCTGGGCCCAAGTGCAGCGCACATCGGTTCACACCGTGTTCCGGCAACTCCAGCACCACAGACCGCCGTCCCTGATACGGAATTCTCCCGGGATAAGTGGATTCAAATGGAATGAACAGGCTCTCCGTCCTTCATTAATTAAAACATTCCACTTTGACCAGGCCCATTTGTTTCTTACTTTCACTTTACAACATGCTAAGTTTATTGCGATTCGAAGTTAAGTTCATTTTCATTAATTAAACAGCGTAATTTCCTTGTTTGTATTTAATTTCTTAATGTAAGGTGGCTATTGAATTTTATCAGTCCTACATGCATCGTATTTGAAAAATCTCTACTTATGAAACTGCAGTCTGTTTTCGTGTCATTAAATATAAGAATTTCTGACACGTGTTTGTTACACCTAACATGACTGTTACTGTGGATAAAGTGTTAAGTCATAATTGATTTGTAAACACACCTTTTCGTTATGGATTTTTCCCTCGTCAGATGTGAGACATGGGGCTCTAATCAGTAGGAAATATTCATCGATCGACCATCTCCAAAACCATAGCCAGGTTTACTCTGGTTATCACGATACATTTGCGCATTCCTACCATCCCTCTCAGTAAACACTGATACGTACCTAAAACAGGTTTTTTCGTCGACATCATTCAGCACTCTCAAACCGCAGCTTTTGGGCAACATGTTACCCTCAACAGAGTGTTATGTTGCCCGTGAACAATTATGAAATGATATAAAATGTTTTAACCCTTTCCCTGATAAAGAAGAGATAGAAAGCCGAAGCACATTTGAGAGGTCATTAGCTGTCTTACTTAAGGGGTCATAAGTTATGACATAAATTCCTATTGTAAAACGTGCAAAAAATAGTGTCTTCCTTTACTAGGTTGTGTATTACATTTTAAATAAATGTTTTTATTATTATCAGCCTAATTTTCTTGAATATGAATAGCACACAGGTTAAACTATACATATGAATATACTATTACACATTCATTCTCACTCTCAGTACCCGGTAGACACTAAAAATTATAGTAATATTTGTTCCACATCAGACCAACCGTGGCTACCGTATGTATTACCAGGAATATAATATAATTTTTGTAATATATCTAGGTGTCTTCTGGCAGGTTCGCTGTAGTCAAGGGAAAAAACGAAATTTACGTTCTTAAACATTCTTTATTAGAACATTTTAATTAACACTTTATCAACAAATATGATGACACATGTAAGTGAAAGCCGTCCGCAAAATAGTGAAAAGCGACTATTAGATTTACAATCTAGGAAGTGTGTCATCCCCGTTGTGTGTGTGAAAATTAGAAAGGGTATATAGTCAAACACAACTATGTCAATTAAGGTGTATTTAATGGCTATACTGGACAACTACACGTTTCGGCCTTTACTGGCCATCTGTTTCTTGAAGATAACCTGAAGATGGCCAGTAAAGGCCGAAACATGTAGTTGTCTAGTATAGCCATTAAATATATCTTATTTGACATAGTTGTGTTTGACTACATACCCTTTCCAATAGATTCGTAATGTTTGTCAGTCTGTGCGGATCAAACAACTCGACTTCCACCTTACGGATTTTCATAAAATTTTATATTTGAGTATTATTCGCAAAACTGTTGAGAAAATTCAAGTTTCATTAAAATCGGACAAGAATAACGGAAACTTGACATGAAGAACTTTGTACATTTTTATCATATCTCGCTCATTTCTTCTTAGAATGAGAAATGTTTCAGACAAAAATTGTAGGGAAAATAAATAAATACATTTTGTGTTCAGTAACGTTCTTTCGAAAATCGTGCCTTTTATCAGATGATACGGTAAAATATTGTAGCGTGAGGCAGGCCACAGATGACAAAATGGAGCATGCTCATTGCATGCTGGATAACAAGGGCTACACACACACACACTCACAGTATGTAATACTTATTGGTTTCCACTGCAACAATGGTTGTACGAACGGGTCTGACCGTTACGTTCATACGTACATAGCGACATTAACTGAAGCAGACATGTCTGCATTGATTTTTCTCCACGAAACACAGGAAACAAAGCGGAATTTGTGATGCTTACAAAACGAATGTCAGCACTGGGAAATGTTGCGTTTCTTCTTTCTAACAATCTAAAGAAACCACATGAAGCCACATGTACATTAAAATTTAATCGACATCAACAATGTTAAACATTTCCTCCTTTATACGACGAATATTGGCTTTAATTTGCCTTATCTTTCCTTTCCAAAGTGTATAAATATTTACAGACTCTTTCAAAGCCTTTCTTAATTGTCCAGGTAGTGTGCATGTGAGGTGTTATGGAAAAATTACAAGTTGCGAGAAAAAAGTAATGTCTCCTATATTTTTCTTAGAAGCATAATTACCATTATACTGAAATTTGCATATCGTGGGTGCATCCCTTACAAAGTTCAGATTATTTTTCCGTATATTCTGGTTCATTATCAACATACTTTTACCACCATTGTTTGAGATGCTCTATGCAGGACGCCCAAAAACTCTATGCTGAAGCGTCGAAGCTCTACTCGCACGCTCTTTGAGGAGGTCGTCATCCGCAAAACGACACCCTCGGAGTGTAACCTTCAGGACGCCAAAAAGATCTTAGTCGAGGTGCGCTAAATCGGGAGTATAGGGAGGATGAAGGCTGATTCATCTTCCTGTTTGGCCGAAAACTTTGAATTATTTGTTTTAAATTTGTCATGTCTGCGTACATGGCTTTGAATTTGTTTCAGCACCTCTCTTCAAGAATTCCACTAACAAGAAACCTTCACTGTCCCAGAAGACGCTGGCCATGATATTAGACGTAGAGGACTGCACCTTGCAATTTTTCCCCTCGTCCTCCCAACAATTCCGAATTAGTACCCCCCGATTTCCATCTTTTTTGTCCCCTGAAGAATGAGCTCCGAGGACGCCGCTTGCGGACGAAGACAAGGTGAAACACAGCCGTTGTAAGGAACCCCGACGCTTCGGCAAAGAGTTTTGCACGACCGGCATAAAGCGACTTACGCGAAGGTGGAAAAAGTGTGTTCATATTGATGGAGAATTTGTTGACAAATTACGTCAACGGTGTACAGAATGTACCCACAATGTATGTACATGTAATTATAATTTTAATTAGAGTCCCTGAAAAAATAGGATGCAATAAATTTTTAAGGAACTTCGTACTTTCCGGGTAATTCCAAATTGCTATAATCTTGCGGTATAAAAAATTAGACCATTAACACTTAACTTTTTTGAGGGTAAAATTTCATTATGACGTTCTGGCATATAAGTATTTTTGAATAAATAACTTTCAATGGAATTAGGTTTGACAAAAATTTCTTGGTAATATCTTCGGCGTAAATTCATAACAAAAACAGTTTGTCTGCAAAGAAATCAAATTACTATCAACCTAAAGCTACAATCCTTCTCTTTTGGTTCCCTGTCATTTACTGGCATTCAACGAAAAAAATAATAACATAACTATAGGCACAGTATAGAACACATTGCAAAAACTTTGGGCTGAAACGTTACAATGTTAATTGTGCTGTTACGTGTAACTTTCCCTAATATAAATTTTATAACACCTCCACTACTTGACTAGTCATTCAGAACCAAATTTGTGAAACAGAGCTTGAACACTGGTAACAACACATGCAAAACTTGAGCGTAAAATACAGAATAACACATTTTAGAGCATAACTGTATTTCTTTAATGAGATTTGCTGAATCGTCAACCCCTGTAAAATTTTTCAGTTCGTATGCGGAGTGATGTGGGGGTGTCACAAAAATTTGTTCAGAGCCCAGTAATTTCATTAGCGTAATTATTCCTTTGGGGCACATACAAAGATAAAAATGATGTAAAAAATTGCTTGAAAGTCGTGAATATACCATTCGAGGCATCAGAGTTGGAGAATCGAAGTTTGCAAAAATATGGGTCTCACTAAAACTTTCATTTCATATTCTCTGCCACTGTAATGAACAAGAGTCGAAATGTGCAGTCAAGCAAGAACAAACACGTTTTCCAAAGGTATATTTTACAATTTTACCTCCTTCATTGCTATGACAATGATACCGCTATTGGTAAAACACACGTTACATATTTATAGGCTGCAGTTCTATCTCGCGTCTTATGCTGTTTGTTGCGTGGCATGAGGAAACTACTGTCTTCCAACATTCAAATACTGATATCGTGGGTTCGAATTGTACTCGAAGAGTGGATGTATATCTACATTTCTTCTGTGTGATGTCCTGTGTAAGATAGTTCTTACGATGGGCCCATTCCCTCTCTTGGGTGATTAAATGATCCCTTCCTTAGACGTTTATTTGCGGCAGTAGTAGATCAGACGGCAGAATTCTGCCACAATAGCTGCATACACGCAACACTGAGCTATCGTAATACTAGGGAAAATCAGAGGTTGCTTCTGTATTACAAAGTCTACATTCTATACCGAATACTAATACACATCTGTCGTCACAAGGGAGACAAGGAATAGTCTATATAGACTTAATAGCGCCACCCGTTACTCGGTTCACACGACAAATAATGTTGAAAAAATTAATCAGAAATCTGTGCATAGCGACTAATAATACTGCTTGTGACTAGAAAAAATTTTTAATATTTAATTTGTTTTAACACATAATAACTAGTGTTATATTGTTGCTTCAATGTTAAATTTTAATCTTATTACAATTGTCCACAAAAATTACCAATATTTCATATCACAAGTAACAAAACTTAAGATTGTTAACAGATTTTGACATTGGTGTAAATGGGTTCCCATACAATTTGAAATGAATGTACACTGCATGTAACCGGTCTTTTAAGTTTTATGTAGCGATGGCCTGATGATGGTCGAAATGACCGAAACTTGTTGCCACTAATGGAAAAATAAAACCCTCTTGTGTTAAAAATGAAATTATATAAATTTATTACTGTATTTCAAATCTACAACAAAACGGAATATTCTCTAAAATAATAATTAGAAAATGTAATAAGTAGTGTTATACGTTGGTCCGCTATATATATATATATATATATATATATATATATATATACATTTTCCGCTATCTCTCATACTGTCAATCTCCTGTTATTGCGAAAGATTGTTCTAACTTTAGCAATCATTTCCTCGTTTCTCGATGTTGACGGTCGTCCCGAACGGGGGTCGCTTTCAACCGAGGTTCTACCCTCTTTAAATCGACGGAACCAGTGAAACACTTGTGTACGGCCCATTGCATCTACACCGTATGCTTGCTGCAATAATTGATACGTTTCCGTTGCG
>Ga0123354_10019186_pt1 | contig 10735 bp, 4 predicted proteins | sample TergutLab28metaG_2_FD_97872 | JGI IMG/M metagenome (GOLD analysis project Ga0123354, IMG submission 97872) | Labiotermes labralis P4 segment gut microbial communities from Petit-Saut dam, French Guiana - Lab288 P4 | ecosystem: Host-associated > Arthropoda: Insects > Digestive system > Gut ... | reverse complement strand
TCGCTTATTGCGGTGAAGATTGGATATACCTAAACTGGATAAGACGTTCGCTTATTGCGGTGAAGATTGGATATACCTAAACTGGATAAGACGTTCGCTTATTGCGGTGAAGATTGGATATACTCTCGTTGTATTCCCCAAAGTAAATATTTCCTTTGTGCAGCTGATGAAGTGTAATGTGAAGCAGTAAGCAAAGTTTAATGCGGAAAAGTTGCACCTCGCGTCGCTTCCGTCTCTCTACAGATAATTACGAGTCGAAATCTGAGAAGTCTGTCAGTAACGGCATAACGTAACAACATTAATAATTTTCTTAAACGAAAACTCTAGGTTAAGAAGTCCCATCTCTAACAAGAGTCATTATAAATAAAGTTAAGCCTGCGTACAGTAATGTACATCCAAAGATGGAATAATATTTTACAAAGACATCGAGATCACGTGACAGCCTACAGATATCGCTGGAGAAGAGTTAGGACCGAAATGGGAAACTTAGGGAATATAGGAACAAATAGCAAAGAAAACTGTGACAGCTGAAATATTACTGACTTGTGTCATGGAGGTTTCCAATTTCAGACTTGCAACATACGTCGACTCTCATCCCTCGGAATTCTGTAGAAATATTCAGGCACATCTGACTAAAAAAAAACACAGTAATATTACTAGTCAACCAAACAAGGAGAAAAATTAAGTTCTTCTTAAAATATTCCTTGGAAAATAACATCAAATAATTTAATGTCTTATCTTATAAATGAAGAACGTTTAGCAGAGGCCATTGCTTTTATTCTTTGCGAAAAACCTGGAGGGTGAAACACAGGTTGGTAAACACTGATCCTCACTGTGGGATATGATAATTAAGAAGAAGTCAAAAAGACGGTACACAAGTTTATTCTGGGACATTTTTACTCTTGAAGACCAGTATGTTGGCTCCATAATGTCGGAAAAACAGACATTTAATGACGCCGCTTCATGTGCCAGAAAAATGAAGATCTCACATTAAAGGGAAATTTTCTTAAAAGTTTGGCATACCTTAGCAGAAATACGGTGTTTGTTGAATATGGAACAGTTTTGTAATGAACGTCCTTCGGATTGTAACATAACATAAAGTATACCTAAAGAAATTATGTTATCGTCATGCATTTGCTGCGATTTATATGATTAATTAGGAGAGAGTTAATAATATGCATATTGGTGGAAATATTCACTCTTACACTAAGGCAGATTTCAGCAAATGATTTTTAATTAAAAGCTGAATTTTCTCTCTTCTATAATGAACCTTAAGCAACATAATTCCAGAGAGGTCATTTGTGAGTTTCGTGCAATCTGCGAGCTGCGAAATTACGGGACTTCTTGTATCAAGGTTGGATATGTGAATATTAACTTAAATCAGTCCGGATAAATCATTTGTTTGGGTGCTGAAATAATCCAACACGTCGAAACATACATTCTGAAGCTCGCAATTCAATAGGCACTCATTTCACTGGACAGACTCTCAATGGACACTCAACAAACACAGTTAAAGGATTAATCGGATTACAAATAGGCGTGTGGTTGACGTTGGAAGGCAGGCTCGTTAACAAAGTCCGTGCAGAACATCGATTTATCCGTTTGTGTACGTGCACACAAATAAAGTTAAATGCAATGCAAATATGCAACAAGAATTGCGAGGAAATTTGTGATGGATCTTTTATGTTGATTTGATACAGCACGCCAAAATTTCGAATCAATAGGTCACATAAAATCAAAGCCATGTTTCGATGTTACAGTTACTCTTTCAATATATATTAAAAGCCACAAAGAGTGTCGTTCCCATATGGAAAGGGACATGCCAGCATGGCGTCCACCCGCCAGTTCGCGAGTCTCAATAGCTCCCAAGTAGCACAGCAGAGATAATGGAATAATGCGCGCGATGCTGAACATCAGTCAAGCTGCACCAAGCTGCCAGCAACACCGGAGTGTGAAAGAATACGACGGTACGGAGCATCATTAATTTATGCTCTACCCAAAAGAATGCATGAAATAAAGAATTGTTCTGATTATAAATTCAGGGAGAGAATAGAGGGGATTAATTTTCTCCCTTCAATCCTTCCAAATCGGCTGTGAATTATCGCAGCGGAAGTTTCGCATCGTTTCACACCAAACTTGTTTTTTAATCCAGTTTTTCTATTTGTTATCCGTTTCACGAAACTCCCTAAAAACAAAATTAAAAAAAAAATCTGAATGTGATTCATGGCCGACAGCGCAGTGGTCTTTTCAACTCTCCTGCCGTTAGTGATGACGGGCCTTACTGAATACGTAGAAAATAGCATGTGGTCATTTTCCTAAGAGGGTAGAAAAATACACTAATGTGGGAAAATGAAACAGAGAAGCTGGAAAGCCCAGGGAAACGTGTGTGTGTGTGTGTGTGTGTGTGTGTGTATCCGAATGCTGTTAAAAGGGAGAATGAGTTCCAAGACTTTGCTTTCTTAGACTGCTTGACCTTAAAAAACCAAGAAAAACGTTCCTTAGAAATGTCTATAAATTTCAGTAATTACTTCGGCCGAAAAGGCGTAACATCCAGTGAGGATTCAAGTTTCAGCACAACCACGCTGATAATTTCAAATCTCGTAGGGCTTTTAACTGTGAGGGAATATTCCTAAGGATCAAAATGTCTTAGCACACGTATTTACATTTCTTTCAGAGATTTTCCCTCCCGCAAAGTCGTTAAATCAAATCCAAGACTTGAATATGCAAATCACATATTTCTAAAGCATATTTCATGTTCTTTCACAAAAATGGCTGATCATATCACACAAACAAGCGACAGCCTTTTTAATTTTTCAGAAAAGAGAATACACTAAACTTTAACACACGAGGGTAACACAAAAAACTTGTGCAATAATCCGTTTTTATAGCATAAGTCTGGCGATTATGAAAAGATTTTCTATTGTATCAACTGGTGAACAACCATGAGAAAATGTGTGTTTAACGTTCCCCTATCACACCTCTTCAATTTTACTTTCCACAGTCTGTAAAACTACATTGCGAAAGCGTGAAATGATGAAAAGGCTGCAACAGTAAAGCAAATAATTAAGAATTGTAACGTCATTATATGTATGTATATATGTATATGTATATTAATAGATATTAAAAATTCGAATTCTTTAAAGAACTTAGTGTAAAATATAAAATATTTGTATGTAATGAATACCAATTTCTACAGTGTCAGTTTTTATGCACAGAATTAATAAGTCTGTTGGACTAAGGATGACAAAGTATGTAGAGAGATAAATAATAAACTTACCGACAGGTTATTCATAAACCTTTCTTTGTCCATTATAAATTACAGTATAATGTAAACGTATAATGTAAGATTTCAAAATTATGGTTGGCAACTGCCATGTAGAAATCGTTGTTTGTAGGCATTTCGTAACAAAAATGAGAAGAAAATAAATAAAACTAATTACTAAATCCTCACGACTTGAATACACGCAATAAGAAAGAGGCTTGATGATTTCGGTTCAGAAACACCCTGTGGTCTCCCGAAATATTGTAAGGACTAACCTAGTAAATTGTTCCTAATATTTCGGATTGGACGTCCAACTTGTGTGGAAAAACTGACACCTTCCAAACCGTAGGTTGCAAAAAATTGAGTAATACAACAAAACATTCCAAACACTTCCATCTCATAATCACTTTTTATATTTGTTGGATAAAATTAATGTATCTGTTTATGATGACATTCAATTCTTACGCAAATAATCAGCCCTTTGCAAAACACAATAAACCATTTGTAACATTTTAGACTCCTTAACTTTGGAAATAAAGCTCTTAAATTTGTGATTGTGCGCAATCGTTTTCCAACGAAAGTAACGGAAGATTAATTTCACATTCTTAGTTTTCTGCAAAGCATTATTTAAAGAAGAGAAATTTCGTTCTCACTTAATTGTACTAACACCTAATATTTTATTTCTTGCTTTAAGATAAACACATTTAGAGTGAGAATATAAGAGGAAATGTGACACATTTTAGCATATAAAACTGTGTTGTACTAATTGTAACAATTGTACAGGTTCCAAAGTAGTGCGCTCCAGTCTTATAGTGTGGCACACTTTTATTCTTTATAATACGAAATGAAAGTACTTTTTCAATCAGTTGGCATAAATTTATTAGATTAAAAATGTATTAGGTTCACTGTAGATGGATATTTGTCAGAGAAATGGGTGAGGTCTTGATCCAGTCTGAGGTTTATGTAATTTCCTGGAAACGTGAGAGCAAATCTCTTGATCCCAATGGAACAAGACGCAAGATAAGGTATGGATGTGGCCATCTGAAACGTTTTCCAATTAGGAAAAGCAGTTAAATTCCGAGGGTAAGAATTATCGAGGTTAAGTCAGTCATGAAATTAGACGGAATATTGGATTCTTCCGTTTCTGAACAGAGTGCAGGAGCGTTGTCATTCGAGGTAATAACGAATAACGGGATTCCACAATTGCTGTAAATCTTTTACTATGTAAGCAACTATACTTTTATTAACAAGGAATCCGTTGCGTGGAATTAATAACTGTATATCACTGAAGAATAAAAAACCAACTAGATGTCACTAATTATTTTATTGTACTTCTTATAGGCTCAACATGTTTCGGGCATTACTATGCCCATTATCAGAAGCACGCGAATATAATGTTGATTACCACATTGGTCGTTTCGTTCTTGGTTTGCTGTAGGTTGGAGGTTAGGTTCGGTTAAGCTAGAGTAGTGTCCGGGCTGCAGGCTGTAGTCCGGGCACTAACCCAGCGTAACCGCACCTAACCTCCAACCTACAGCAAACCAAGAACGAAACGACCAATGTGGTATTCAACATTATATTCGCGTGCTCCTGATGATGGGCATAGTAATGCCCGAAACATTTTGAGCCTATAAGAAGTACGATCAAATAATAAGTGGCATCTAGTTGGCTTTTTATTCTTCAGTTATCAAAATGATGCACGGTCCAATAAACATCAAACTGTATATCAACTGATATTGTGTACTCCATACGTTAGTAAGTCTAATTATTTAAGTTGACAACACAACAGTGATTACCGAAGCCAAATATTGGAAATTATTTTGAGGCAAATGAGCACATTAAGAGGTTTATAGCCCGATCCTATTAATGTATTTTAATGTTACCTATAAAGAACACCTCAGGCTTTCAGAATTATTTTCATGATACACGTTATCCTAATTCTGCGTGCATTAATTTTTCACTTTATCTATCATCTATCTGTCTATCTATCCGCTATCCGTCTATCCGACTATCCGTCCGTCCGTCCATCTGTCCGTCCGTTTATCCGTCCGTCCGTCCGTCCATCCTTCCGTCCGTCCGTCCATCTATCCGTCCGTCCGTCCGTTTATCCGTCCGTCCGTCTATCCTTCCGTCAGTCCGTCTATCCGTCCGTCAGTCCGTCTATACGTCCGTCCGTCCATCTAACCGTCCATCCATCCGTCAATCCATCCGTCCGTCCATCCATCCATCCATTCATCCATCCATCCATCTATCTATCTATTTGTCTATCTATCAATCTGTCTGTCTATCTATCTATCTATACATTGTTCCTTTACGTATTATTTATAACCATCCTATTTTTATAGGAGACGTAAAAAATGTGAAGAAGCTTCTTATGTAATTTCCCTCCCTATTTTGTTATTTATTTCAATTCGAAATAGACACAAATTAAAATGAAAAGATGCAAGTAGTGTCATTTGCAGGATCTTGCACTACAAAATAAACCCTCCTTCTGGGAAGATATTATAAAAACGTTTGAAGCTTTCCTTCTCGCGAACTACTTAAAACCTCACGAGTAAATGAAAATGTTACGGGAAACATATATTTCCTAACAACAACAAAATTAGGATAGAAATTATTCACATTGCATTTTTTGGTGTAATTGACAACAATTATAAATGGGCATAAAGAACATTTATCTTTCACTTAGTTGATAAAAGAAGAAAAAGTTTCTACGTTTGTGATTCTGGCAGCCATATTGCTGAAGACATAAATTTCCTGATGTTAGTGATGTGTCGACGGATTAAAAAGTTCAATTTACTGAAGTTCCCTAGGATCATAATGCACTCTCTTCAGGATTATCTAATCCTCTCGGACTGATTAACCATAAAAGTGAAAGAAATACTTTCCCTCAGAACTTCGGCAAAATTTTGAAAATAGAAAGGAAGCAAAATTTCACAAAAGTGAACGTTAAAACTGCAAATTCACTCGACGCTTTACACATCCAAACTACAAAGAGCAGTTCCAAAGATAAAAATTACAGACAGACACGATCTGGTTATTTTCCTTTACTTTATAAACTTATTACAAGAGATACAAAAACAAATTTCATGCAACCGTAGGAAATCCAGTTGTCTTCTCGTTCAATCCAAAATTCGACAGCGCAAAACATATTACTCTCACATAAGGACAAGCTGTCTGATGTGTTGTACAGTTGATGGATCTTATTACTGTGTGGCTGATACGCATTATTTATTTTTATTTCTGCAGGGTTGTGTTATGTACTGTATGTAAGTCATAAGCTTATTTCATCATGCAGAATCCTCACCTTTCTGTAACTCATATTATTTGTTTACACTTCTATTTCTTAGTAAACATACCAGGCGTGGTATGAATACAGTTTCCTTCTATTTCTTTTTGTTTATATGTGGTCGCGCTGTATGTTTACCGCGCGAGCAATGTGCGGGCTGATGTATGTAACAGTAGCTGCCTTGTGCAGCTGCAGTCTGCAGAAGCATCTCGAACGGTAATCAGCAGCTTTGTATGAGGCTGGAGGATCAGTACTAATGTTAATGAAGGGATCTAAAATCCCGAGAATTGAACTCAATACAGTTCATTTGTGTCAGCATTATTCACTGTTTATGCCTAACAAACTCCAGTACATTTGACGTGGGGATTATTGCGAGTGTGTGCGGCCTGCCTATCTCCCGGTCTTAACTGAAGTTCGAGCTCAGTCCCTCCAGGAACAACGTCCACGACACGTTCTCCACTGGGACGGCGCAGGATTCGACAGATGAAGTTCCCAAAACTTTGTAACTAATTCTATACTCTATAACCGGATGATAATTATTTGTGCTGTTAGATGCAATCTCTCTTTCCTCTACAAGCAAATTTATTTTCTACAGAAGTTAGTAATTTATTTTGACAAAGTAAATTTAAAACCCGAAGAAATTTATTAAATGACGTAACACGAATAATCTAAAGACTTAAGCCTGTGAAGGTATTCTCAATAGTTGGTTCACGAACCCTGTTTTTTTTACATTTATGTCATTTCACGTTGTAAAAACTTGCACAACCATGTGATATTCACTAAATACAAGATATACAATTTCAAAAGCTTTTAATTAATTTCTTTTATGCAAAATTTCACTACGAGTTGAATAAAAATAAATTACCTGTCCATAACCCCGAGTTACAATTATGAATAGGAAAGACAAATTAATTACGTTGAAATTATTTAGTCTTTGAACAGTAAACAATGCCAATTTACTTTATATTACTTTATCAATATAAAAACAAAGGAATTTATTAACAATACTTATACACGATAAATGAATCTAACTTTAAAGGCTTTGCTTAAAATTCGAATTAATTTAAAGACATGTGTAAAATATTTACTTTTTTTTTAACATTTAACAGTTTTTAATTAAACCACACTTTTAGCGCTGCAGTACGCAAAGTGTTGCACTAACACAAATCTACTGACAGGCAGAGTAAGGTACTTCCTGTCCTAACATCGGTGTTACTAAAGTCTCGAGTTAAGTTACATGTTGTTGACTGCTAAATATTTACCATCTTTTCGACGACGTGTTGTGCCTCGTTCGCCACATGAAGCTTCACCCACTCTGACTGACACTATAGAGAAAAGCAATACCAGTGTCGGAAACAGTTCTTGAATGTTTTCCAGTCGAAGAGCCTAAACATCATAAAACTTACTTCGCACAAAATTAGTACTCATTTTGCTAATTCACAATTTTAAATTAAATGTTAACGAATTTCAAGTATCTCTTCCTAATAAATAAGAAAACATTCTCTTAATCCTTGTGCGCTCCTTATTTGAACTTTTGACACTAAAGAAGGTGTTCTTATTCAGAAGACGGGAATTTTCCCTTAGCTGTCACATGTAGTGTGTCCCCCCCCCCCCAAGTTTTGTAACATATGCCTACCGGGTCACTTCTCTTGACACTAAAGTAGCCGAAGAGTGAAGCTGGCTATTCCTTTTCATTAAGAACCACGACATAGGAAGGAGTCCTCCATACTCAGTCATGTCACTGTGGCTTCTAACAAGTTGGACTTAGTTCTTTTTGAAACGTTGCTATCTATTAACAAAGTCTAGCCTGTTTCTAATATTTATCATTAGTTCTTATTATGACATCAACAACTATTTCATTACTAGGCATATACACTCATATCATTTAAATTATAATCGGCAAAACAGCATTTATTCTTGTGGTGTTTTTTCTCCACCTTACAAACAGTTCTATATTTTGTAAAATAATTATTATGTAATACTAATTACACAAATTTAAAAATGCTTTCGTTTATATGCTTTAAAGTTTTCCGTAAGTTTCAGAGAGCAACTGATCGCAACAACGTAGGGCTGCAAACGTGAGGAAGGACTAAGGGCATACGCGATTATTTGTAACGATTTCTTCACAATTTTTACATGCATAGGGTTTCACTGAAACGTTAGTTGTGCTTAGAGGAAATACTACGGCTTTCCCGAAGACAAGGGCAGGCATTAAATCGTTTAGAACCAAAAATGTCCTGAATTCAGCATTCATTCGTTATGTATATTTACCTGCTTATTTACCTGTACGTGATATTTTAATACAGCTTAAACATACCTCAAAACCATAAAGCAAGTACAATTCATTGTTTTTACAACAGAAAGTATAACTCTTAACCACACGGCTTCGTTTTATAGGACAGCGTAAGAACACGGTTTTACTCAGTAGTCAGTAGAGGAGCAATTTTTTGAGGAAAGAAAGCGGCAGAAAAGAACAAGTGAATAAATTATCATCTAGATTTTTGCCGCGATAAACACCATAAATTAAGGCTTATTTCAAGCCATTCATATGAGGCAGACCCGAAGGGTTGCGTTGTTCGACACGTGACACTAATTAAAAGATATATTCAGAAATAAAGGACAGAATTTAATCTAAAGCTCTTTCTACGTTTTAGTAACTAAATTACATTCTGTGTTTGAAAATTTTATATTCTGTAATTTTTTAGTCTTCCTTTGTATTCTATGTGGTTTTGGACCTTAATATTCTTCCGCGCAATACCTCAACCTGAAGCAGATGAAAGTTGCTTCTCGTTTAAATAAAAGGAATGGCAGTAACAAAACAAAATCTAATTTCCACACTCAGAAGTACAATATGCAGGATCTTTAGCTGTCTGAATAAAATTGCTTTTTGAAATAAATTAATTATAATAATAATAATCGTATTTGTTTAATATTAATTTTGTTACTCATGATAAAAGTGATAACACTAATATTATAGCACTGATGTATACTTAGATTACAACAGCATTAGGTGTAAGGAAGTGGTTCTGTTTACCTAAAAGTCTTTTCAGAACCTGCATATATAGAAAAAAGAGGTCTCTTTTGTATTTTGAACCTCGCACATTGTGTCTTGTCTCCTACGGTGTGGATATAAATATGAAGCTTCTTTTTATTCTTCTAATTAGAACTTATCGCGCCAAATAAATTTTAATTTATATTTGTGCAACGTTACACCTACTTTACACCATACGTAAACCGAAATTCAGACTACATATTCTATAAGAGTTACTTTATCGTGGAAAATTTAACGTGAATATTTAACCGAGGTTTACAAATTTTGATTACATTTTTTTTCAATATGGTAAATACTTACTCCATGGTGCAGAGTCCTTCTTGAGAAGCTAACTGGTTTGCAGCTAGGCAAGAAATTTCCCCGCATTTCACGGAACACGAAATTTCATTACCGCACTCACAAGCGTCTCTAACCTGGGCCAGCCCAATCCAGCCCAATCCAGCCCATATACCCACATCCCACCTCCTGGAGATCCATCCTAATATTATCCACCCATCTACGCTTAGGTCTCCCCAGTGTCTCCTTCCTTCCGGTTTCCCCATCAAGACCATATACAACCCCTCTCCTCACCCATACGCGCCACATGACCAGCTTATCTCATTCTTCTCGATTTTATCACCCGCACAATACTGGTGAGGAGTAAAAATCATTTAGCTTCTCGTTATGTAATCTCCTCCATTCCCCCGTTACCTCGTCCCTCCTAGGTCCAAATATTCTCCTCAGCACCATGTTCTCAAACACCCTCAGCTTCCTTTCCTCCCGCAATGTCAACGACCAAGTTTCGCACCCTTACAAAACAATAACAATTTTTGGATAGCAACCTGGAAGACAAAAGATTCTACACCGAATGATAGCAAGCATTTCCTGACCTCAATCTGCTCTTAATTTCTTCCGCAATACAATTTTGATTTGTTAAAGTTGTTCCCAAATATTTAAACCCTTCCATCCTCTCGAAGGTACTATTATCAATCCTCACACTCTGAATTCGTCCTGCATTCTGATCTCGAGACATGACCACGTACTTAGTTTTATCAGCACTTACTTTCAGTCCAATCTCCATAGTAGCAGCTATTAAAGCTTCTGTATTTTCCTTTAGAGTATGCATGCTCCCTGCCAGTATATTAACATCATC
>Ga0123354_10019185_pt1 | contig 10735 bp, 6 predicted proteins | sample TergutLab28metaG_2_FD_97872 | JGI IMG/M metagenome (GOLD analysis project Ga0123354, IMG submission 97872) | Labiotermes labralis P4 segment gut microbial communities from Petit-Saut dam, French Guiana - Lab288 P4 | ecosystem: Host-associated > Arthropoda: Insects > Digestive system > Gut ... | reverse complement strand
ATTGTATCTCTATATCACAGTATGTGCACTGTATCTCTATATCACAGTATGTGCACTGTATCTCTATATCACAGTATGTGCACTGTATCTCTATATCACAGTATGTGCACTGTATCTCTATATTACAGTATGTGCACTGTATCTCTATATCACAGTATGTGCACTGTATCTCTATTCACGTTCCACCAAGGGAGGGGAATTTTCTTCATCTCATCAAGAAGAATCTGTCGCATGCATTTTGACACCCAGAGATGACGGGAAGAATTGTCTCAGGATGGAGTCTTATGTGTTGCACGGAATCTGCTGCCACAACTAGGGTAACGTTTGTTTTACCCGGATGATCGAGGCAGCACTTACCCTGTAATGTTCGTACAATCCTAATAAATTACACGACATCACAAGCCTGGAACTGCAACCTCTTGATATTCTGCAATAAGAAACTCAAACTTAATTGCTTTGACAGCGTGAGTGTGCGTGTGAGCGTGCGTGTCCTGGTTTATTTATTTTATTAAGTTCTCAGAATTCAGTTGTGTTTGAAGACGCCGTGCAGTTTGGTATATCTAAACATACCTAATGAAAATCCACAGTTCATGCCGTAATTTTAACACATAGCCTGCCAGAACGGCAAATGTCATGCAAGCTGTTCAGTTGTTCATCTTCTGGGTTGTGACTCTTGGTAATATTTTCGTTGGGCTCCATTATCTCGCAGGAACCTGCGGCCTCCACCTTCAGTGTCTATGTGAATGAGGTGATAACGTGATTGTAAAGGAGGTCCAGGTGCAATACACATTTCGCTTTGGCCTGGAACCAATTCTGTTTTCTTGCCACCTCATACGAAAATTCCTTGCAACCTGCTTATGTAACATACCACATCATTATCTTAATCATTTCCACTATGACGATGGAAGCAGCATATACCTTCGAAACGTTGGAATTTACCTATAAATGCAGACATTGTCGTAAGCCTGAAGCCCAATGCCTAAATACCCATAGCAGGTCAAATTTAAATTCTTATTTATAAGGGTAGGTTAGAAAACACATTTATCTGGCCTATAAGATACCAACACTGATTGCAAATACAAGAAGTGAATTCTTCGCCAAGCGATTTCTAGCTGTTGCAAGGCTGAAGCATGAATTTGGGGGCTACACATTAAAGACGATCGCGAGGTAGCGACATGTGAGACACTGTGGTTCACAAAACACGACACGAACTTTCGTCAACACAGAATATAAAACTATAAGGTGAGGTAAATTAGCCAAAAACACAACTATGAATATATGAATCTTATGCGTATTGGACCGTGCATCATCTCGATATTTGAATAAAGGTAGACGAACTTGATGACACTTGCTTTATTATGTCAATTTACTGCTCAACATGTTTCGGATGTTAATACATCCATCTTCAGGAGCTTGCGACTATTTGATGCGTTATTGTGTAGGCTGTAATATGCTGACTTGAGGCGTGTTGGTGTTATGTAGCGGGATTGGCTGTTGGTGATGTGGTATCCGAGTGCAGGCTGAACCACTTCAGCACGCCTCAAGTCAGCACAATACAGCCTACACAATAACGCATCAAATAGTCGCAAGCTCATGAAGATGGATGTATTAACATCCGAAACATGTTTAGCAGTAAATTGACATAATAAAGCAAGTGTCATCAAGTTCGTCTACCTTTATTCAAATGAATATATGGCTAATGATGGTGTTTATTAGCACTAGAAAACTACATGTTTCGGCCTATAGCGGCCATCATCAGGTTTTGACACCTTTCTTGCTATACCTTACTTATTTACTGCATGGTGCAGAGTCCTTCTTGAGAAGCTAACTGGTTTGCAGCTACTCAAGAATTTCCCCGCATTTCACGGAAGCCGAAGGTTCATTACCGCACTCACAAGCGTCCGTCACGTGTTTTCTTGCTATAACAGTTATATATAATATGCATAAACCGCGTGACGATGTTGAGATCTCATCATCATTATCATGTGCGTGCGTTTGTTAAGCTAAGTTTGGTGGAATCTCTACGTATTGCGTGAATGGATTTATAGGTAGCTGGGTGTGGATCCTAACTAACCCTAACCGAAACGATTCACTCCCAGCTACCTGACGATCCATTCACGCAATAGACGTCCCACCAAACTTAGCTTAACAGAAGTACACCAATGATAATGATAAGGATATCTCAACATCGCCACGCGGTTTATGCATATTATATATAACTTTTATAACAAGAAAGTTGTCAAAACCTGATGATGGCCGCTATAAGCCGAAACATGTAGTTTTCTATTGCTAATAAACACCAACATTTAGCCATATATTCGTAGTTGTGTTTTTGACTGAATTGAACTCACCCTATATTTTAAACACAAAACGGGGATGGCACACGTCAAAACAGAATATGAAAAGTTCTTTCACGATGTGATAAATGAGACAAATGTGGCGGGAACTATTTGGAATGTCGGCAAAATTAAATATAAAATGTTCTTATTAGACTTGAAAATAAAAGACAAACGTACGCGCAGCAAATTCATTTTCTAACATATCCTCTTACATTTACTTGGATTAAAAAAAAATAAATCCTATTAGCAACACATAATGAAGACACACCCGCGAAACACCACCGATGCATTTGGAATTTGGCCACAAGAGCGAAGAGCCCACATCTTAACATTTCCTACAAACCCATGTCTCCGTTACTGTTGTTCTCTTTTGAAACGAGAGAAGGATTTTCGTGTCTGCTGATCTCTCTCTTTCATTTTCGCCTCTCTTCTTCCCTACTTTCGCCGTAGAAAGAGTAATTTACGAAGGGATGATCCCATGTGAAATAATGACCATTGGGGTTGTTCTAACTAAAGAGAAGCTCTTCCCCTACACCAAAAGAATATATTTTCTACCTTACTAAGACTACCTTGCACTCCAGACACCTCTAGCAAAGGCACCTTGCCGCTTGGGGTCAGCAGTATTGCTCCACAACAAAGAGCCTCGTATTTATGGCGTTCACTAAACACAACTGAAAGCGTTAATATTTTAGCTTTGTTTCTCCTCTTTTAGCTAAGGACAGTCGAGTAGCCAGTTCCGGAACTTCCTGTTAGCGAAAAGTGGAAAATGTGTCTGCAGTTTTCAGACGCTCTGCTATTTCTACAATGTAGAAAATGGGTGTAGGCTAATTTCAAAGCTGATGTTTATTGGACCGTGCATCATTGTGATAACTGAAAAGTAAAAAAACCAACTAGATGCCACTAGATATTATATTGTACTTCTTTTAGGCTCAACATGTTTCGAGCATTACTGTACCCATCATCAGGAGCTCGCAACTATGATGTTGATTACCACATTGGTCGTTTCGTTCTTGGTTTGTTGTATGTTGGAGGTAAGGTGCGGTTAGGCTGGAGTAGTGTCTGGGCTGCAGGCTATGTGTGTGGTGTGTGTGTGTGTGTGTGTGTGTGTGAGTGAGTGTGTGTGTGTGTGTGAGTGTGGTGTGTGTGTGTGAGTGAGTGTGTGTGTGTGTGAACGTGTTAGCCTGAAGCCCGGACACTACTTCAGCCTAACCGCGCCTTACCTCCAACACACAGCAAACCAAGAACGAAACGACCAATGTGGTAATCAACATCATAGTCGCGAGCTCCTGATGATGGGTACAGTAATGCTCGAAACATGTTGAGCCTAAAAGAAGTACAATAAAGTATCAAGTGGCATCTAGTTGGTTTTTTGATTCTTCAGTTAACTCCGAAGCGTTCGAATTCAAAAGCAAACCACTCAGCTTACACCGCGAAATTAAGAACATTTCAGTAAACATTAGACAAAAGATTATCACGACGGAGAATATTTGGATTGTGGTCTTCAGCTTTACGTTATGACGCTGACCAGAAGGTAACTTGCCAGTGTTACTGCCTCAAACTTCAGGACAAAGCACACGGCGTCCATGAGCCCAAACACTGCACCACGAAGTTGCGTGCATCGAAAATAACGTTCCGTGAATTATTAACTTCCGAAAATAAATTAAAGCAACAGATTTTATTTGCAGTTTACTTTATTAACCTTTTGACGCCTAATGTCAACAATAGTGGTCGTACCGCACCGCTAGCCTCTAAAGTTGCATTTTATATATTTATTCAACAAATATTGGTACTGAATATTTTAAACATGGTATACATTCTCCATTTTTTTATCTTCAAAATGCAGTTTGTTTCATAATTCTAACGAATTTGGTTCATGTATTATTCACATTTTATATACAGGGTGTGCTAAAATTAAAAAAAATAATTCCGGCGCCAAAAGTTTAAAATGCTTATAACTTGCACTGATGTAACGGCACAAATTGCTACAATTTTGAAGGCGTCGTGACAGGAAGAGTCGCCGCTTATTTTACCTGCTGTTTTTCAGCACTTTCATAGAGAAACTGAACAAAAAATACAGAGAAAATTCATTCATTAGAACAGATCTCTTGACCGAGATTTTTACTCTAGTTTTACCAAATAAAATCGTAATTTCTAATCGCGCGAATACAACACGCAGTCTGAGAAGAAGAAGGCACTATGAGTCATCGAAACTATATTAGATAATTACCAGTCAACAAGACAGAGCCTAACAACAGAGAAGACTTAAATCATCACACCTGCTTCATAATCGGAAGGTCCCGGATTCATGCTTCGACCAAAATAATCCTACTAAATATCTTATTTGAAGCGGTTCAAGAATTTCCACATTAAATCAATCCACGACAGTCTCCTGCTCTACCCATTACAACTAACTGTTTAGTAACACTTCGACGCTGTATATTGTGTGCAACAGGACGTCTTTGTACGCGAAAATAAATAAACGTTCAAGCCACGGACCAAACTGCAAAGCAGTAGACGTTTGCCTCTTTCCCACAGCGTCCAAATTGGCCTTCGCGCCCACCCATTCTCCTAACTTGCGCCACGAGGTTAAAGCGGCCGAGATGAGAAGCTGAGAACTGACATCCATCTAGAGCCGAGGCTAAGATTTCGTAGAGATAATCTTTCACTTGCGCGTATGTAATTCAATCTTACATTACAATTTGCACATACAGTAGAACTCCACTTATCCGGTTGCTGGTTATCCGGATCGCCAATTATCCTGTTCGGCTTGGCCTGGCGAGTAAATTAGTCGATAATTCTACAAAACTGACTTGCCTTGAAATTACCAGTTATCGGATCACGCACGGTTCAGTGTTATGGCTTCTAGAGCTTCAAAGTAGGCGTGGTCGAAAGATTTTGACGCAGGTACACGCTGTAAATAGCGACAGTCGAACCTCAAACTGCCAATTTAGTCTATTTAAAAAGAAAAATCTAATTATCCGGATTTTCTGCATATCCGGATGGCTCGCCGTCCCAATTGATCCGGATAATTGAAGTTATATTGTGTTTGCATGATTAGTCTCTTTCGAAAAAAAATTTAGGTATAATTTATTTTCATGAAAAATGGGCAATATATTGGAACAATTGGTAACAAAATAAAATTGTCTGAACTAAATTTATTGTACATTTGACAATAACAAATTTTATCAAAATTTATGCAGTGGTTTCGGGGGTGATATTGCAGAGTAACGGATAAAAAAAGACCTATTTATGAATTTTTGACATTTTGCTGACCGTGCATCTCAGTATACTTATCTCAGTAATTGATGCAAAAAATGTTTGTTTTTCAATAAGTTTATTTCATGCCTCTACATGTTTCGAGCACATGTGCTCATCATCAGGAGGTCAAAATTGCATTACACAGCCTCTGGTATCATCACACCTATAGGTGGCTGTCTCGTGCACACGACGTCCACCTATAGGCGTGATGATACCAGAGGCTGTTTAATGCAATTTTGACCTCCTGATGGTGAGCACATTTGCTCGAAACATGTAGAGGCGTGAAATAAAACTTATTGTGAAATAAATTTTGTGCATCAAGTTGGTTAAATACTGAGATAAAGACCTATTAATGATTTATTCTTTTTAACACATTCAAATGCCAAACACAAATTTGTACAGCGGATGGCTGTCAATCCCAGCATGGAGTTTCCATTTGAACGATGGTTGGTCATTGCCTTAATGTTTGGCAGTCTGGGACCACAGAGACAACCGCACAAGGTGGTTACTCTACGCCACACGACCACATCGGCTGCAGTAGACGCATAGTGTGGGTAACAGATTTGTCTTGTTTATGTACTGTCAGCTGTCTCGACACCCTTGTCATGAACATCGATTCCTCTTCTATTGAGATCTGTCGATAAACATCGTGGCTGACTGCATGTGATCCATCTTTCTGGATATTAAGATCCCACCTGTTGCATTACAACGTGATGACCGGGCTATATGTGAGCGACACACTACATGAAATGTACACAATGTGGTTATCGGGACTGAAGTCATTAGAAAAAAATGAACTTATTCGTCACGTGATATTATCTGCAAAACACTTGCATGAAGGGAGTAAAATAAATAATTTCTTCTTATTATTAGCGCTTGATACATCAAATAAGAGGGTTAAATTAATCTGATTCTTAAGTTAGGCTTCCCTTTCGTTTTTCGTTCACTTCATCTTTCGAGTCGTACTGTTCTCTCCTGGTCCGGAGTTCTCTAACCAGCAGGGGAAAGATATTTCTCTTCTCCAAACGTCCATAAGGCCTCTGGGGTCCATAAAGTCTCCTACTCAGTTAATACCGGAGGCTTTTTCCGCAGGAATAAAGAGGCCGAAGCGTGAGGTTAACCGCTCGCCTCCATCTAGTTCCGAATACCCTGCTGCCTCTGTACTTCTTCTTTACTCGTCTTACCGTTCTTCTCTCCCCCTGCTTTCCATCATCTCCTTCACATTAGAACGGTACCATCACACTCATTCTCTCGCTAGTTTATGATTCTCACATCTACACATAATTCTCCTGTCCTTACTCGCGCATGTATTTACAGTCTCTTTCACCCGTCCTTCCTGTTTTCTTTCCCGTTCTGTTTTCTAGTAACGGCACGTTTGGTCCCATCACGTGACACGAAATGGCTTATTTATAAATTAATTTCTTATTCTTTTTTTCCTCTGTTTTTCTCTGTCCCATTCTTTTCTCGCTCTTGTCCCACGTTTTTTTTCTCCCCAATTTTCTTCTTTTATTATCATTCGCCTTTCCGATACCCACATCAAATTCCTTTATTTCTTTCTACCTGTTCAGTTCTCGTCTCTAACATATCTAACTCTTGACTCTATTTTCGCATTCAAAGCGCGAATCATTAGAATATGACGTCAGGCATTCGAACATTCAATGAGAGTTTCTTACAGCGTCAAATGATTATTTTTGAACTCTTTCGTTATATTAGTTTTTGTTTGCTAAAATTTTTTTTCCATTTTTTATTGCGGGTGACAACCAAATTTACAAAATTCTAGTGACAAAAAAGCCTTTACTTTCAGTCTACAAATGCACAAATTATATTTGTGGATTTTCAGTGGCACAAGAAATGACACAGTTGAGAAACGGTAAAATACGAATATTTGTAATATATTCCAATGAAGCCAACAGAAAAACAGAACAAATTCCCTTACAAAATTTATCTTTAAGCTTATGTAGTGCTTTCCTACCTAAATGATGGCTTGACTTCCATCAAGATTTCCCGCGAAAAGACACTAAAACTTATGGTAGTATTTCACTGCCACCAGCCAAAGAGATTTGGCAAATCTAATTATACAATAGCAAGGACTCAAGGATTCACAGAACAATCGTTTGATTCAATCCCAATTTGGATAAAAGTAAAAATATTTATTATATTCTGTAAAACTAAATATTATGTAAAAGTAAGTAACAAAATAATAGATACAAACTTAATCAATCAAACTCTGCCAAAATGAAATGTAAGTTATTTAAATAATTAACTTGCCCTTCTCTCTCTCTCTATAAATCAAAAGCGTAAATTTGGAATAAAATCTAAATATAATTGCCTAATTACTCAACTCGAAATAAGGTAAATTTTGAATACCAGTCAATATGCCTTACCTTGAACAAACAGAAGACGGTGCAGCATCGTAGTATTGTTAAAACAATCTTTGTAATAATTATATCAAATCACTATAATTCTTCAATCGTAGATACGTGACGGCCGATAACTAATTTATTAGCGAGTGAGGGCGTATACCGGGTCGCTCTAAGCTTTATAGAGAAAAGCTGACAAGTCATGCATTCTTAAGGGTATAATGTTCTGATCAATTCACTGCCGGTTCAAGCTGATTGGTACTGCTGACTTTAGCGACTGTGACTGAGCGATCTCTTCCTGGATTCAAAGTATTAAAATTTCGAAGTTTCTATCTAATACAAACACATATGTAAATTTGACATGCATTATACTTATGTTTTGTTAATTTAGGGCTGTATTACTGGGTTTATCATTTTACAGAACAAGTTTAAATATAGAAATTTGACTTTCATAGAGGTGTGCATCGTAATATTATTTCTATAGTAAAACCAACAAGATGCACCAATGAATCAAATTTATTTAATTTTGGAATGATATTCTACATGTTTCCGACGGTCTTTCCGTCCATGATCAGGAATTCAAGACTGTACATAAAGCAAGCAGACAGCAGTATCTGTTTGACTTATGCCTGTTGCTGTATGTACAGTCTTGAACTGCTGATGATGGACGGAAAGATCGTCCGAAACATGTACAGAGTCATTCCAAAATAAAATAAATATGTTACATTGGTGCGTCTGGTTGGTTTTACTATAGAAAAAAATATAAACTTAGAAATTATTACAAAAAAGTGACAGTCGTATTTTCTACTACCCAGCTTTTTCATTTAGTTTCTACTGAACTAAAAAACACTAATATCTAGAAGTGTACAGCTGAAGGGTATAGAAAGTGCATCCAGTAATCCTCTGCAATGACATATAAATACTACAGACAGATGGAAGACGAAATGTTAAAATCAACTTATTTCTAAATCTGCATAATGCAACAAATTTGACCCGCCATTAACAGGCTACGTAAGATTTGAAGTTACTACTGTGGTAAATATTATACATCGGCTACTCTCTTCTTGACTGCAACACTATCCATTTTGGGAGAAATTTGAGACGTTTTGGGTATATTTCTTGATGGGAATGATTTAGAATTTACAATAATTGTGTAAAATAGCCTACGATTTGGTATTTTGCCACAAAAGTCAAAGCACACGATTCCTCCAAACTTAAGATAAAATTCGAAAGAAACGTACGTTGCCACATCACAAAAGATTTCTTTTTCTTTCCACTAAAACTCATTTGAACGGCCCTTAGAACTGTGCACCTTGTGCACAATAATCCCACGGCTTGCAAGATACCCCGAACGTTAATCGCTGCTTTTTTTCAAGATACCTAAGAAAAACAAGAATACACTGTGTGGGCAAACTGCTGAGTTTGTAATGTTAACACAGATTATATATATATATATATATATATATATATATATTCCCAGCTCTACTTTAAAGGAATAAAAAAATTTGCCTTCTTTCGCCGTCTCAGTGTCGACACGATTCAGGAAACGTTCGCGTTACAAGAACCAATTGCTTGAAAAGGCTTCTGCTAAAAAAACGATAAAATATTTTAAAATATATTATAAGTAAGTTGTGCCTGACGTGTGTAATGTGACTAACATTCTTGTATGAGAATAAATTTTGGATTCTGTCGTTACGTCGCTCAGTCGGAGTTTGCGATAATTGTGAGTCGGGACAGTAGCTCAACACTATGCTGCAGTCGGAGTGCCAATGGGCAGTGTATACATTTTGCTAAAATATTTCACAGCTTACCTCCACAGAGCAACGCTAATTAATGAGTAACATCCATCCATCGAGTGTATTATCGCAGGATAAACATACATTTTTCAGAAATGTTCAATTTAATGGGGTTAGATTTTAGGAAATTTAATTTTTATAGGAAATATGTTCCCTTTCTCAATAGATTTCATACTAAAAATCCAATAATTTTTAATGACAACAGACTTTAAAATTCAGCGTGAAATTATTTATAAAAACATGTTCATCACTCACTTCGCATTCTCCCGTTTATCCCTATTTTATCTCTCGCCCTTTCACCCTAACTCTGAACTATATTTCATAAGAACAGCCAAAGAATGTATATCTTTTTCCTCCAGCATCTGGTATCATCACACTCTGTAGGTGGCCGTCCCATGCACGGGACGGCCACCTACAGAGTGTGATGATACCAGATGTTGTTTAATACAATTTTGACCTCCTGATGATGAGCACAAAAGTGCTCGAAACATGTAGAGGCATATAATAAACTTACTATAAAACAAAAATTTGGGCATTAAATTGGTCTCTTACTAAGATCATAACACAGGTAACATAACCTTATACAGAGTGCGACAGAATGAACTCTCACATTTCTCAAGGTTACACTTTGAAATATGGAGTCCATTCTGCCGCATCCTTGTATTCCGAAGTGTGATTTGGATGAGGTGGACGCAGTAGTGTAGTGCTTGGATAGGTAGGCTTAAGCCAAATGGCAGTAAAACCATTCGCTTAGGGAGCTGAACAACGTAGATTCATTTAGTCGGGTAGTTGGTGATCGCTGGTTATCACAGTTGTTATTTTTATCAGTTGATCGAAAGAAAAATGTTGTAATAAAGCATTATTGAACAAATAAAGTGAAATTTACATTTTTAATTTAAAGTTTTTCTTTCATGGCGTGTTATTATCGTTTATCGTTTATTGTCATCGATATATAGGATATATATAGGTTACTGTTACTGTT
>Ga0123354_10019183_pt1 | contig 10735 bp, 5 predicted proteins | sample TergutLab28metaG_2_FD_97872 | JGI IMG/M metagenome (GOLD analysis project Ga0123354, IMG submission 97872) | Labiotermes labralis P4 segment gut microbial communities from Petit-Saut dam, French Guiana - Lab288 P4 | ecosystem: Host-associated > Arthropoda: Insects > Digestive system > Gut ... | reverse complement strand
TTGTTTCACAATAAGTTTTATTTCATGCCTCTACATGTTTCGAGCACATGTGTTCGAAACATGTAGAGGCATGAAATAAAACTTATTGTGAAACAAATTTTGTGCATCAAGTTGGTTAAATACCGAGATAAATATACGGAGATGCACGGTCAGCAAAACTTAAAAAAATGACAGAAGTTAGTCTTTGCAAAATGTGGATCTGGAAACAGTAACACAACGAACGCCCAGAACTGTAACATTACGAGTATGCACACATTTCCCAACTTATTTAAATTTTCCCCAATACTTGAAAAAAGCTAACCATTACCGGCTTCAGCGAATTCACTAACTTGCACGTAACATCTTCAGCCTTCTGTCATGCGTCCATTTCTCAGCTCTTTTAAAGCTGAATTTTCTACTTGCTTTTACACCTGTAATTGACCTCGGATAGGTTTCTATAGATCCTTCACCACATGTTCTTTGAAACGTGATAAAAATCAGTGCTAACTTCAACATGTCCAGGTCGAGCATCCACTAACCCCCACCCCAGTGTCCCGTTCAATACTGCAGAGCACATCTCAGGGGGGTCGTCAGTTGTTCGAAACTTTTATGAGCGTTATCAGTGGCTGTTCGGTTGCACATTCGACGCGTCACGATGCTATCTACAGATCTACAATTGCACTCACGGTAAAAATGAAGCTGTAGAGAAGACGGAATAGGTTTTCTGTGCTTCTGCTAGTACGGGTAGCTCAGTTACGCAGGGAATGACGTGAAATCTTATAAATTTTCATTTAGGATTATTCAACGACTGTGTTTCGACTCTCGAGATGTTTTAGTATTTGATGAAATGGGAAGACGTCGTGAAGAAAAAGAGTTTGGAAGGACGTGACCCGTCTGAAGGCACTATTGCAATATTAGCCTATCAAGACTGAATAATACTAATTTCGAGGTCGATTGCACTCCTGGTTAGATTTGAAAGACCCTGGGTTCAAATCTGTGTTGGGAGATCAGTTATTATGGTTTCCCTGAATCCCTCTACGTGAATTCATTGGACAGTGCCTAAATTTGCGTTATAATTGCTTCTTTCTTAGTTAGTATAGTGATCAGGAGACGGGCTTGGCGACAGAGGGGTTGTAGTTTGATTCTCGGCAGGGGCACATAATTATTCTGTTCGCCATATCATCCAGACCGACTGTTGAGGTCCACCCACCCTTTTATTCAGTGGGTATTGGGGCTTCGTATCTTTACTTTTACCCGTTTTCTTCTGCACGCTTTCCAGTTCATGACTCATTAACGATTCTGTAATTGGATGCTATTTAGTATCAGCTACTGGCGGAATCCTTCAATGGAACAAATATATACGGATTGAACGGACGTTACAACTGACGATAGCTAGTAGCCAGCTTGATACTGTAGTCGGGTACCTTCCGAATACGAGCCTAATGGTCTTCTCACATTCGGCTCAGTGACAAAGTTTTTGAAATTCGAGCGGCAGCGCGGACTAAGGCGTAGGCCTCAAGCCGTTCACTTGCTGGGATTGCTGGTTCGAATCCTGCCGCGTGCATGAATGTCTGTCTCTTCTGACTGGTGTGTGTTGTCATGTAGAGGTCTCTGCGACTGGCCGATCACTCGTCCAGAGGAGTCCTACCTGGTGTTGTGTGTCTGAGTGTGATCGTGAAGCCTCGATATTGAGGAGGTCCTGGCCCAATAGGGGCTTTTGCGCCGTGCAAATAAATAAAGTAATAGGTGAGATGATATTGGGAAAGTTTGTCTTTTCTCTTTCGATACAGATCATCATATTATCGAATTAAATTTTTCATATTTATTTATGTTCATAACCTGTGCGACACTGCATTATGGACGTACATGTTCCTACTTAGACTACGAAGACACGACGTTGAATCATGGGATTAGCCTTATTTTCACTGTGTTCCAACCCTATTCGCGGCACGCGGTGGTTCAGTTCGTTGAGGCACTGCACTACAAGCGGGTTCGATTCCCGATGATGTCATTGCAATTTTTCATTGCCATAATCCTTTCGGCCGCACTGTGGCTTTGGAGTTGACTGAGCCCCTAACAGAAATGAGTACCAGGAATATTTTCTGGGGGGTAAAGGCGGCCGGTGCGTATGGCTGACAACCTTACCACCTTCATGTGCCGATTGTCTTGAAATCTGGGAGCCTCATCCTCCCGGAAAGCCCGGGGCTTGTCCAGGCCTGTAATGAGATTGCTTTACCTTTATCCAACCCTATTGAGGTACACTGACTACACTAGAATATCCTAGGGCTTTCAGCAGCTTCAAAGCTAATGTAAAACAACGTAAACAGAGAAGCTGAAAACCAACTTGTCGAATACCCGCTCTTTCTCCGTCGCGTGAAGACAGATCACTGCCCTAACACCTGGACTTCGACAGGGCTCGACACCCGAGAAATGTGTTTATTCGCCTTGACAGATTTTTGTCCTATACGAGCATAAGCGTAAATACGGATTTGTTTTATATTTCTTTATATTAAGACAAACAAATATGAAGCTGTATCTAATACTCGTACATGATAGAAACCTTGACTTTGCAGTCAATTTGTTTCAACTATGAGGGGCACACATTCTGTGTAATGACAAACCGGGGCAGCAGTTTACAAAGACACATTTTCTAATGTTGAGAGCGTTAAGTACGCTATAGTACGAATATGCGGCATTCAGTATAATTTAACCCTTACCGCTAAATAAGCAGTGCATTTCGAGATCGACACAGTTGCTAATTTTCGGAGGCGTCCGCTGTTTATCTTTATCTTGTTCCATGAACATGAAGGCAGCAGTTTCCTCCAAAACGTCGCGTTCCAAATGACAGTAATCTGGGTAGTCACTGCAGTGAGAATCTCCAATCTTATAAGCTAAGAGTTAGTAAACAGACACTCCAATCTTTTTGATAAAACTGACCATCTTAGACGTTTGGCCAAATTTTGGAGAAATGTTTGCTTGTACAGAAATGGACATGCCTCTTTTTGGTGAAGACGACTCGTTAACTTTGGCCATTGTCCTATCGTATGAGTTTCAGTGTACGTGTGCATACGCTTCGGGTGCTGTAGTTAGTCAAGTATCAACATGCTGTACCCTACAAGAAGCTCCTTATTTTGAACATATTCTCCATCGATACGTGAAAGGCAGAGAGATGTTTGAAGTGGGCTGTACATGTTGAATAGGGAGGAAAGACGTCAGCCTAGTAGCTGTGTTGTGGGTGTGTATTTGACGTCACTGCAGTAGACTACATGCACGACACGTGAAAGTTAGTGTCTACTGAGCAGAGAGTATCTTGGCTTCCTTTATCAACATTTAGTCTGTGTCTGTGTTAATTCGCTGAGTTTGCTGCGAAGAGTGTAGGTGGACGTTCCTAGAGTAGTGGGCAGTTACATTTCTTGGAAACGAACTGAAGGCGGAGAGTTTAGTGGGCAGAGGATCATCTTTACGAGGAATACACAAAAAACGTTTAGCAAAAAAATTTTACTAGAGAAAACGGTGAGTTTTATGTATAAACAAAATGTACATCGGTAGAATACAATTCGATACGGTTCTGACGATTTGAATTAATTAGCTTTATGGAATTTTTCCATCGTACTAACACATTTTAGAGTTGGATCAGTTCCCGTCTTCAGTCTTTCTTCTTCCAAAACAGATGTTACTACGCAATGATTATTTGCACTGTGATTAATCTCGTATTAGTGTCAAGAGTCAAATCTGACCCTACTACGAGTTTAATCGCGATACGAATAATTAAGTAATTGAATAAACACTGATTAAATCCGATTGATGTCAAATTTAACTCTAATACGTGTTTAATCACTGTGTCAATAATTATTATGTAGTAATATTTATTTTGAGAGAAGTAAGCCTGAAGACGGGAGTAGCTTCTGACCCCGAAAGGTGGGAATGTGTTAAATTGTAATACATAAAATGGGAAAGTACATAGAGCTAAGGAATTTACATCCATAGAATATGCGTGCATAAACGTTCTTAAAAATATTTTTACTATAAAGACGTGCTTAATGGAGTGAGATGTGACACTCTAAGGACGGTCCCTTCGGAGATTGCTGCCTTTGGGATGTGACATAATTTACTTTACACTCGTAGAAGTATAACGGCCTTTCAGGGGTTTTTATCTCTCCAAGAGTGTAGATAATCTAAACATTTTCTCTGGAATGTCGGCATATTCTACCAGAATGCACGGCATACGTACCGGAAGACAACAGTCTTCATACAGGAAGTGAAGAACAGGTGTAAGAATGGGACAATCTGACCGTCAGGTCTGGGCGATTAACAATGTGTAAGTTCCCTTTACGAGAGCGCTGTCTAGATTACATGTTATAATCATTTATTTGACACCTCTTGATAGGGAAACAGGCTATGAACTCTCCACAGAACATATCACTTCAAGCGCATTCGTTCTGTTGATACCCATAGAGAATAAATTCATGAATACTTCCCAGACAAACACACCTTTAACATATACTATAAGAATTCTCCGTATCTAATTGAGAGATTTACACTCGATTTCCAACAGGATATCTAAGCGGATAGGTCTAAATTTGATGTGCTCTAAACGCCGTACTCTGCGTTTACAATCGAGTATACTCGATGATCAACTCTTTCTTTAGCCTCAGCTCGTACCTCACAGTGTGAGTTGTAAAAACGATTTCTTTGGCTATAGTGCGAACCACACAGAGAATACAGTCTCCATTTATTCATTCCTTCCTACATTCATTCATTATATTGTCTGCCTTACGACAGGTCCACAGCACATTCCAAAGCGAGCTGTCCACATAGTGGGATCTAGTTCTTCCTCTCTCAATTTAGAGTATCCCCTCTCTTTTTTAAGGTCAATTATAAAGACCAATTACGGTGGGAGATCACTCTTGTTGCAAAGTATGTTTTTTTTCGTAGAAATTTCAGCGAAATCCAAGTGTGTCAAAAATTTTAGTAAATTTCTCAAATGTGAAATTTCACGAAAATTCGTTTGAGGAGTGTCGCTCTGTTTCATGCGCAAGGACAGACAGACGACAAAGTCATCAGTGTGCCTTCGCAACTGTTTTGACCTCGAAATTAGATGGAATGAGTGGTCAGCTTGAAGCTCCGGCTGTTTACCCCTTGCGAAAGAACTCCAAGTACCTGTAGAGTAAGAGGCCATATGGACCCCCAGGATCGGTCTGAGTGCTTTGTAGGGGGGAAAATTTTTCTGTCCCTGCCGGGAATCAAAACAAGATTTCCCAGTCGTCCATCCCGTAGCGTAGTTGCTGTAACCGACTGTTCTGTCCCGTTCGCTGTGTTTATCAGGGTCTTTGACGATGTTTGGTCGTCCGACAAAATATAGTAATGAACCAGCGAGCATAATTCGAGGTAGCCTGCACTGGCTTTCAAAAGCCGAATCAGGACACACACATTTACACACACACACACACACACACACACACACACACACACAGTGTTTGGGCAGAGGGGACATGCAGCGTCTTTCTGTACGGGCTCTAGTTATGTATTAACAAAGGAGCCATCTGCCCACGCAGGAAGTCTCTAGCATGAATAATATGACGAATTAAACTACATAATTAAGACATTAATACGCACATACACATCTTGCCAGTGTGATATATTCCTGCATTAATTCAGTGAGTGGATGAAAGGACTGGGCCCGAGGTATAATTGGCTGATACACCCAACTTTACCTGTTACAAATCTCCTATTACAGAAAGTTTAACAGCCCTTTGGCATCTCTTAAAAAGAAGCTAAGGACGGAATTGTGACATATCCCTTCTTTACATAAATCCCCACGGAAAGTAATGGCTGTGCTACACCATAAACACTGAAGGCTGTCCAGTCCTCTCCTTCTTTCCCTTTTTTCTTATTTACTGCTCTTTTCTTTCCCACCACTGTAATCTTTCTTTCTTCCTTATAATCTCAGTTTTCCCTTCTCCGTCCCGTCCTTTCTCTACCTTCATTTCCCTTCAGCCTTTTACATTCTGCAAAGCGTAAGGGTGTGCGAAACGAAATATGTGGCAGTGAAAATGTTTACTGTGATGTGGACATTTGTACTGTACTGTATTGTACTGTACTGTACTGTACTGTATTGTACTGTACTGTATTGTACTGTACTGTACTGTATTGTACTGTACCAGAACTGACGTTCTTACAAAACAGCGTTTCAGCCAACACGTGTTCGCCACGTGAGTAGTCATAGCCCATACTGTTCTTGTGTTGCTTGGTTAGTGGTCCAACAGTGCCCTATCGACTGTGCGGTTATCAGTTTCTCTTGGCAACATTGTTATCTTAACTAATACTATCGTCGTCCTTCACGAGTCAACTACATTGTTGCCATTTCATTTTATAATTTATTACAGTATGTTTCTATCAGCCGCCCGCTTGCTGGGATTGGGCGTTCGAATCCTGCCGGTGACATGGATGTCTGTCTCTTGTAAGTGTTGTGGGTTGTATGAGATAGAGGTCTCTGCGTCAGGCTGATCTCTCGCCTAGAGGAGTCCTACCAAGAGTAGAATGTCTGATGGTGATCGTGAAGCCCTCTCATTTTAAATGATTGTACGATTTTAATCTTCTGTATTTAAAGTTGAAATTTACTTGCTTTCTTTGTAATTCCAATTAATATTTACATGTGAAAAATATTCATTTTCCATTTACTTTAAGATTCAAATCCCATCACACTGCTTTAGTTCTGAGTTGCGTCGTACGTTTTATTGTATTCAGTCATAACTCCATTCTTGCAACTTAATGGAGGTGTGTATTTTGATAGATAATACGCTTACAAGTGATGAATTTTCCCGATTTGTGATCCTCTTTTGTTTTTAAATTGTACTTTATCAGAGCAAGACAGCTCGTCTTGCATTCTCATTATGTAACACTTGTGAGACAGATCTGAGTTTAAAATTTATTTAGAGTATTCATGATCTTAGGACTTAGTGAAATTTGTTGTTTTCGCTCTTATTACAAAGTTTGCCAACCATACTTTTTGAAAGGGTCCTAAAATGTCAGTTGCACGCTAAGACGACAGTTTTCTGCCATGTGACGCCGTGATTTGTCGTTTTTTTAGCGATGATATCAGTCGATTAAAGTCTTTTCTTTTCTTTCTTTCTTTCTTGTGTCGTTTCGGCCCAACGCGCCCCATGGCCTCCTCATTCTTGAGGTTTATTGATCACACACAACGACGCAACACAGTCGGTAGGACTCCTCTGGAAGAGTGATCAGCTCGTCGCAGAGACCTCTACCTGACAACACACAACACTCACAACAAACATCCATGACTTCGGTGGGATTCGAACCCACAATCTCAACAGGCGAGCGGCCGCAGACCTACGCCTTAGACCGCGTGGCCACTGGGGCCGGCAGATTGAAGTCTATAGCCTTGAACTGTTAAATATCAATGAAGAAAGAAACGGAAAGAAGTGTTCCTGCTCCGAGTTCAGTAATGATTCAATTATTTGCTTGTCGTGATTGAGAAAATTCAAGAAAAATTGGTTAGGGTTATCTGAACGGAATCAAATGCAAAATGAAGAACTCGTCAGAGTTACAGCAGGTCGGGGATAGAGTAACCCCTCGCTGTCAAAGGTTTAAATATGCATATGGACAGAGGGATAAAACTTATACTGTACTATACTATACTATACTATACTATACTATACTATACTATACTATACTATACCATACCATACCATACCATACTATACTATACTATACTATACTGTACTACAATACACTACACTATACTTTATTATGCTATACTATACTATAATACACTATACTATACTATACCATACTATACTATAGTATAATATACTATACTATACTATAGTACACTACACTATACTATACCATACCATACCATACCATACCATACCATACCATAACACACCATACCATACCATACTATACTATACTATACTATACTGTACTATACTCCATGGAGCAGAGTCATTCTTGAGAAGCTAACCTTTTCTCAGCTAATCAAGAAATTCCCCGAATTTTGTAGAAACCAAAATTTCATTACTGCTTTTACAAGCCCCCGGCACCTGTCCCTATCTTGGGCCAGATTAATCCAGTCCGTGCTCCCGTATCCCACTTCCTGAAGAACCATCTTAATTTTATCCTACCATCTAAGCCTGGCTCTTCCAAGTGGTCTTTTTCCCTCACGTTTCCTCACCAAAACCCTGTATGCATCTCTCTTCTCCCCCATACGTGCTATATGCCCGCCCATCTCATCCTTCTCGAATTAATCAACCGAATATATTCGGTGAGGAGTAGAGATCATTAAGTTCCTCATTATGTCGTTTTCTCCAGTCCCCTTTTATCTCGTCCCTCTTAGGCCCAAATATTCTCCTCCGCACCCTCAGGCTACGTTCCTCCCTCAGCGCAGGTGACCAAGTTTTATACCCATACAAAGCAACAGGAACAATTATAGTTCTGTGTATCTTAATCTTCATATTTTCTGATAGCAAAGTAGAAGACAAAACATTCTGCACCGAATGATAGCAAGTATTCCTTGACTTCAATCAGCTCTTAATTTCTTCCTGAATAGAATTTTGATTCTTTAGGTTTTCCCAAATATTTGAATTGTTCCACCCTTTCAAAGGAGCTAACAGTCTTTATGTTGTGAATTCATGCTGCATTCTGATTTCGAGACATGACCATGTACTTAATTGTATCAGCATTTACGTCTAGTCCAATTTCCTTACTAGCAACTACTAAGGCTTCTGTGCTTTTTTATAGATTGTATGCTTTCGCCCAATATATTATCATCATCAGCATAAACCAAAAGCTGATGTGTACCATTTAATTTCAAGCCATCTTGGTGTACCTGAACCCCCCTAATGGCATACACCTAAACAAAGTGGAAAAGAAATGGCGATAAGGCATTTCCTGTCTTCAAATTATTCTTAATAGAAAAGGCATAACACAAATGTTTGTCTACCCGGACTGTGGTATAGGTTCTACTCAGACATATTTTTATTAGCCTTGCCAGTTTCGTTGCGATACCATATTCAATGAGAATGTTATACAAGACATCCCGGAGTGATAGACACGGCTTACAAAGTAGTCCTTCGTTTAATGCAGCAGATGGAACGTAAATTCAAATTAAGCTGACTCCTGTGAAATTTCAGTTCTCATTTCGGGACCTTGTTGTGAACTGAACTCGAATGTGGCTAACACGGCTTAAGAATTCTGGAAAATGAATTGCAGGATACAGCCTCAGACATGAAGAGAAATAGAGATAAGCTAGCGTAAACAAACCTTAGTTTAATCTCCATGTGCAAGCAGTTATCTCTACACTTGCAGAACATCAGCAGCGCTGGGATCGGTCTGACGAGCAGTAAGAAGTGCTTTTTTAAAAGGCCGCGGATTCCCAGGGGCTACAAAAGAACGAGTTAGTTGAAAAACAATCTTGGTTACTCATTAACTTCAAAAAAAGTTTGAAGCCCGGTACTAGACATCAATTTGTTTAAATAAATAGTCCTTTCAGAATACTTTGATTTTATCGACAGTTTTTTTTTCAGCACACACAAATATATGATCCTGCGGAATGGCTTACCATGACATAACTCAAGTGTGTTTGCTCTGCGACAGTGGAACATTATAATTTAACTTTTATAGCTTATATGTGGATAGTGAAGTATAAGGTTACAATTCGTCATTTTATCTCCAAGTCGCAAGGAAATTTATAGCTACTTACGGTTAGAAAATGTATGTGCCAATGATGGCCGAAAACAGTCTGTCTCCATAGAACAGTCGAGAGTTGCTTGTGGTTCGGTCGGTTTACAGATTCGACTTGTCCAATAAAAAGTTATCTTCGGATATTAGCAGTATTTATTTTGTCAAGCTGTATTTCTAGATTAGTTCAATTGTTTAAGGCTTGCATATTTTTTGAAACCGCTATTTTATGATATCCCTCAACTGTTACAGTATACAGCAATTAATGGATTCATGGGTTACATGAGAAAAGTATAGTTAGATATGCAAAATGTTAATTTGTCTTCGGGAGATTAAACGGGCTAAGTGCTAAGTGTGTAAGAGTAGTTGAACTGCGCTCGTGGGTGGTTTGGTGGGGGAAACATGGTCAGCTTTTGTACAGGATGGTAGGTGTCTTATAGCGTGTCCTGTAGACGCCCCACTGAATTGTTAGCGAATGAGTCACTCGGAAGGACAGTATGTCTACCTTCTAGGTCCATTTCTTTCGCCTAATGTAAAATAAGGAAACAAAAAGTCAACACGTTGCGTTTTAAATCAAGAGCTTATTCTGAAATTTATTATGTCTGTATCCTAGAAACGTAGGCTGCGGAGCGGTGTGTAGGTGAGATGTAAGGTTCACATCGCTGTGATCACCAGCCTGTTAGAATGTCTCCAGTATCGACTTGGATTGCTCTCCGCTCTCCTAACATTACGTGATGGCCATTGATAAGCGCAGATGATGAAGGAACCTTCAAAAATGTATTTATCTCAGTATTTAACCAACTTGATGTACAAAATTTGTTTCACAATAAGTTATATTTCATGCCTCTACATGTTTCGAGTACATGTGATCATCATGAGGTCAAAATTGCATTACACAGCCTCTGGTATCATCACACCTATAGGTGTGATGATACCAGAAGCTGTGTAATCCAATTTTGACCTCCTGATGATGAGCACATGTGCTCGAAACATGTAGAGGCATGAAATAAAACTTATTGTGAAGCAAATTTTGTGCATCAAGTTGGATGAATAC
>Ga0123354_10019180_pt1 | contig 10737 bp, 5 predicted proteins | sample TergutLab28metaG_2_FD_97872 | JGI IMG/M metagenome (GOLD analysis project Ga0123354, IMG submission 97872) | Labiotermes labralis P4 segment gut microbial communities from Petit-Saut dam, French Guiana - Lab288 P4 | ecosystem: Host-associated > Arthropoda: Insects > Digestive system > Gut ... | reverse complement strand
TATGTTAGAATTATGAAACAAACTGCATTTTGAAGAGAAAAAAACAGAGAATATATACCATGTTTAAAATATTCAGTACCTATGTTTGTTGAATAAATATATAAAATGCAACTTTAGAGGTTAACTGTGCGGTATGACCACTATAATTGACATTAGGCGTGAAAATGTTAATAACACAGTCCGTCACTGGACATAACACTAGATTCGTCCTGTCAACTTCCCATTCCTCACAATCAAGTCCTGTAAAGATCTACGTAATCACAAATGACATCTACTTCTTTTTCTACCAAACGGTCACTATCCAAGAACATTCTGCTTGTTTGCATTTCCTCCCCCATGCTATTCCGCTTCACAATCGCAACACTGCGAAGTACAGGCTGACACTACTCTGTTTGCCAACAAACTCACGACGAACGACTTACAACTGTGACGCTAAGCGACAGCACTGCCTTCCGCTGTCCTCCTTCCACCACCCACTGCGAGCTACTAAGTGGACGTAAACAAACATCACAGTTTTCACCCTTAATCGGCAATGCTTCGATGGTTCACCTGTAACCTGTTGATATGAGGAAATTCCTCCTTCTGTAATACTGTAAACTGCCAATGAAGTTCATTCCTCTTACTTCTATCGAGTTTCCTCAACACATCTCACCTCACGAGGCACAAACAGGAGTGCTGTATATTCGACCGACATGTACCAACTGAAATTTAGCATTTGCTTGAACAAGTCTCGCTGCATCTCGGTTTATATGGATAGTGTTCTAAGAGCTTTAATCTGAAAATAAAAGCTATTTGGATGTAGAATCACCAGCAACAGTGTTATGCACATACAGTCAGAAGAACACAAATTTAGAAAATTTCAACGATGCCATTTTCTTAAATCCTTGTCACGGAGGGCGTATAGCGAGCATGGGAGGAAATCCAAACGCATTCCATAAAGTCCGTACGAAACTGAGGTCAACTCTCAATTCCAAAATCACTGAAAACACAAGTAACTGTCGCAAGTACTAATCGGTAAAAAGGCGGTTGGATTCCGAAGCTAGTACATGCTGAATGACGATGAAGGCACGCTGTCTATGGCCGGAATCGAACTCCGGATTTCTAACTTGTAAACAGACTCTTTCACTGGCTACGCACAAGTTCATTCAGCGGACAAGGAGGTTAGTTGTTTGTCTTGTGACGGAAACTGAATATTCTAGGACGACAGATAAGACAATAACACTGTCGTCCGTGTGTCTGTGTTAATTCACTTCGATTCACCTTCACAGGCCTGTAGCCTTAAAATCCATTTTAAAATATTATCGCCACTTCTCTTAGTCTCCAAAATGTTCTCTCTTCAAAATCATGTTCCAGTCAGAGCTCTATTTCTTCCCCATTAAAACCAATTCATATAGCACATTATTACCTGAATCGCAAGTTGTAATCACCAAATTACACAGTTCACATTTTACTGGTAATTATTACTGTGATACTAACGGTTATAGCTATCCTCGGAGCTGAAGCGGCGGAGGCGTGAAGCCAACCATTCACTTCCATCTAGTGCAGGGTTTAAAAATGAAAGGAGTTACGTCTCATCACCCGCATGTGCCTTCGTGGCGTGCAATGGTGCGATTTCACCTTTAATTTACTGTGGCTGATAGGGCTCTATGATATATACAGAGCACTTCCGTGATTCGGATAGATATTTCTGACAAGGAGGCCATAGAAAATACAGTCTATATGCCACTTGAAGATCCGAGATCAGGAAATGCAGGTCTTTGTTCAGTACAGACGTACCCGCAGTTGTTTTCGGCGAGGCACTGTTCAGTCAAGTGAGGGTACACAATAGCACCCTGAGCATTGCAGCGACTGTCTGCAGTATCACCTTTTGTGCACAGGTAAGGTTTAACAGAAATACAAGCAGTATGCCTAATGCAGAGGTATCCACAGCCGCATGCCTCGAGCCTTTAGCCACGTGTAGAGAGAGAGAGACACAGCTGATGGCACTTCGCAATCTAGTGTGGGTTCGACACAGCAATCAGTGATCCAATCTTTAGCTTATCGAATTCAGTTCCGAGTAGGAGTTTTAAGAACGTCACTCTAGGCAGAAGCCTTGACTAGCTTTTGCGGAAATTGGAAAATCTCCTTCGCACCCTCCTCATCTCCAACCCATCCCTCGCTTTCCTACCTTTCGCGTCATTCGCCCACTGTCTTCTTCCTCCACCCCCTCCCCTCCCCCCGTTTCTCTGTGATTATGCTCTCCCGGCACAGTGGGTATGGTACCATGGCGCACCAAGTTCGCAGTATTAGAGAGATGCTCAAACAGAACCGACATTCAATGAGAACAAACAACATTGAATGTGACAAGATGTGTGACGTGTTTCAGATATACGAGTGCAGAAGAACGCCCAGAGTGGAAAGGAGAAGTCAGTAAGGAAACTGGCACTTTACATCGATACGGGCTGTTGGACAAAGAACAGAAGCATCTGGCGAAGTCACAACATCAAGCAGGGGCTCAAATATAATGCCTAATACAATGTGTTAGAGCCTTGCTCCGCATTTATGTTCGGGGCAGTAAATACAGATGGGTAGGGTGTGTAGCAGGTATGCTGCAGCAGGCCTTGATTACCGAGTTTCAGTAGTGAAATGAAGTAAAAGTAGTTCAGGTGGGACATTAAAAGTGGCCGCAAAACATTAATAACTTTAAAGAAAGAGTTTTTGAAAATTAGCAGATTAAAGCCACCTGAATGAGGGTTCCTTCGTGGCAAGCAGTAAGACGCATACAGGTATTAGTGAACTGTATAACAGTGCTGTCTTACGTACACTGTGATGGTAAGTAGGCAACCGGCAGTATTCTATGGAAAACACGCCGAAATCCTCAAGTATTTAGTATTATGTGTAATATTTGTTAAAGAATAGAATGTTTGAAGATATCTCATTTTGCAATTAACAATTATCTGAAAATTCTTTTCCTAGCTCGACAACCCTAGTGGGCCTAGGCCTCCTGACTGAGGTTTCGGGGTCACAGACACACCTCACTCAATATGACTCGCAAGACGCAGACATCCATGCCCCCGGCGGGTTTCGAACCCGCAATCCCAGAAAACAAGCGGGCGCAGACCCACGCCTTAGACAGCGCGGCCATTGGAATCGGCGATTATCTATTAAAGAAATAAGATATTACCGGATCACCAGTACTAATGTTCACTACCGGACACTTTTCATAGCTACTGCCATCTATCAGCCTACATCACTAACATTTCCTTCTGATATCGCTGTTACCTACGAGAACGTAAGTTATGGTTCGTTGTATAATTTTCTGTGCCACAGTCGTTTCCCGCCTCCGGGTTTAAAGGTGGAACAATGAACTACGCCCGAAATTTTGTACATACGGAAGGCAGTCGTCTTATAATATTAAATAGTGTACGTCAGGAAAATCACTTTATTACTCGAGGTAAATATGAGGTTACATGTTTCGACTATTGATTAGTCATCCTCAGGCCTATTTTGTCAACTGTGTCACAAGATGATATGCACACTTTGGGATCCCATCGTGTTTACATCCATGGAATACATCAAATTAAATCGTTTGTCTCTAAGGGCGTGACGTGCAAATTGTGTTTACAAGAGTGAGGATACATAATATTTACGATACAGATGATTCAATTTTATGTATCCCACTCCTGTAAACACAATTTGCACGTCATGCCCTTCGAGACAAACGATTTAATTTGATGTATTCCATGGATGTAAACACGATGGGATCCCAAAGTGTGCCTAGCATCTTATGACACAATTGACAAAATAGGCCTGAGGATGACTAATCTATAGTCGAAACATGTAGCCTTATAATTACCTTGAGTAATAAATTGATTGTGATGACGTACATTATTTAATATTATATTACGTTACAAGTACATCGTGATTATTCCATTAAAATTTGCAGTCATCTTGTTTTTCCGAGTTCCAATAATATTCATGCTCTAGCACGCAAACAAATCTGTAAGAATAACCAAGAACAAAAGACAGACAGAGAGAGAAGCAATAAATAGTAAATGTGAAGAAAAATAAAGGAAAAGACATGGAAGCTTTGAAAGCCAGGTTACTTTGGGGTTAGAGGGCGTGGGGCATTTGGTTAGAAGATACCAAGACTTCGCTCCCATCGTCCTTCTGGTTGAAATAGCTAGAAATGAGGACTCAAGAATGGTGAGAAGAACTGAGTTGCAATAAGAGCTGCGGAATTTTTATTTTTTGGTTATGATGAAAGAGGCATAATTTGGTAAAATAATTTGCTGACGATTATAGCAGGAAGATTAACTCGACAAAAAAAAATCGAGAGGGCTATAAGAGAAGCACAGAGCAGAAACTTGGGTGTTTGGAAGCATTTCCGCGTTCACTTGAAGAGAGCACCGACCATGAAGACAGTCATTATCTGGTTTCCTTCACGTCGTGTTCCCACTAATATGAAAAATGCCAACAGTTTAATGCTTTAGTAGCAAATCACTGTTCGTTCTCAGATAAATGAAACCCGTATAAGCTGAGTGTAAAATGGACGGGTTTTTGAATATTAAATGTGGCGGTACATAAACTTACCAGTAAGTCTTAAAAGATTCCTTCGTTATAACAATATAAACAACCAACTAGATGCAACAATAACAGTTTAGTAATAACTTCAATCAGCTCAACATGTTTCGGGCGAAACTATCGCCCGAAACATGTTGAGCTGATTGAAGTTAGTAATAAACTGACATTGTTGCATCTAGTTGGTTGTTTATATTGTTGTATCAACGATGCATGGTCACACTAACATCAAATGCCTGTGCTACCAGTTCACACCATTTGGATCCTCGTGTCCTCAATGCATTGTTTTCAAAATAGCTTCAAACTCGGCCTTCCACCGAAACTGAAAGCTCTTAGGAAACTTGTAAAATAAATACTGAAGTATTAACTTCAGTTCAGCACTTCCATTCACAGTCTACTCTGAAGCAGAATAGATAAAATGCCGTAAACTAAATGAAGACATTTATAAGCACTAAAATCGCGCTTTAAACCTGTATGTTACCGTTACTGTTACTGCAAAGCAAGTAAATATCAACACATTGCCAATTAATTAATACAAACTCTTTTATTTTGACTTTACCTCTTTTACAGTTGCGGGATATGCATTACATGTTTTACATATGTGTCCACATATATGCCAATGCATGTCTATAATTTCTTCCATTTCCATCTGGCAATGTGACGTACGCGGAGCCCGAACCCAGGTACAGTTCTAGACCCCCGTGTCGGTCACCATCTCCGTTTTCGCTATCAACATTTCAATTGGATTAAAATATAAATCCTACACCCTTGGTAATTTAAAATCAGGATTTCTTATGTGACCCACTGTAGGTTCACACAATAAAATAAATTTGTGGGCATAGGTGCAAAAGCAGATAATTGCCTAACTACTTTTCAAAACAAACACGTGCTTATGAGGTGTTAAGATTCATTTTCAACCCACTTTTAACCCCTCGAAATTTCTAGATGCCACACTCTATTCTAAAACGTAAGTTAAAACACATTCTGGTGATATACATACAGGATTTAAATACGTAAAAAATATCTATTTAACTAATAGTTATAATTAATCCAAATAAAAGCTCCTTAAACATAACATTCTGAATTCCTCTTCAGTACAGAGGTATTACACCAACTGGAAACACTATACAGTCCACGCGTTGCACGTCTACATATATTGCATTGTTGTGCTGTTGGAATTACCTACCAGTGATTATAAGAGAAGTCAGAGCGAATTTTCTATTAGGTTTGTTTCTAACGTCAGTGAATAGTGACTTTGTATTTAACATATAAGAATTTGAATGACCTATGATACAAAATACGTATATATGTCGAGTCTGCTTTACATACCGTTAACAAATAATAACATTCTTGCAATAAAAGCCAAAAAGATGCACTATTTCTCAACTTTATTTTGGTAAAGATCTCTACATGTGTAGGACAGATTTGCTGTCCATCATCAGGAGTCTTAATACTGTATTCACAGCAACTGGCATTTGTCAAGCTAATTATGTTGACTGTCCGCTAGCAGACAGTCAACATAACTGGTATGACAAATACCAATTGCTGTGAATACAGTATTAACACTCCTGATGATGGACAGTAAATCTGTCCGAAACATGTAGAGTTCTTTACCAAAATAAAGTTGAGAAATAGTGCATTTCGTTGGCTTTTATTAGAAGAATATATCACGATGTACGGTCCTCCGAGTGTCAATCACATCTCTCGAACTCGGAGACCCACCTCGAAATTCCATCTCCAGAATCATCGTCACAACGGCAGCAGTACACGGGTAATGCACGTTAAATGTGACGCTGAATGTTGAAAGCTGTCAGTTTCCGTGATTCGTACGTGTCAATTACGTGGAAATTGAAGTACAGTAGTAAGAACCGCCTGAAAACCTTCGGACATTTTAATGCACATACCGTGTTGTGTGTGATATTTCAGTTTAGTTCCTCAGTTTTTGTTCAGTGTAATTATCCACAACACAAAACTGCCAATATACTTCCTGCGCCATGTTGTCACGCTGTACCACTCTCCTTCTCTGTTAGAAAATAATCCCATCACCACGTGGCACGTAACGAACAATCAACCACCATCATACTGGGCACGAATATTACACCAGATCCGCTTGGTTCAAACACGTGCAGCACACCGATATACGATGAGTAACAGCCATCAATATATTTACTGTAGTAAGACTTTGTAATAAAACTTCATTATTTTATGGCTCAACCAAGACTGCGATAGAATAAGAGTACATCCACAAAGTTTACAGAAAATGCTTAAGAAAGTAATTAATTCCAGCATCCTCATTTCTCACCTAAGTGCAGGCTTATGGGCTTACATAGCATCTACAGGATAACTGTTCGTGTATATAATAAAGCTATCCCTCTACATGCCCCTAGGTTTCTAGGAACCCGAGGCTCCCAGATTTCTCAACAATCAGCACAAGAAGTTGGTAAGGCTGTCAGCCCCACACAGCGGTCGCCTTTACCTTCCAGGAAACATTCTTGGTGCTTAATTATGTTACACGCAGAGTCGAACGCACAGCCATTGAGCGGTCGGAAGTATTAAGTCAATAAGGAATCTGTGTTTAGAATACAGCTGATAAATTAATATGTCTTTTCATACGAACGATTCACAAATAATAGGGAAATATTTAAACATTTAAAATCGCCTTTATAACCAAACTCAGAGGCTCCATTAATATAGTTTAAACATTACTTTCTCTATCAATTAAACACAAAATAACTGCACGTTCCTTTTCACAAATATACAGCATAATGCAGTAAGACTTTTCGCGATGCAAAATCCGGTCAAAGATTGTATTGGTTTGTTCTGCTGTGATTGCTATACCTGATTTCATGTAATCTTACAAGCAATGAATTCATACAGTACTGCAGACAGCTGCCTTTATTCTTCTACAACATAATTTGTGGCCAAAGTAATAAGAAATTCTTTCTGCGGCTAAAATAACAGGCACGGTTTTAAAGAGAATAATACGCCAGCTACTTCTTCCATCTACTTCCAAAATGGAGAATAAGTAGAGCCCTACCTATACTTCTGCCCTGAAACTTACACTCTTGCAAGCATCTAATTTCAATACAGACTCTGAACATCACATGCTGCATTAGTATCTTTGTCTTGCACAAAAAATAAATCCATTTGCCCTGTAACACACTTGTAACGATTTTTAATTTCCTTTGAAAGACACAATGTACTAATTTTATGCGGTGATCATTTCTTCATTTTACGGCGAATAAGAAAAGAAAATAATTCATAGCTTGCATACACAATTTGAAACGATGCATCCATGCATTTTATCACAATACATCGCACACAAATAAATATTTTAATAAACGTTCGCTTGCTTCTATAGCTCAGTGCAGTGTTACTAATACAGCATTATGAAAAAGCGCGGCTGAATTACACACAAAAAAAGGGCGAAGAAAAGTAAATCCGCAAATACATCATTATTATTTTTGGAGAATAAAGCTATACATTGCTGCACATGTCGGACGTAACGACTGCACTTTTATTGGGAATGTACTTCAAATGTACCAGTATACACACTTATTTTGGCAGTTTCATTAATACATCCAACTACTTGTGGAGCAGTGAGCTTCTGTCGTTTTTCATAGTTTTAGAAATTCTATCAAAATCTGCATACGATTTTGAGCTACCATGATGGAGGAGGCGGATCTACACGTGCTTCTGACAGAAACTTGTGACAGATTGATGTAAATTAACTACTTTAATAGTTTTGCAAAAATAAAGAGAAACATTAACTATCGTAAGAAGGCAGTCCCTTTTCCTTTCCCTTGCGACTCTAACAAGAATCTCTTCCAAAATTAGAGTTTTTGGTTTTCCTACAACGTGGAGGGACGTTTTTAAAGATTTTAAGATATGAAGTGGAGAAACTTTCAAGTCTTGTCTTTGCAATATGTAGGATATATTAAGAGTACACACCTGTTTGAGTTCTGAGATCTTACTACAAAATGGCAAGAACGTTTCACGTAACTGCATAAGTTCACAGTCGTAGAGTAATTAGCGGCCATGCACAGTGTCACCTGACTCACTATACTGCATTTCTGGAGCAGCAAACAACAAGACATTCGGAAAGAAATCCAATACTCGAGAACTTTACTACTTTAAGAACACGTCGTTTTTGATCGAATTTAATACATTAATCTTGGGTGCGTGCCTCAAAACATGTTTTCAATTTTTCATTAAAATATCATGCAAGAAACAAATCAATAACCGCACATCAATACTGCACGTACTTCCTGAAATAAACCGGCCTACTTTGTTACGCAAACCAAAGAGTCTCGTAGAAATGCTGAGGTAACAACACAGAAATATAGTTAGAATAGAACGGGTAAACGAATTCCTTATTGACAATTCCAACACGTCACTTTCATTTGCAAATACATCAAGATTGTCATGCACACAACCAAAATTAGTGTAGAAGCAGTGACAGTATAAAACACATCGTCACACAATGCTAAATCGAAATCCGTGTAAGGCGGCACAGAGGATGAATGGGCTGATATCGTCACTGTTTAGTACGGACAGAATTTACTGAATCGTGCCACGTTTTAATCTGACTTCCATTTTGTACTCTGCTTGACCAGCAGTAGTGGCGGCATGCCAGGACAGGATATTAGGTTTTCTTTTGGGTGTTGAATAGCCAATACATTGATTCAATTAGACGTATCAATCTTTTAAAAAGTATCTTTTCAAAATACTAAATGTAAATTAAGGGAATTAAAAACTTATATAATAAAGTTTAAAAAGTATTCAGCTTTATCCAGCTGGGATTCTCGATCTGGTATTAAAAATTATTAAACCGTTCGATGATGGAAGCTTACAAAACACACACAAGTGAAAAGAGAATGGCGTTTTAACAGTCAAATAAACAAGCTTAAAAATTATGCAATTAAAACAGATGGCATTTAGCTGAAATAAACCGTTCAAAGAATACAGTTTGAAAGGCACGCAAGAGAAAATTGTACGAGTATAATTAAATCACAATGATTCGCTAATTGGACAAATCGTCGATTTAATAGTTCACTCGCGCGTAGGTTGTTGAGCCTGTATCTCCTGCCTGCACGCAGTTCATTATAAATAAGTATTTGAAATTCATAGTGTAATTCTTTATCATTACTTACTCCATGGTGCAGAGTCCTTCTTCAGAAGCTAAGTGGTTTGCGGCTAGTCAAGAAATTCCCCGCATTTCACGGAACCCGAAAGTTCATTACCGCACCCACAAGCGTCCGCCACCTGTCTCTATCCTGGGCCAGCCCAATATTTCTTTATCATTACTAAGTATTAATATATTTGTGCATGAAGTGTTATGTATGGAGTTTATTATGGTTGTAAACAGCAAATCACTACAAACAATACGGTAAACACACCCTAAACGATCATAAGAAAAGGAAGACTTACAGTTTAGAATCGGATTAAAAACTTTAACCCTCTCGACAATACTTGTGCTTTTCGCCATATTAGAATACAGATAGATAAAAGTTTCAAAAGTTATCAAATCTAGAAATAGTGTTAAGGCAAGGTAAAGGCGCTAGCCTACCCTGAAAATAGAGATGAGAGCAGATAAGACTCAAGAAAAACGCATCTGTTTGATAGTACACAAGTTAACGAAAATCAAATGTGAAAATCTTCTGTAAGTTTGTCAGTTTTCACCTGCGACAGCCTGAAACCTCCTTGAAGATAGGTTCACCATCCGCATTCACATTTCAACAAGAACTGCCTTAACATTGTCTCAGTCGCTGAAACCTCAATCAATAATACGCAGCGGACAAGAAGTGGGATGGCTTGGTCTTGGCCAGGCAGAAGAAGCCCGAAACTTACACAAGCAAACAAGTGGAGAAATTAAAAATATTTTGCATTCTGAAAGTCGTTAGGTTACGAAATATAAATAGAGCAATAATCATTATTCGGCAGCAGCAGTGAAAGTCCACTGAAATAATGTCTTGTTTGTGGAGTGAGAGAGAAAACCAACAAGATGCAACAGTTAGATGTTTATTTTTAACAATTTCTCAACATGTTTCGGGCATAACCTTCACAGTGCTCGCACCCTACAAGGCAGCGCCCCACAACCGCTACCAACCACATCCAGCAGAACCAGCGCAGCACAACACATGCAGTAACATACGTCTTGTTCTCCTGAAGATGGGC
>Ga0123354_10019179_pt1 | contig 10738 bp, 3 predicted proteins | sample TergutLab28metaG_2_FD_97872 | JGI IMG/M metagenome (GOLD analysis project Ga0123354, IMG submission 97872) | Labiotermes labralis P4 segment gut microbial communities from Petit-Saut dam, French Guiana - Lab288 P4 | ecosystem: Host-associated > Arthropoda: Insects > Digestive system > Gut ... | reverse complement strand
CTGACCACGTGACACCCCTCTATCCGCAAAAGTTGGCACTAACTTCGCCGACCGGCGGCGGCCGCTCTGTCGGTATAGTTCGCGTGCGGACTAAGGCCACGGAGTTTTAGTTTTTAGTTTAGTAGTAGTAGAAGTAGTAGTAGTAGTAGTAGTAGTAGAAGACAGGCTAGCGTCCGTGATTGATAAGTGGGAGATCCCAATTTCTAATTTTGGCTCAGGAACACTCCATAATACGAATAAAGATTTTTCGTGGTCTCCCGCAGTTCCTCCATCGAATTTCGGGGTATTAATTCTACATACAGTAAAATATGAATGGAATGTCTTGCATACAATAAAACGGAGGTAGGCTAACTGGATGATTTACATGTTGCGTAGGAACTGCCTTCTAAAACACATTACTTAAGGAACGATAGAGGGGCCGAGAAGAAGGCGTAAACAACTACTGGTTAATCTTAAGGTAAAGAAAAGACTGGAGTCTGAAGGATAAAGCACTAGATTGCAATCTGGAGAATTTTGGAGTTGGCTAAAACCCTGTCGCATGACTGTAATGAAGGAATGAACTGACAAGGACATGTCATCGTTCCTCCTCTCAATTTGTTATTCATTATTCACTAATCCTGTATTTAGACGTTATACAGTCTAAGATACTTACAGCGCCATTAAATACACCATAAATGTCGAACATAACATCTGTGCTTTCCTCTATCTTTCTATAAATACACTACGAATTACAATTTAAGTAATGTTGCGCGTGTTGATTGCCCCAAAACCACTTTTAGCCTCTGTAGCTCGTAAATCCTGTTCTTCCAACTTAGCAAATTAATTAATTTCCAGCGATTCCGAAGTATTATGTTCTGGGACTAAATCTTGTGACGTCACAATACTAACACTGTTCTGGCGTGAGTTATAGATTTTTTTTCTTTTTCACGAGAGTCTAGTAAATGAATCTTGTCCTTGAGTCACAACTGCATATCAGGTAGCGAAGTTACTGCTGAGAGAAAGAACTTCGCTGGACATTTAGCTAGTAATGTGGCATGCAATTTCAAGAACAAATGAACAGCATAATACAGGACGTGTTCACATGGCTTTATTTAGACCGTAAATTTAAAATTGTTGTGCGTGCTCTGACGTTGTATGAGGACCCGGAGGAACAGCCCCACACGTTCTTAACTTAGCATTTGATGGCTTACGTTGTAAGTCAGTCACTTTAATCGTAGGGATAGAGGGTCGGTACACTGTGTGGATTCCGGAACCTGGTGTAATGGTCGTTCTTCCCGCAGCCTACTCTGCCGTGTCTCTCAGTTGCGCTCGGTTCAATACCTGTCAACACTTAGTCTGAATACTTTCCGCTCCACCAGGGCTGAAGAACCTATAGCGCACGTGCCAAAAATGACACGTGTAGAGATTTCCTTGGCACGTGGCATTTCACTGCTATCCCAATTTTGTATTTCTTTTGCCCGATCAGCGTCTGTATATTGTGAAGAATATGTGCATACATACAGACACATATTGAACTGCGTAGAGACTGTATGTGCCTTACTGTTGCTACCAAAAGATACTGAGAGTGAAACATGTTTACAGAAATTGGGAGCGGTGCGTTGTGTTGACCGGATATGTACTGCACCATTGGGGTGCAGGCCTGGCGGTGACTGGGCGAATGCGTGACGTTGGACGGAGCGTTTTACTGTCTTCTCTTTAAACAGAGAGTAGAAGCAGCCACAGTCACTTCCACATGTTCTTCCTTGTTACATTCCCCACGGAGGCCCTTATTAGGAATATAATAATTCTTTTCTCATTAATTATATAATTATAGTATGCATTTACGGTAATAATGTAGTAAATAATAATAATTATTATTATAATTGTTCACTCCGCAGATTTGGCTGGGGAATATTCATCTATCCTGGGATGTAGTAATCAACAGGATTAGGCTGGGTGGTCTTATTTGTAGTTTAAAAAGTTTCTTACAATTGAACATGTGCCAAGAATTACAGATTTTGCAGTTGTGTATGTGTATTGGGGTGCAAGTTAGGTCTTGTTAGACTATGTGATAGTGACTTTGGAATTACTCGCGTAGATGATATTACTATCGGGATCACTTGTGCTGCCTTTTGCTTCCACATAGCACATATTCTTTCGTCAGTTCTTGGTATTTGTTTTGCTTGTCGGTTATTGTTTTGGCGAGATTGTGTGTATTTGGGACAGCTATGTCTATCAAAAATGTGTTCTTTGTTTTCTTATTCATAAAAGTTAGGTCTGGTCTTTATTTGTATTATTATTATTATTATTATTATACTATATGGATGTCTCCTGTCACAGGCATTTCTTCCTGGTACTTCTCTTGAACCAGCGGTGATCCCCACCGCTAAGGCTTCAAGTTTCACACTGCAGTACTTTCCGTATTATGTGTGACGTTCCAAGTATAGCTGTCTTTTGTAGTGAATCTATCGAGTGTTTTCCTGGTACAGCTTCCAAATTTTTCCTTAATCTTCTCGTTATTATACCGGTGGCTCCAATTATTACTGGTACAATCGTACATTTCAGGTTCCACATTCGTTGTATCTCTATACATAAACTCTTGTATTTTAACTTCTTTTAAGATTATTAATATTATTATTATTGTGGACGACTACAAGGTCTTATTTTTCTCTTCAAAATTCCCATGGGCATGAGAAGGAATTTCTTCGAAATTTACAGACAGTTTGGAAACGCGCCCTCAAAAAGTTTCGCCAGCCCTTCACTAGACTCTTAGCCTGGTATCAATGTTAGCACTGTTGCCGTCTGTTTGTACTTGATCAGAATTGCGTCAATTACGAAGACGATTTTAACAACCTATTTGTCATGGTTGGCTCGTAAAAGTTGTTTATATGCAGCCTGACGACGTGAAGTGTCGCTGTTTATAGCTCATTTTATAGGGTGCAAGATGGAGAGTTTGTACAACGTTCGGTTGGCTAATTCACCCCAGTGCATTTTCGTAGGAAGAGAATATAGGGAATTTAAAATAATCCATGGCCATGCATTAAACTTGCTCGATATGGCGATGACACCAATAAACACGTTTAAACTTTCAAGAGTATATTTTATGCTTTTGTTTGTTACATCATCTTATAGAATACAGAGAGTTTAATAACATTAATTCAAGGCTGATGAATTTTATTCCAGTACAGCAGTATAGCGTTTTGTAAAGTAACCATTATTATTAAATGTCTAAAACGGTCTACGGCAGTGTTTCCGAAACTTGTTTTGCTTGCGGGACCATTTTGTTTCGAAAATAACCACGGATTTTCACAATCTTGCTCACGTCAATATAGAGTGCTGGATGAGAGGTATCTAAAATTAAAAATGCTATATATTCTCAGAACCGATTGTACAAGAGTTATGTTCACTATGTGTCTTCATGACGCAGACACAAAACTAACCGAACAATAAACTCTCACCATTTGCTTATACATTCAGTCTTACTTCATAGCCTGCTGGTGTGAAGACTGGTTTTGTTTATTCGTCTCACAAAGTCGTTTAATACAGTAGTATAAACAAACAAATAGATGCAACAATAGCAATTTATTATTAAATTGATTATTGTTGCATCTAGTTGGTTGTTTATACTATTGTGTCAGTGATGCGCGGTCACACAAACATCAAATTTAATAGCCGTTTATGTTTGGAAGTGATTTTAGATCGCTGAATTCTCATGACGGGCGTGACATCCAGTCTGTAACGATATTTAGATTTCCTTGCAGCATACTTTGAAAATCCAGCTTCGGACAGTTTGTGGGAAGAGGAAGAAGTTTGAGCACAGCACATTTAGACGGTAAATATTCTTGTATTTCGTTCTGGGACAAATAAAGTGCAAATAAAAGCACTTCTAGCCCTGACTCGTCTGTTCCATTCCTAAAGTGGCGACGAAGAAACAAAGCTGGATTCAAGTCGCGTCACCAACTGTTTTGCTATATTTGCTGACAAAACTTGATGCGATGTTTAACAGCATTATTAGACAAATGAGCTATTTCTTCTTTCTTTTTCGACTGTTCAGCAAGCACACAAGTTGCCATTTCCACCGCACGTGGTGTAATTAGGGTATCTGCAAACGTATGGGCTTCTCATTCAAGTGCAGTACGGTAACTCACCCTGTAGGAGGCCTCGGTAGCGTTTCGTCACCAGTTTTTGAACTTATAACCTTAAAGCTCTGAGAGTTTGTTAATTCCTCAAGCTTACGTTTGAAAACACTGGTTTTGTGTTTATATGCAAGGTGATTAGAGTCTTGTCTACAAAGTTTGGCAGGTGACGTAGAACTGGTAACACTTTGTTGCACAAGAATAGGACGTCGGAGGCAATTCCATTGCCTTTATACTTAAATCCCACAGAAAAATATGAAACATCGTAAGCCTACTTTCGTTTTGTACTGCTATTTGCAGTTCTAGAACTGGCGATACTGAAAGGCGGAGTTCAGTGCTGAGATTCAGCTTCACAGTGCCCGTTACCTCTGTGCCTACTGTAGCGGTCCTTGATTGTTTACTTAAACTAAATAAATAACAAATAAAGTAAAAAACAAATTAGCTTTAGTGCTACTGCAGTTTTTATTTCCTGACTTTTTTCTATATATTTTAGCGCAACAGCCCCCCCAGTTGGACAGGGCCTCCTCTCTACTGAAGTTTCTAGATTACACACGATGACACACCACATCGGTTGGACTCCTCTGGACGAGTGATTATCTTGTCACAGTGACCTCTACCTAACTACGCACAACACTGACAAGAGAGACATCCGTACCCCCTGTGGGATTCGAACCCAAAATCTCAGCAGGTAAACGGCCGCAGACTTGTACCTCAGACCGCGCGCCCACTGAGACCGGCTTCACGGACACTACCGTAGCTGATAAAAATAACTTAACTTCCCTTGTAATTAAGTTAATGGTGTTTGAACCGCGACTAAACTGAACTGGTAACCGTGGTGGTGGGTGTCACAGTTAGAATTTACTGAAATCTGTAATAGTTGCGACAATGCAAGTTTTTAATTTAACGCGAATATTTTTTCTGTCTGCGTTTACGTTCAACTCACTTTGTAATCAGAATTACGATTACATGCAGGTAGTATACTTAACAGTGCATTGCCTGATTTGACCGTGATTCAATTGTCACTCGCTTCGTGGGTATGGGGGGTTTCTTAATTAGATGTTCTAACGGTAATAGGAAATAAACTAAGCGCCAATTAAAGAAATTTCGCAATACTTTTAACAAAACATTATTTTTAATTAAACAATAAGTAAATTTCAAAGTAGCTATTCCAGAAATTTATCCACGGATCCCCTGGGAATTGTGAGCGGAACTCTTGTGATCCGTGGAACGCACTTTGTGAACCGCTGGTCTAAGGCATGTTTGGAATTTTGTAGTTACCTGAATTGTCACTTCTTACTATAAGGTTTGATTGGTAGTTTTAAACTTAAAACAAATTCAGGTGTTACCGACACTTGGGCCGGGATTGCGTATTCCGTGTAGCGACACGCTACAAACTGGACGGTTCGGAGATCGAATCTCTTTACAGGGGAATTTTTCGCAGCCGTTAAGTCTGATCTTGGGGCCCAAACAACCTCCTATACAATGTGAAGCGGGTCATCCCCAGGATTAAAGCGGCCGGGGCGTGGCGTTAATCACCTACCCCAATCTAGAGCCGAGGTTAAGGAAGGAGTAGAGGTACACCTCTATTCCCTGTCTGTGCCTTAGTGGCTATTTATAGAGTGAGTTTATTTTTACCCTTTTATTACTTGCACAGCCGTATTGCAGGACACTTAATAATAATAATAATAATAGTATTACCCTCGTGTAAAGAACGATTTTATCCACAAAGTCCCCGTCAAATTGCGTGACGGTCTACAGCGCGAGTCTCGTAAAACTTACAGCCCTCCTACCTCAGCACGTGACTGCAGACGAATACTGACATCTCCACCGTTCCACCTGCCAAAACACACTGATCTACGGACACACTTCTTCGCGCAATCTCTCGCCTTGTGACATCAGCCTAGGATCGCCAACGTTACCTGTACCTGAAGCTGGAGAATTTGTGGAATTACTCCCGCCATGCTTTTGAGAGTTGACCGAATATCTTCCACCTCTTAATCCTTCATTGATGCTGGAGTTTCGAAAGCAACTACGACCAAGGATGGAGGCGTCTTAAATCCGAATTACTCTTAAGATGCATTCGCAACTGTACGGTGCTCGGAGGTTGGTGACATGCGACGAATTTAAAAGTGCTTTCAGGGCATCGGGGCCTGCATTGAAGACTTATAATATATTGAGCATCTTCGGACCTTTCTCATAGGCAGGCAAATTATTTAGACGCCTAATGTCAACAATAGTGGTCGTACCGCACCGCTAACCTCTAAATTTGCATTTTATATATTTATTCAACAAATATAGGTACTGAATATTTTAAACATGGCATATACTCTCCATTTTTTCTCTTCAAAATGCAGTTTGTTTCATAATTCTAACGTATTTGGTTCCTGTAATATTCACATTTTATATACAGGCTGTGCTAAAATTAAAAAAATAATTCCGGCGCCAAAAGGTTAAACACGTGCAATACGCCCCTATGTACAATCCTCCAGTATTTTTCTTGTATTTACTTGGGCTTGTGAATTCGTTTGTTCTTGTATTCATGATCATTCTACTAGTACCATGTTTTTTGATGTATGGATTATCTCCGTTCATTGCTTTTGGATTCTGCAACAGATACGATTTAACATGCTTTCTAATGCATTGTTTCCGTGTACGCCTGTTAAATGAAGTAATGAGATATATCAAACAGGTAAAGTTGTTTCCTCAATGAGACGTTTATTCACATGTCCCGACTTACCAGTCATTTTCTGGGATGATACGTTTAGTTAATTAAACTGATTTACACGTGTATTACTGTAATTTGTATTTCAGTGCTTTATTTCTTTATTCTGATTCGTATTTCAGCTACTTCATATTCTGTAATTATATCAAAATATGTTATATTTTGTTTCTTTTACTTATTTCTAAATTTGACTCTATAAAAATGACCCGAGAAATTTCAACGATTCTTTAGGTTGGCTTTTGGGTCGAAACATGTTGGATTGTGAAGAGACATATCGTGAAATAAGTGTACCTTGCTGTTGGTCATCCTATATATTTTAATTTTAAAGCAGGACAAAGTGTTTAAATTATTAGTATTTTATTTTGGCAACGTGTTTCTGTTTTATTCGACCATCTTCAGGCCAGCACTTTTAGACATGATATACAATCAATGCATATCATATACTGTGGGATCCCATACTACTTACAAGGTGAATCTTATGTTTATTGGACCGTGCATTATTGTGATAGTTGAAGAATAAAAGACCAACTTGATGTCACTTGCTATTTTATTTCACTTCTTATGTGCTCAACATGTTTCGGACTTTAATATATCCATCATCAGGAGCTTGCCACTATTCTGTTGAATCACCACATTGGTCATATTGTTCTTGGTTCGATGTGTGTTGGAGTTTCATCACTACACTATTAAACAGAAACACCAACACACATCGAACCAAGAACAACACGACCAATGTGGTAATTCAACAGAATAGTCGCAAGCTCCGGGTGATGGATATATTAATGTCCGAAACATGTTGAGCACAAAAGAAGTGAAATAAAATAGCAAGTGGCATCAAGTTTGCCTTTTATTCTTCAACTACTTACAAAGTGTTTTGTGGTTTACTTATGGTTTTAAACCATATTTGTTCACATCATGTAAATAATACGGGATCCCATAGTACATTATATGCAATGAATGTACCTCGTATCTCTAAATGTTAGTCTGAAGATAGTCTAGTAAGACAGACATATGTTGCCACAATAAAATACCAATATTTACATACTGTTGTGTTTTGACGGTAACTTTATGCATTTGATTAACTTTTAGAATCCAAACACAACGGGATATCCTCGATTAAAATAAATTAATTTAATCTGATTTATTTGATATGCTAATAAAGGCAGTATTTTCAAAACATATTTTGTGGTGTTGTCAGTGGTAAGTACTAAGACCCTCTGTGACAGAAATTTTGATATTTTCCTGACCCAAACATCCGTTTGCGACTTCGACCTGAATCGGCATTTAAAGTTTAACAGCGTAGTGGCGAAATTCCTCGTCACTTCCGTTCCAAAGTTCATTAGATTCAGCAAAAGAGACACTTTGTAGAAACGGCATGAATAATGACAGCAAAATCCATGACGGGAGAAATATATGTCGTTAAAATGGCGAAGGTTCGAGAGAAATTGCTACGTCGTTTCCTATCAGCTGTAAATGGCGAAGGGCGGACGGTGTGACGATCATACGGCGAAACACTTTCTCAGGAGAATAGAGACAGAGAGAAGGAATTAAAGAAAAGACGTCTTATGAATGACGGTCATGCTTAATGCTTTACTTAACCTTTAGATGCCTAACGTCAACTATAGTTGACGTACCGCACCGCTAACCTCCAAAGTTGCATTTTATATATTTATTCAACAAATATAGGCACCGAATATTTTAAACATGGTGTATATTCCCCCTTTTTTTCTCTTCAAAATGCAGTTTGTTTCATAAATCTAACGTATTTGGTTCCTGTATTATTCATATTTTATATACAGGGTGTGCTAAAATTAAAAAATAATTCCGGCGCCAAAAGGTTAATCGCACTTATTTCGTGGAATAGGATCATTGGGAAAAGTGCGTAGTTCAACATCTAGTCAAGAAATCCCGCATCGTTTGGAAACCGTTTAGTTCTCACTATGTTTACAAGACCAGTCCAGTGTGTAACCCTGTGTCAGGTAAATCCGGTCCACACGTAACCACCCTTCTTTAAGATCAATTTTAATATTATCTTTTCATCTGTTAATGTGTTACCTAATTTGCCTTTTACTCTCGCTGTTTTTATGTATTTTTCTTGTGTCAGGGCCTCCTCCTATTCTCCTTGACTTCTTAACCGTAATATTTGGCTAGCAGTAAAATTATGAAACTGCACTTGATATATTTTTCTCCAGTCTCCTATTATACAGTAGTTCCTAGTCAAAGGCTTAGTGTTACATCGTGTAAAGTCCTGGTTGTTTTAGGGTGAGGAGTTGCCAAATCTTCGCACAACCACCAAACTGGGTCATCACACATTACAGTCATCCTCGGCCGCCTATTCCTTATCGAAGCTCAAGGTGAAATCTGACGTAAGTGAGATAGACCTGACAGCTTCCGAAGGGTTAAGATTATCCATCGTCTTTTCGCTTTGACACATCCGTCGTATTCCCTGTCACCATAAATTAAAGTGTCACAAGTCACTCACGTTCACATTATGAACTTCTAGGTTTTGATGTCGTGTAGTCTGGTAGATACGTTTCAACAAACGTGCTGTTTCCATCTTCACGATCAATTTTAAACTCTGAAGACACGGGTAGCAGGTAGCTCAGAATTGCCTGACGCTACTTGCGATACGATTTCGGTCCGATAGAGATACGATGCGTACGGCACGATACGGACCTCACACACTGGAGATCTGCTCAGATAAGACGCACTGCATCAGTGCGAACATGCCATCAATTGTAACAGAAACATTACTTTAATACCAGTCGCAGTAAGGCCTGCATTGAGTTTTTAGAGCAATTAGAGTACTTTCAGCAATAAATTATCTTCCCTGCAATTAATAACTCAACCAGCAAAATACACTTTATCTATGGGAAATCCATACTGGTCTGTATTAGTTAGTGCATTTTTTCGTTTACTAAATGTCTGAATTATTCGTACAAGGAAATATGCAATAGTATATTTAGTGATTAATCTGATACTTTCCCGATATTTTCCCCACACTAAATCAGTTTTGTCCTTCCTTGTATAACCAATACTTTTACAGCCATAAAAAACGGATTCTTGCTCAGAAAGCCCCACAGGTTCACCAATTGCTTCTTCAGACATCGTTCCGTAACGTAACGTAACCTAACCTAACCTAACATAAAATAACACATTACTGAAATCCCGAGATATTTCCGACTTTTGTGGAACAAGTCATACATCTGTGACGATTTGTTTACGACTGAGCGTTAGATGAAACAGCACGTCGAGTCGCTATCAAATCGTATCGGCCATTGTAAACATGTCGTTATCGTGTCGTATGCAGTTTGTGAGTTCTGATTTGAAACTGGGTATAATCACATCATCAGCTAATCGTAGTTCGTAACCCCATCGTATGCGAATAGTGCAGAGTGTTAAGCTCCCTTTAAGCACTGACACTGCTTCTTGCTTGTTCGATAATCAGATCCAACAGAAGTATCTGATCAGTGTAAATAGATGACGTCGCTGGAGACTATGACAAGCAACAGAACAGGCTGTTGCTTGGAGCAGGATCATTCTGTTGAAGCTCAGTAGGTCAAGACATTCTCCGAATTCGCTGGTGGCCGATCATAATCGTGTCGCAAAATTCCATCACTGCGCTCTGCATAGAATTCTGTTATTTTCCTTCACACCCTGGCACCAATGGTCACTTTAAATTCTGCCCTCATATCAACACTTAGGGCTACCAAATACTTTCAGGTTATATGGAATTTTCTGTTTCAGATCTAACGCTACTACGTGCTACAACCTCTGTCCGTCTTATCCTTCTTGATTTTGTTAGAGCAAAATATATGAAGCTCAAAATTATACAACCCTTGTTCGCACTTGAGTCACTCTTTTCAAGTTCATATATTTTTCTCGGACTCGTGCACTCTGT
>Ga0123354_10019178_pt1 | contig 10738 bp, 4 predicted proteins | sample TergutLab28metaG_2_FD_97872 | JGI IMG/M metagenome (GOLD analysis project Ga0123354, IMG submission 97872) | Labiotermes labralis P4 segment gut microbial communities from Petit-Saut dam, French Guiana - Lab288 P4 | ecosystem: Host-associated > Arthropoda: Insects > Digestive system > Gut ... | reverse complement strand
TCGGATACCACATCACCAACAGACAATCCCGCTACATAACACCAGCACGCCTCAAGTCAGCCTACACAACACAACAAGTACTCGCTAGCTCCTGAAGATGGACGTATTAACGGCTGAAACATGTTGAGCAATATATAATAAAGCAAGTGTCATCTAGTTTGTCAACCTTTATTCAAATATCAAGATGATGCACCGTCCAATACGCATAAGATGGTGGCAATGTTTTTGTTACAACAACCTCTAATTTTGCTGGTTCGTGTTCCGAAGTTCTCGCGTTCATATCCAGTGCAGTATGCCGGCTGTCTTGTAATTATTTTTCTGCCTTCGTCCGTCAAGAAAACCGCCTGAATAGAATATACTGAGGTAGGACACAACACTTCCACATTCTGTACAGCGAACTGTTCACTGCCATTCTGTTATTCGGTGCTGCTTAGTTCCAATTACTGACAGTGGCGTCAAGCAAGCAATAAATACACATAGTAAAGGGTGAAGGCCGTCTGTCACGACTAAGTGTTATGTTGTGTTATTTTAGAGCTTCATTGTTTGGTCTAAAGTACAAAAAGACCGTCATAAAGCGAAATTAGAATAATAAATAAATTCCTAGTTCTTGTAAGTATATAGATTTGAGATCTCAGATTTTAAAATCTTCAAGAGATAAAATAAGCCGAAATTATGAACCTTTTCTGAACGGGAAAGAACCTGTGTCTGTTCAGAAAAGTTGGTGGTGGCGTTTTACTTCAGCCGGAGAAACATTTTGGGCACTGATATTATATAATAATGTAACATGGAACTCAGTGGTGCCTGACGACCTTTGCCTACACCCTTTACGTTGTGTGTCTTCATTACAACGAAATGCCGGTCCTAAAGGCAAGCAGTAAGTACACAAACAAATCATTCTAATTACATTTTCACAGTGTACAACGTGTCAGCACGCCTTCCCGCTACAGCCAAAATGAGGTTCGTTCGAAATCTGTTTCACAGAAAGAGAAACGGACGCCGTGATGCTTAGGCGACGCGCAGCGTCTGGCCGATACGAATTGCTGTCAGTTTTGCTTAGCAAGTTTCAAAGTAAATCCTGTTGACGACAACCAATCGAAATGCTGTCCGTCGCTTCAACTTGAGAGTTTGAGTTACGGTCAGATGGATGGACACGACATCCTCTTTGTGTGAGCTGGTGTTCAGCTTTGTACGTATGAACAATGTATAATAATTTTAAATATTTCATGACCCTGCACTGATGCTTCACTACGGGAATAAGACCAACAAGTGCTTATGAAAATATATTAATTTATTACATCTTAATCGTTGTAAATCTCCAAAATATTTCCCTCGCCTTTTGTGGCCATCATCAGGGAGTTTTTTTTTCGTTGGATATACTACAAAGCCAAGCAAGTCAATGTACAGTTATAAAATACTAAGTTTTAATTATGTGATTCACCACCCATATTAAAATATAAAATACAGATAATATTATTTGTGCTAAATTTACGTGGGTAAGAAGTGTTCATATGCTGTGTGTGCTGTATCACCATACAGGTCGGTGGTGGTTGTGGTGTGTCCGCAGCCCGCACTGTACAGCACTGTGCAGAATATTCCCCTCGCTTTGTCTCACCAGCTGTAGGATGTTTTGGTTCTATTCTGGACAGTAGAGCTGTGTAGTGCCCCCGAGTAAAAGTGGGCATACACTGTCACCGCGATTCGGCACTGAGCGGAATTACACTACAGAATTCCCACTCTATGAAATACCCTTCAATAAATTACTAAATGCTGCCACCAGACGACACCCAATCTACTGATATCGTCAGTTTGCTCTCAGCTTATAAATGGGGATCCGAAATTCAGGTTTCAAGGATATTATAATGTAACCTCAATTAATTATCCAAGTTTCCAAACAAATATGTCTGTATTCTAATGTACCGAATAAACTATCAGTTTCACTTCCATTAAACTTAGTAAATTCTTAAAGAAATACAGAATTTGAGTCCAAATGTAATTTAAAATAGTTGCTTCGCCTCTTCGTATGATTTTAGTCTAAGTTGCGTAAATTTTGAATTTAAATTTTCAATCGCACAACAAATAAGATTGCCAAAATTGCTCAACTCACGAAACAAAAATAATAACCAAATTGTAATTTCAACACAGTCGACAAGACTCAACTTTTATCAATATAAAACAGCTGCACCTTGTCATTATAATCACTCTGCTGCTTATTAATTATGTATTATTTCACCTGTAATAAATCTTCAACTTGTAGACACCACACAGTCGGTAACGAGCAGCAGTTCGAGCAAACAATACGTCGGTAAGTGAGCGAGTGAGGGCGATTAACCTCAATCGGTAAAATTTATAAAAATGGCTTTGCAACTAAGACATTCCTTGGAGTTTAGTAAATTCCGAGGCGACGTCACTGCGCGTTCAGGCATAGTCCAAGTATAATGAACTGCCTGCCGGTGCAGCGTTTGTAACTGTTAGTTTTCTGTTAACTAAAGTATCTTATAATATAACTCTGAAATGTACAATATTTTACAAATTAATACTAAATTTTATAATTACGGTCCGCATTCATTACATCTGCATCATAATACATTAATCTATTACAGGAAGCTTTACTGTCATCTTAATTGAATTGAAGCTTAGTTCTGGATCTACACCTTTATTTTAATTTTTTTACCATTTTATATTTTATGCTTTACATATCTACATGTTTTTCTTTTTATTATGGAATAATTAAATTTGCGAACGAACACCTACTTTAGTCGCTTAGACGAACGTAGAAACGCAATATTCTGAATTCGATTATGAGGTGGATTGGACAAGCATTGCCTTATATTCAGTATGCTTGGAATTAGAGAAACATCTGGAATGACTTTGTAATGGCTGATGATAGCCGAAACACGTAGTCATCATAGTCCATATCAGTGAATATAGGTAACTTTAGGTTGCAACTATTAATGTATTGGCTGAGTAACTGGAATATGGATTTATTCATATGCGACGGATAATAACTTATATGTAAATTCAGAAGTGTAACATAACCATGTACTTGCGAGTCTTTGAGGTTTTCACAGCTGTATGGTTAAGGACTCCGTCACTGCATATGGGTTTCTAAAGTTTCTAAGGGTCTGGATGTCGTCTCGTGACCTCTTTTTACTTTTGAACTGGACTAAAACCGATTACTGAGTCGCCGCGGTGTCATGTCCGAGAAGAACGGAGTCCTCAGCCATGCGCTTATCTTTATCCACTTAGGCCTGTATATGAAGTGTATATTTTTGTGATTAGGCACTGATTCAGTAACAAGTGAAAATAATGTTAACATATTCCGTTGCGCACCCAAATGTACAAATGTAAATTAACACAGGAGCGTGGGAGGGAAGGCCGGAATATTCTGCTGAGCTTTTATCGTGATATGGGCAAGTTGCCGCCAGACTTTCGCTCTGTAACGTACACTTTCCCGGGGAATTTATTGTTAATCTCCTTTAAGTCCTGAGATCTTGTGCTTAAACGCTCTTCCTGAAGGCTTGTAACCCAAGCTCCTCATAATCCTCTGTCTCCTCATAAACTTCATCGCACTGCAACGCATGCGTGGTAACAACTTCGATTATAGAATATCAGAGATATTAGACCGAATGAACTCATTGAATCGAGTTTGTGGGACAGTGATAATGCCTCGCGTCTTCAGTTCAGTAGATTAAACGAGTTACATAGCACAGTATAATATTTCGTACAGTGTTAATGTGTTAGTAAGTTTTCGAGGAACTTCCCGAATTCATGCCAATTTTGTTGTGTAAGAGGGACTGGAACAACCGGCAGGTAAATGGAAAGTAACTATTAAAATAGATTCATTATAATGTTTGCCGTGAAACAGTAATGCGAATAGCTACGGTCTATGAAATCGAAATTCCATTATCGATAAATGCGCGGGGGGGGGGGGTTTCTCTGCGGTTTCGCGTGGAGACAAAATCTTTGATCAATTTATCCACGTATGTCCAGTTTACTCCCAGGCATTTGCCCAGGGGAAAAATATCTGAACCGGAAGCCAACCCTCGTCTAACGCTGAAGCGAAAAATATGTGGAGTTTTCCTTCAATTCTCTATGCGTTTTCGTGTTGTGATATTTATGAGTAATAACAAATTTACCTTGCATGAGGGAAGTAAATTATGAACATAAGGGACTGGATTCGCGGGACTCAGCATAAGCCATCGGATTCCGTATACTAGGGGATATTTTTTACGAGGTTTTTTGGAGTGAAGATATGTGCTTTGGTCTAATGGGACGTGGTACTGTGTGGTTTGGTAGTTGGGTACTGGTGTTTCAAGGGAATGTAGTTTCCATTTTCAGGAGAAAAGTTTTCCTGCGGCCCTCCATCAAAATTCTTGGTTGAAAGCTGCTTTCAAATCACAGGCGACCGCTGTTTCCTAATGCTGTACAGTACTTCAGTCATTACATTCCGCTCATTCTCTGCATGTAATTAGCCTAATAAACTATCGAATCTCATTTTCTCATTCGTGAAAATTACAGAACAGCGTGCTCTTATCAACAGTATTCTGTATGAAATTTGAGCATTCTAATTATTCTGTTCATGTTTCAGATCATAAAGATTTAGTCTCAGAAGAATAGTTGGATTAATTTTTGTGTTCCATTGTGTTCTTCACACAGTTGTATCCGTTGTATTGTGTTAGCATGAAAATAAGACGTATACAGAGAGCAGAAAATAGATTGAAGTTGTCTGAGAACAGCGTGCTGATGAGAATTTGACCTACGAGGCAGGAAGTTAGAAAAGGATGGAGAGAGTTACATATTGAGGAGCTTCATAATTTTTATTCTTTGAGCAGTTTTGTTATATTATCACCTTAAGGGAGACCTACCATGGCTCAGGCGTTTGGTTACCGTTCTTACACTGCGGAGTTCCGTGTTAGATCCCAAACCGATGTACGTGGTATTTGCTTTTGGAAAAGTGTGGCGATGGGACAGTGCTCTCTCCGTATTCTACAATTTTTCGCCGTCAGTATTATGCCATCATGTTCCATACTTGTTTGTCATCACAAATGGCTTTTGTTATGTTTAACGTGAGCAGCTGACAGAGTCGCTAAATAAGCACTTTACTGGGCGACATATTGTTAAAGGAAATAAAGATGAGCAGAAAATTTAAATGGAAAACTTGAGAAAAGTGCCCACTTGACAGACAAAAGTGCAGAGGAAAAATAATATTAAAATGGATCTTATAGAAATGAATATGGGAATGTGGACTGCGTTTATCTGCCATAGGCTGAAGCGTAGTAGTGGACTGTTGTGAACATGATAAAGAACCTACAGCATCCGTTAAAGGCCGGAGAATTATTGAATAGGCAACTGATTATTAATTTTTCAAGAAATCTTCTCCATTATAGATTTAAATAATTACGCTAGGAGATTGATATATGCTTATCTAATGGTTAACGAACACTGAGAAATAATATGAGGAACGTGTGGTGGAACATCGGTAAGTCGATTACTGGAGAATAGAAATAAAACACACAGGATTCACTGAAAACCGAGTGCGTTGAATGAGTACGTCACTTCAGAAACTGAAAATCGATGGCGTTTCCTTCTGTATAGCGAGGTCTTAACAAAAGCCTTCTGAATAATACGAAGATCAACTCGTATACTTAACAGTTCCGTAGAAAAGCCGATTTATTTTCAAACAGGAGCAGGAGTAGGCGTATTGACTAGATAACGGAACAAACAGTCGATTTAAGCCGCTTCATAGCAGCAGTTCAGCTGTAGAAATGAACACAGAGTTTGGCGTAAGCCCGACTCCTTGTGCGTCTTTGTTGTGTTGCTGTGTAGTAATTGGTCCAGAAGATTTATATAAGAATGATTTTGAAAAAAAAAAATGTAAATGCAGTCGGTATGCCATCCCGTAAAAGAGCTCTTGAGTGAAATCTCGCTGTGGACGTTCCTCTGATCCCCCCCCCCCCCAACGTTGAATGAAATTGAAAGTACAAAAGTAAAAAAATACTTCTAGCGTTGCTTAACAACTCTGGTCTGTTCTCTGTGTTTGTCTAGAGAGCCGTAACAAGGAAAACAATACGCTGAGCACGTAATGTATGTTTCCTTCTTCTGTGCCAATATGTGTTGCTTACATTTTTCACTTAGATTAATATTTAGTGAGTTGTGTTTTCGTTTCGCCAGAAAGGCTTTTAGTTTTTCATGTAGAACAGTGATTGCAACCCTCGGACCGTACACTGACATTGGCACTGTATTGCGGGCCGAACGTGTTTTTTCGGGCACACCTAAATTAAAAGTCCGATCTTCATAATTAACGTGAAAACAGTATTTTTTAGTGTTGTAATGAACTTCGCACTCATAATTACGGTCAGTAAGTAATTAAACTTGTAACGGGTTAAGTGCGCAATGAAAGGGAGCATTTGTGTGTTGGCAACTTTCCAACGCTATATCGTGATAGGACTCAGAAAATCTCGATATGATAAGATCCATCATATTGCTCAGTCTTTCAATTTTAAATATGTTCTAACAGTGATTCGTCAAAGCTTATTACAGTCACAGTTTTATAGAACGTGTTTTTAAAGAATAATCAGTGATAAATAAACGGTGACAAAATGTCCCTTGACGTACTGCCGTTCTTAAAAAAGTAATTTGTCTTAAAATTAAATTATAGGCTAATTAAGACTCTTCCTATTAACGAGTGGTTTGTTGCACGTTCAGGGTTTGGAGATTTTCACACGGCTCTTGTACAGTGGAAATTTACACTACACTGAAGCAGTGTCCACATTCCTTTTGTCCGGCTTTAATCCACATTGGAACATGCCGACTAATTGCAGTGTACCTCCTATAATGTCGAACTTCTTCAATATCCGTTCATTTGTTCCTAAAGTTCTTATGTCGGGTGAGAGGGTTAGGGATAGACGGAAATGGCGAAGGTAAGAGGCTCATGGTGGCCACTCTTGTTGCGAGCGAGACAATGCAAGCAGACGCGTAGAAGGGTAAAATATCCGTACAATAAGAACCAAGAGGATGCACTGTTTACTTTCAATTTATATCAGTAATTAACCTCTACAGGTATCGAGCAGGCTTACTGTTCATCATGTGTTTATGTTGATTGCCAATAGCCAGTCAACATAAGCACATAACATATACCATTTGCTGTATATACAGAGTAGTACCTCCTGATGATAGGGCCTAGGTGCAGCGGGCACGGAAGGGCTCGAACCCAAACACTATTCTAATTTTACCTCCTGACGATGAGCAGCAAGCCTGTTCGAAATATGTAGAGGTTAATTGTTGAAATAAATTGAAAGTAAATAGCGCATCCTGTTGGTTCTTATTGTAGGGATATATCACGATGCACGGTCGACAGAACATCCCAAACAATGGTAAAAAATTTTGACGTTTTGCTGACCGTGCATCTCAGTATATTTATCTCAGTATTTAACCTATAGATGTGATGATACCAGAGGCTGTGTAATGCACCTCCTGATGATGAGCACATGTGCTCGAAACATGTAGAGGCATGAAATGAAACTTATTGTGAAACAAATTTTGTGCATCAAGTTGGTTAAATACTGAGATAAAAACGTAAAGTCTGCATTGTACGCTGATAGATACAATAATGGTTAATGGTAATTGAAAGAATGAAGTGTTAATATTGCTTGAATGCGTGAAAAAATCTAACATTCAGACAGTGAATCAGTCCTTGGAATATGCAAGATACTTTACATATTTGTGGATGGCACTACAGACCTGACGTTATTTCAGGACGACTTTATCAGCAGATAGAATTCGGGAAATTCATTTTTCCATTTAGTCTGGCCATGTTTTTTCTTCATCCGTGCTATCTGAATATCTAAACATTAATTTATACTAAACCATAATTTTAGATATTTTTTTTTTGTACGGACACGATATTTGGCGTATCACGCTGAGGGAAGGAAATGGTTTGAAGTTTTCGGGAATAGAGTGCTGAGGGACTGTTGGGACACAAGAGGAAACAAATACTAGGCGTTGGGGAAACCTGCTTAATGATGAGCTTCATTCTCGGTACTCTTCGTGGATATCAAAAAGACTGTATCCCGAAGAGCTGTTTTAAGTTCTCTTTCCTCTTCCCTTTTCTGCATGTTGGAGTTTTACATAATGGGTTTTCTTTTCTGTCACTTGTCTTAAATTCAGCCAGTATTGAAGATAAAGATTTTCATGCTTCTTCTCTTTATACATTATACAGAGTAGTTTAAAAAATGTTGTGATGTAGTATTTGAGTTTCTTTTTCCAGCTCATTGCTTCTCAATCAATAAAACTTGTTGAAGAAAAACTCCCATAAAAGTTCTGACATTGTAAAATTACCCTCTGGCTTAGCATAAGTATGTCAGTTACATTACAGTGTTACAATTTTGTGTGTAAGTGTATTGTGTTATGGTTATCGGGTAGCATATGTGGATTTTATGTCGAATTCCAAACGAAAAATGTCGACGTCTCCGGATGCGTTTAGATTGGTTCTCAGTTCATGCATGCCACACTTCCGCTGTTCTACAGCGGCAGTGTGGCATGCACAATTGGACACTTCGCAAGCGAGGCACGTCTGATTTTCAATAACATGTGCCAACCCGTAATGCAGATGTCTATAGAGAACCGTTAAAGGAAACTGTGGAACACAAAATTTTTTTCGTAACACAAAGTGAAAAGGGGCTGGGGTAGCTCAGTCGATACAGTGATAAGGCCGTGGGGTAGATGTATGAGGAATTGAGGTTACATATTTGGCTCTGGGACCCACCCAGCCTCCTGTTTAGTAGCCACCTATGACTCTCTCCAGGGGTGAAAATGCGGGTGTAGCGTGAATCTGACAATTCACCTCCATTTAGTTACGAAGTAAGGGATGCTTGGAGCTATGCCTCCACTTCACCCATTCCTTAATGGAAATGCTGCGTAATTGATGACAGGAACGGTTTTAAATGTTGTCACAAAGCAAAGTACATCACGATGTTCGCTAGATTTCGTTTACACTTGACATAAGCCTTTAAGAAAGAACTGGATCTGTCGCATTTAAGAACCAGTCCGTACCGCGCTGTAAACACTCTCTGCCTCGGTTATAAAAACCTGTAAGTTAAAAGTGTATAGAGAAATAAGCGCTGCTTGTTCTGAAATTCATGAAAACAACACGTAAATACATTGTGGGCAAAACGTAGAATTTGTGAATGTTAAATCTGGTAATACATATAGTGACTACTGGGCTTTAAAAGGATAATGGCTATATTTAATTTAATATCCATGCCCTTTTAATATGTTTGGTTATATGACTAACTATGGTTGGTTTATAGCGAGGCCCGTTATTAAAATTTATCTTAAACGAGCTATCGTAAAGAACTGGATTGAATTTAGTCGTATCAGTACAGATCTCAAGTTCGTTGTAATGTAAAACACGAATCTTTGTGTTCCATTTAAGTGAGGAATTTCGTGATTTTTAAAGTAGGCGTCAGCTACTGAGTAGGACAGAGAACTGCTGCGTTTTTAATTTCCATTTGTAAGCGCCATCTCACACAAATGCTGTACCGAGGCTTTGGAAAGAAATCTGATGGACCGTGAGGATGAAGACGCTCGAGGCTTCCCACTCAAGACTAATAACGCATTTCTATCCATTCCCTCTGAACTGTTAACCAGCACAAAGCGCTTGTCACCAACAAATGTTAGCTGTCAACATTTCATTCATAGAACAGCATGGTCTGACTTGTATTCTAGAGGTTCCCGACTCGAATCCTCGAACCAACACCGCCTATCCTGTCTAAAGTTTTCGTATTGTTCTTCGGTCTCTCGAGGAATTCGCTGACACAGTACCTCAGTAATTCCACCACCACGTTTTTTCCGTAAAAGGTAAAGTTATCTCTTTTGATGTCATTAAAGCGTACGGTATAGCTGCACCCATTCTTACATACTTAACTGCCAACAGTTGGCAGTGAGGCACACAAGAAACAGACGCACATAAACAGAATTCCGTTCATCACCAATATTGAAAAATATAAGTAACGTAAGAGTCACACCGACACACTTCGACAACAAACAGTCATCCCGATAAACACCAGAGACGTACACACTATAAAAGAGCAAGAGCTTCCTGAGTAAGAAGTAAGTCTTGCAACCAGAACGGACTTGTGGGCCATAATTTCTGCAAACACCAACATCGTTCGAAGCCTCAGTTATGTTGCCGAGAATCAACAATGCCTTTAAAAAAAAACTTTAGTTTAATTAGTTGTAATTAATTTCATCTGTTGAATCATTAATGAGACGTACACCTATTTCCAACCATACGTACTGTGTAACAGGATAAGCTCGTACTTGGTTTTACCTGATACTCTACTTTAACTGTATATGTCTGTCTATTTTGTTTTTCCTGTGGCGATGCCGCCCAACGCGGATCCTGGCCTCCTCATGAATAAAGTTTTTAGATCACACACGACAACACACCACAGTCGGTAGGAATCTTTTGGGTGGGTGATCAGCTCGTCGCAGGAGCCTCTACCTGACAATAACACAACACTCGCAAATGACAGACTTCCATGACCCGGGCGGGATTCGAATCCACAGTCTCAGTAGGCGAGCGGCCGCAGACCTACGCCTTAGACCGCGCGGCCACTGAGACTGGCATATGTCTGTGTTTCAGCCCCCCCCCCCGTGGCGCTGCGGCCCAACGCGGGCCATGGCCTCCTCATTCTTGAGGTTTCTAGATCACACACAACGACGCATCACAGTCGGT
>Ga0123354_10019177_pt1 | contig 10738 bp, 4 predicted proteins | sample TergutLab28metaG_2_FD_97872 | JGI IMG/M metagenome (GOLD analysis project Ga0123354, IMG submission 97872) | Labiotermes labralis P4 segment gut microbial communities from Petit-Saut dam, French Guiana - Lab288 P4 | ecosystem: Host-associated > Arthropoda: Insects > Digestive system > Gut ... | reverse complement strand
TCTGCCCACACTGTATTTATGTGTTTTGTATTTATCTGAGAACAAACAGCGACTTGTGCCACTTACAGCATAAACTGATTGGTTTTTATAACCGAGATGAAAAGTGTTTACAGCGCGGTACAGCCTGGGTCTTTAAATAAAACAGTCTGCCATTCGATTTTAAAGGGTTTATATCAATAAAATTGCAGTTTTATACCTATAAAATGATATTTTAGAATTTTAACATTTGAATATCTTAAGACTGCCATTACATTACCTAGACTGAAGAGTTGCGCTTGTACTCCAAATTATTTTTTACTCCGTAAGGGTAGTAACTCAGTGTCGAAACATGTAGGAGTTTTCGAAGACCTTTGTTTAAGTTGTATCTTATTACGTGCATATGTTGGTGCATATACTGATTCTTCATATAGCTACAACAGGAACACTTTTCACTGTATGACAAAATTTCAATTTATTTCAGACATTTTTACTCACCTTCATATTTCAGGTTAAATAACATGAATTTACCGTAAATTATATTGACATTAATTTAATCAATATTATGAGGATGATTACAAAAGGAAAATAATACAGCACGTTTTCCTAAAACAAACCGATTTCCACCACATATTTAATTTCGACAGTAATTTTAAATTACTGGTCAGAATTAGCATTTATAAATGAAAAAACTTTGTCTGCCAAATTTGGCGTCACAGTACTCTCAAAATTCCGGATATTTTTGCGAAAAAGAAAGAAGTTAACAAAGAAATTTAGCAACAAAATAGCAACAGCACTCTACTTTACACTGAACATACTGAACAACAGTTTATACAACCCAAATCTGTAGCTGTTCTTATTCTGAGCCAACTCAATCCAGTCTATATCTTCACAAAGTGATTTTAAAATCTGTCAAAAATTTATCCTCCATTCTACGACGAGGTTTTCAGAGTTATCTCGTTCTTCACGTTTTGTAACAAAATCGCACGAAGCTTTCTGTAATGTCTGACCTAAGAAGTAGTAATGTGTTATCATCATCATCATCATCATCATCTCCTTTATACAGGGTATTTATACTTATATTCCTGAGACAAACTGTGTCCGTAGGGAATACAGTGTTGCAGCTAATCTGTTGTTACTATTCATGGTGCTTATATCGTTAGTTCCAGTGTTGAATCTATTGTACTTTTACATTGGCACTTTCCGAAGTATGTGTGCAGTGCCAATATGGCTGTTCTCTGTAGTTACTTGACTTCGTGTTTTCCTGTGCTCACGTATTTTCTGAATAACTTTGAAATAGTCCCAGTCGCCCCTATTATTACTGGTATCAACTTTGTTTTACATTCCACATGCGCTGTATTTCTATTGTAGGGTCTTTATATTTTAGAATCTTGTCGGCTTCTTTTTTAATCATATTTCTGTCTCCTGAGATTGCAACATCTATTAATATACATGTTCCCTTTTCATTATCAAGGATGTATTATTATTATTATTATTATTATTGCTATTTCAAACCACAACTCCCATTTCAAGTTCACATATTTTAACGTTCTGTACAAAAATCATCTAGTAACATTACAATTTCATTTTCTGTGCAAGAAAAATACACGTTACACGCATTAATATGACATCACAGACAGTAATGTTATACACTTTGTTGTTTGCAGGCAAATACCAAACTGTGGCTCGGGTTACGAGTAATATAACACCGCAAACTCATGTCGACTAATTGCGGCCATACCTGGACTGGGTTTAGATTCTTCAGAATGGTAAGGTAAACACAACTATAAAACGGATGAAAATTTGAAACTATAAACATGTAAAATATTTTAAACATTTATCCTGGCATGCTTAAAATATTTCAAGTGTGTCGCATTGCAATAAAAACTGGGCCACGCAAAGTTATGGGAACACAGTTACATAAGTCGGTGTAGGCCAAAATGTTTTGGAAATAATGAATTTTAATATTTTGATTTATATTGATATTACTGGACGTATTGTAAAAATAATGCAACATTTGTCACCTTTGTTCGCATAAACCAGCATTTATTTTCAAGATAATTTAGAAGTCTCCACCGTTTTGCATTACCTTGCACTAGTGCAAAACATACAGGCAAAACAAAAACATACACACAAACACTCATTAACTAAACTATATACAGTAAAAAATTTAACATTATTTTCAATTAGGAGAACATTCAGAGAAATCTAACTTTATAATTCCGCTGATCTAGACAACGTGTGTATTACCACAACACATATGACAGTGACCAGTCTTATAATACGTGATAAAGAATTTTCTGCTTAATTGGAAATAACGTACGCGACACACAAGTCCAGACAACGTTTACGTGTGTGTATATATACTGTGTATATATATATATATATAATTAGAGTCGTGTAAGGATAAGGATTACAGTAACAATAATCCAGTGTCCTGTACTAAGGTTTGTGAAATTTGGTAATATGATCTTAAAATTTTCAACTTCACGAATTTTCACACACCAAACACAAATTCTCTACGACTGAGTCTTTGCATAACAACTACGTTGACGTTGAGTCTAGTGGGTGTGGCGGTGTGTCAATTGGCAAAAAATCATCCAGAATCCAAGGGATATTTACGCCTTAAAGTTTAAGGTCAAGATCACCCTGAATATTACTTTGCAGAAGAAAACACTACGGTTCTTCAAAAAGTCTGTAGTTGTTTACAATTCGAAATGGCATCACTGACAGATCCTCAAATCTTGAAGCCAATAATTTATGAAGAACTGTGGCCCGTTTCTTTAAGAATAACTTTGCCTACTCTCTTGAATAAGACTCAATGATGTCGAAACATGTAGCGTGTATGTAATATAAATCATACTTGCAATAAAGTTGTAAGTTAGATCTATACATGTAGTAAAATACTGTGTGTTTCCTTCGATACATTATTTTTGGTTACAATATTATATCTGAGTTTTGCTATGTAACATATTCTCCTTAATGTTTCTGTTTTGGTCACCGGGAGAATTATTCTTTAAAGTCATTTATTCTCTGTGCCTTTTTCACCACTTGACCGCCAAGTTAGATGAAGAATTTTACACGGGGTTTCCATAGGGATTTGCCGACTTCGGGAGTACGTTCTTTAGATTAATTAGAAAGAATATATCCATACATACCTATACCACAATTTAAAGAATAACAGAGATAATGTGACAACATGGTCATCTTACTGCCGTTATATATGCCGTAATGTTTCAACATGCTGCTTTATCTGTAGACTGCGAGGGTCCATCCTTCAACTGATGGCCAAGTCAAACCATGCGGAGGCGAGTGTTCTACGTGGAACCCTAAGGATGATTTTTAGGAAACTGGCGCCAGTTATTCTGACTTAATCAATGTCTTCATGTCACTGAGATGTTATTCAGATATTAAGTACACGTGTTAACTTTAAAAACTTCTTCTACTTTTAATACTTATTTATTAATCGATAAACGTGTAACTGTTCTCATTTTTAAAAAATTATCCAGCCATTAGTTCCGTAAGCCTTCAACTTCGGATATAGGCCAGTTTGGTTATAGCGATGTGATTTATACTGAGGAAAGTTTCTCCTGAAACACCAGGTTTGAAAAGGACAACTTCGTTCTGTAAATTCACTTCTACATATTCTCATCCAAATATCTCGAGAAGAACATCAGATAAACATGAATGCCCTCTAAGGGAAGGTCTGTGATGTTGAAGCGTAAGAAACATATATACAAAGAGGCTTAGTAAGCTACTCTTGTGGGGCTAGACCAGTTTTCTGCACCATGTACTGTTCCTTCAACCACAGAGTTAACTGAGGACTATTTGCCCTATTTGCAAGACCGAAGAACGTACTCTGCCTCCACAGCAAACATCGATTTTTTTACGCCTTATCTTCTTCTCTCAAGTCAAAATATAGACACGTGTTCACGCTGAGGTTAAAATGGGCTTTGTAAAGGGTTTTAGGTGCAGGTTGTTGTGAACAAGGAGATAAGCTTCGAGTTATATTACAGGTCCGGAACTTCTAAAATAGCCGAGAGACTATTTCTTTACCAAGAATAAGTTCGCAGCATTGAGATAATTTGCCAGATATATTAATTCATTCGTGGGGTTTCACAGTACTGTAACAGCTACAGAAAGTAATATCATTCTTTTACATTTATTTTATCATTATATCAATTATAGTGTTCGTAAAGACTGTCAAACCAACATTCAATCAAGCATAAAGCTTACGTATATCTGAGAAGGTTATAGGTAAAAACAATACTGACTCGCAAGTACACTGAAAATAAATATGTAAGACGTTAGAAACTTAATTTTGACCAACTTCTTTCATGGGTGTGAATTATTATTGCACTTGGGAGAAATACATGCAGAAAATATCAGTTTTAAGCTGGACGAAAGGTATTGACTTATGGGTATATAAAATAAAAAAGAACAAAAACTTACTAGAATATTTTTATATCAGAAGTGTTAATGACCCGAATATTGTAGGTAATTTTAAATAATAATGCTTAGAAATTAGCTGCTCCTGCCGTACATAAAATACACATTATATATGTGATTGTGGGAAGTACGTAAAACAAAAAGGAGGTAGGAGAACAGATTAATATTTCATAGCCCAGAGTTAAAAATATATACTACCTGCTCTAACATAAATGAACTCTGAATTTTGTCTATAACTTGAATTTATGTCTTTTTCATGGACTGGAAATATAGGCTTTGTGGACTGAATTTTCAAACATAATATAGACGAACATGAATACTCTGAGCTTTAAATTTCCACTGACTTTCCAGCTGAGCGAAGTCATAGTTACGAGAAAGAATATCAAGTGTGATATAGTGAAAATAAATAAATAAATTTGGGGGCTTCTAGTGAACGTTGTGAAATGTTTGAGAAGAAATGCGACTCATTGGAAGAGATGCTGGCCGCCACTTGGCCTGGCCACCAATCTCTCGGTCGATCCGAAGATTGTTCATTGGTGGCAATGTTCCAAACAGGGTAGCTGAACTCACCAATCAAGTACAAGACCGGAGTGTCTGGCAACATTACAATTTTGGGCACATGGCAAGTAGAATCTTCCCAAAAGCTGCGACGGTGCCAAAAAGTCAAACAAGAGATCTTGCCGTAGAGACCCTTTTTTGTACATTCTAAAAGAACGGACACATAAAATATGTGGGAGCACGTGTGTCACGCCTGGTCAAGAAAGTTCCCTTCTTTTGTGAAACTTTCGCTAGAGCTCATCTCTGTAATCCATCTTGCGCCAGTTCGCTCCACGCCTCAACACCCCCGACCACGTCAGCGACACACTTTTAATATTATTCTTTTTTCGTTTTCCATTATATGTGAAGTGGTGTCTTGACGATAATTTGGTAAGAATTTCTCAGGAAATACTATAATTTTCTTTTATAACATTTTGTATTCAGCTACGATCTTTTGAATACAAATGTTGTATGTTAAACACAAGAAGACGGAAGTAAATTCAGTTGTCGGAAACTTCTGTAACTTGCTCAGTTAGTTAACATGGCAGAACATTCTAGTGGCGTGACTTTTTTATCTCTACACCACGTGGGCGTGCATGCTTATTGTAAGATCTTAAGTTCCCTTAAGACAAACTGAAGACGGACAGTACAGGCCGAAACATGTAGTTGTCCATTATATAGTCATTAAATACACCTCATGTGACACAGTTTGTTTAACTACATACAATTTGCCAAGTTTCACACACACACACACAACGGGGATGACACACTTCCTAGATACAGAGCCTATTATCCACAAATCTTATGTCAAAGGAAAAATAATTTCAAATATTTCTGTTTTTGCAATATTAGTCACTTGCGTTTTCGGTCGCCACTTCTACACTTGAAGGATAGTATAGGCTCCAGAAGCTGCCGTAAATGGGCCCAATCTTCATTTTTTACTTATTAATTTTGACGATAATTAAAACCACATATTTCGTTTTGTGGGGAGAGATGGGGCGCCGAAATGGATAAAAGTTAGACTCAACATTCTGTATTTCATTTGTCATTCCTTTGTGCTGACGTCACTTAATAAGAAGTCTGACAGAAGTGAACTACTGTTTGACGTAGTACTTTCTGAGGCTTCACCGAACTTTCATTTACAGCACGTAGTCGTTCGAAGCCAAACAGCGTGTCTGTGACATCGACCCGAAGATTTCATTTACAAGAGACTGAAGCTGACAGTACAATGACATCAGCGGAGCGCTGATCAGTCAATGCAGCGTATAATGTGTATACGTGTATAGAAAGCAACGAATGGAGTTGCTGTGTGTCAGTTGTTTTCTGAGCAATGGCTACACGACGTACTGTGAGTATTTTAACAAGCGGCCGTTTGCTTCAGAAGAAGATGACCAAATAGAAGTAGAGTGTAAGTTATCAACGTGACCTCTAAGGCAAGTAAGGCAGAGTTATTCAAAAGCCGATATGCTAAACGTCAACAAATTTCCTATCGCTTGTGGTGCATGAAGTTACATCCTTCATCGTAACATGCTTCCACAGCATAACACCTTCCAGAGAGATACGAATCCAGCGCACATCCTCATGTCACACTCTGTTGTTATTAACGTAATATAATCATATATCACTTACTTCTATGACTCCCGAGTGGCTTATTTCCTTCGGGGTTTCCTACTAAAATTTGTATTTGTTTTCTTTTGCGTGCCCTTCAGATTTCTTTTCCAACTCATTCGCTTTGACTTTAGTGTCCTCATAATATTTTTCGAAAGATATATTTTGTGTAGTTATTCGCTACGGAATTTTCACAGTATTCCTCTTACCATCTCTTTCAAAGGTCCAATTATTCACCTCAGCGACCCCTTCTGAAACAAAATACTCCGAAACTTGATAGATGGAATTAGAGAGCAATACCGTGGAGGCCTATTACCGATGACAGCTCACGTAGAAAATTCTAGTACATTGTAACATTGCAGGAGACTTGAATTTTGACCGGTGAGATTATCTCACACAACTATGTGCAATTACTTCAAATTTTCATAAATCCCTAATACATTATTTAAATTGGCATCAGTAATATCAGTATGACGACGATAACTTTAATATTATTGTAACTTTTATAAACTACCATCGGTTGCTCTAATATGCTAGACTCAATATTCGCGACTAATGCTACAGAATTAACTACCAAACGATTATAAGCCGACATCAAATTAAATTTCACTGCAATAGAGAAATGACAGCTCAAAATTTTTCAAGAGTAATACCTTCCATTAATACTCCCTAGGAAAAGAACAAATCACTTTGATATTTATCCGAAGTTTTAACAACTAACCAAGGATATAATTATATTTCTCTTAGCTGCCCCGTTAAATATAGGCGCAAACGGACTGCTGGCTATAAGTCGGACTGCTGGCTCGAAGTCAGTATTCGGAAGATCCTGCGACCGGCCACCTCGGCACAGGTTTTTCTTGCTTTTCCTGTGTCTATAAGCGATTGGTGAGATGGTTCCCAAGATACCAAGTTGCCACCACATGCTTCTCATGTAGCCCTCCCGACTTAAATTTATTAGTAACCAATTTCATATTTGTATAAATGTAAAATAACCACTGCCACCGGGTGACAACCCAATTGCAATTAATAAACATTATTATTATTATTATTATTATTATATTATTATTATTAAACTAACATAGAAGTGGGGGGTGTTGAAGCTAACTGAACATTTGCATGTGACGTAGTGTTTTTAACCCCTACCCCCTTCAAAACGCACACAACTGTGTCCTGTTGAATGTGTAAGGTAGAAAATTGTCCGTTTGTTTAGGAACCTCTATATCTTTAATCTAGAACCCTTTTATTTTTTGGAAGACGAGTTTTGTAGAAACTCATTTTCCTATGCGATTCTAGTACCTCGTTAGCGCGAATTTCTGTTAATGTAGACGCAAAGTTATTTTTACACAATAGAACTTATTTGTGCAGATTGGTCACATAAAAATGCGCTGCAGGTACTCCGAAAAGTTTGTTCCTTACTATCTGTTAAACGGAATTCTGCGTGACTGAACCTTTATATTAAGGAGTAAATATTATGGGTATTTTTAATTTTACTGCATGTTACGTGTCGCTAAATTGTACAGTTGACTAGAATTTAAATTTTAGGTCTGCGTTATCGTAAGAGAAAAAAAAGAGGGTTTGAGTTTGAAATGAAAGCATGGTGCTGCCTAGTTCATAAAGTGTATTTCTTCCCATACAGGAAGGGCGCACGTACATCGCGTGACGTGGTAACCTCGTGTACCCTGATGGTCCTGTCTCCTCCTCAAAGGACGATCTATAAATTAAAGGAAAGCAACCCACTCTGCCCCGCTACACACCATCTCTCTCTCTCTCTCTTTCCTATACTACACTCTTTATACTGCCAACACATAGAAGCAGTAGGAGAAAATAGAGGAACAGAACCAAGGATTTCTCGTGCAAATGCTTTCCGTGATTAAAAGGCATAGTGCATGAAACAGACGTTTTGTTAGCCTGCCTAATCATCACCCAGACCCCTGAAATAAATCTGCTTCTTTCGTGAATGGGACGATGGAGTAAATCTCCTCACAGTTAAGTAACATATATAGAAAGTGGAAAATAGAAAGGTTTTATATTGTGATTAAAGAATTGTTTATTCTCTAAATTCATTTACATAAAACACTTATGTTATACGTTAAAATCAAAATGAAATTTTGTTTTTTAAAAATTTAAAAATTTTCTTTGTTTTACAATTGTTATCAATATTGGATATTAAATGTATAAAGGATTGATTGATTGATTGATTTGCATTTGGGTTCGGGGCCTCTCAGCCCCGATGCACCTAGGCCTTAATTAAGACGGGCCCTTTGTGCCCCATATTGAATCATGGGAGCCCCGCAGCCTTGCTATAGCTCCTAATATCCTCGGGCTCCAAAAGAAGGAGCCCAGGTACGCATGCCTGAGTGAGGCCAGAGTCTCGCACTCACATAAAATGTGAGCCGAGGTTTCCTCTCCCACCCCTGTATAAAAGATTTGTTAAATGTGATGTACTTTGTAGTGTGACAAACGGGCTTCTAGCGGAATGCTGTGTACAACAAAAACACATAAGAAAATTCGAATCGTCCGACATAATATTGTCATAGTAAATTCTCAGCTTCACAAAATTCACGGAATCAAAATTCATACTTAAATTAGGCCTACGTATGTATTTTAAACGTACTCAAAATGTTATCATGTTGCGGTAAATCGCACTTTCTTCCTTAACTATAAGCTAGCTGACATAATCATTTCACAATCCTTGTAGTTTGATATAAAATGTCTTACTAGTTCAAAATTGGTGTCAAAGAAATCCGAAATAGTCACATACTGACGTAACACAATAATTACTTATTGTATATGAATAATATTTACCAAAGTTATGAGAAACTTTTGCTGGTTTGTTAAAACCTGAAGAAGAAAGAGAAAGTCCGAAGTATTTGAAACGTCTTGTTGCAACAGTCTCATTTAAAACTGAACTAGTATCCGCAAGTATCATATTTCCAAAAAATTGTTATTTTGGTGAGAACTGCGATCTTCTGGATTAAGTTGACCCGAAACGTCGGTAAGAAATTACCACTATTCACTGCCAAATAACCCAGAAAGACGCAAGTCTCAGCTTGTTTTTTGTCTTTGTGTTCAATTAAAAAAAAGAGCAGGAATATTATTGGACAAAATTACCTCTCTGAGCCTATATTCATTTTTTAAAACTTGTTTGCGCATAGAGTAGATAGCAGCCAAAGTTCTGAAAGAAACAATATCAGTACATCTAAGGGCAAAACACATTGGTCTAGTGGTAAAAGTTTTGACTAAGTTTGGACTCTCGTCTGCTTTACCTGCTCTCTCCTCTCAGAGCAAATTCTTTTCATTCTTTAACCAAATGTTCGGGCAACGTCTTGACAGAAGTCATTGCCATTTTGTCAAGAAGCCTTTACACACCACAATTTACACTCTTCTCCTTCTATTCCCTAGAACTATAAAGTTAGTCACAAAATTTTCCAAGTGAAATTATCTATTACGGGACAAAAACTTGGGTCAACAAATTTACGTTATAATAATTTAACCATCTTGTTCAATTTTACGTCAAAGAAATCCGGTTCTATTGGAGTCACTTGAGTGGTTTCGGACTTGATTAATGATGAATTGATAACTGACAGACAGACGGGCGGACAGATATATTTTTATTCTCTAAAATGACTTACAAATATGCACCATGTTAATAATATATTTAGTGGCATTATTAGGGAATCATAAAGGTAGAGTTTAATAAGAGAGTGATTACTGAAAATTAATTGGAAACATAGGTACGAAACGGATCCGAGTCCCAATATGAATGAAAATCCTGATATTTGTCAGAAAGGAAAGTGCCGGACTCCAGCCTGGGCATTGGCCAAGAATTCTGATTTGTGTCATCCTCGTTGTGTGTAGAAAGACTAATGGTGAGGTAAATATCAGTCATGAAACCACAATTATGTTAGTATGGATTTATGATAGTATTTAATAGCATAAAAATAACTACATGTTTCGGCCAATAGCGGCCATCTTCAGGTTATCACAATTTTGCTCAAAGAGTATCATATATATGCCCATATTGCGAGGTGATGCTGAGATCTCATCATCGTTACGCTTTAAAATCAGTTTATTTAGTGGGAAGTCTAATGGCCAATGACTGGTAGGATGTACGTTTTATGGGTAGGTATTAGGGGGGGGGGGGTTTGGGGGCCGTGATAATAGGTTG
>Ga0123354_10019176_pt1 | contig 10738 bp, 6 predicted proteins | sample TergutLab28metaG_2_FD_97872 | JGI IMG/M metagenome (GOLD analysis project Ga0123354, IMG submission 97872) | Labiotermes labralis P4 segment gut microbial communities from Petit-Saut dam, French Guiana - Lab288 P4 | ecosystem: Host-associated > Arthropoda: Insects > Digestive system > Gut ... | reverse complement strand
TTTGGTGTGGTTTATGTGTTGGATGATGTTGTAGTGTTGGTTGGGTTAGTGTTGTGGGGGGGGGGAATGGAGGGTGAGAGCGGATGAGTTCTGCATTTCTTTCTCCGAAAGGAAAGTTAGTTTCTTTGTGCTCATTTTTTCTCCAGTATCGGACATTTAACTTACCATTGTTTTCGACGTGCTTAATCGTTTTAGGTTTTTCTCAAAAATAGAATTTCGGAAAATATATTTCATTATGTCGTCTGTTATAAAGGTCGGACGCCAAGAGATCTTCCAAATATAGCACATGTGTATATGTATCTATGTACAGTCACATCGTCAGAGGGAGAAAAGAATAAAACTTCCAATAAGAATTCTACACGTATCACAAAAAACAAACCTTGTATGTTCACATACAGAATGTCCATCTGTAAGCGGAACCTTCTCACAGAATGTACAGACCAGCCCATCTAATGTACATTACTTAATAATGTACTCTGTCATAGGACAGATCCATTGCCTTTCCAAATAGAATGCTCTACAGAATGCGATCTATTGCTTCCTCTTTCAACTTCCAATATCCTCTCGCTTACTTAAGGTCATCAAGTGGCTTCTTATGCCTTCTTCCTGTTCTTCCCGTCACTTATATCTTTTCTTGTCTTTCCTTCAATAGCGTGTTTTAGACTGCAGTTCATACACAAGACGTGGCCAATCCAATCAACCTTAATTTTCTTTATAGCATTAGGATGTTACCTACCTGCTTAACTCTTCGTTATACGTTTTCATTTCTCACACTTTAACAGTCTTTATTTTATTATATAATTTGCTGAATGTTAAAGCTGATGTTGACGTACTTGGCGCCTGATCGAGCATATTATTAAATTTGTTCGACGTTCTTATGTTAGAGATTAGCGATTCTGCGCTCCCGATAATTTATTTAAGGTCATTCTCTCTCTCTCTCTCTCTCTCTGTGTGTGTGTGTGTGTGTGTGTGTGTTATTTTTGCGCACATTGTCTTTCGAACATCAGCACAGATAGTAATGACATGGAGCCGGATCGAATGAAAGAGCAGTCTACAAAGGACGGCGTGTTAGGAGTAATGTCCTCCAAATACATTATGTAAACCGGACGTGGAAATGCTATATGCATGGGCTGTTACCTCGTCTTGCTGCAGCAACCCATATTCATGCTCCCCATCCATTGGGTTATGCGAGAATCTTCCACTGTACTATCCTGAATTTATTTGGCCCCAAAAGAAATTGGGTTCAATAATCGACGGTGTCCCGCCAGCACCACGTATCCAACTGCCATGTCCTGTAACGGCATATCATGTAACCAGAATTAGTCAGGGAAATTCTGCCGACCACTGTATGTTACTTTTAGTATTTACATTACCGTCAAAGTACTGTCGTCCGTAAAAGAATTCAGCAGTGAATCTGCTTCATTGCTGCACGCGGCTTCACAAAACCAGTTACAAAACCGTACTCTCGCAGCAGAGATTTTTTTTGTATGTTTATTCTGAAAGAAATCGAAACATCGGGAAATTGCCTTCTAAGTTTTCTGCGACATTTGCTATACGATTTATTCCTTACGTACATTTTATAATAAGAGCTTCTTTATTCTTGCGTATTTCGTATCAGTAAATTAGAGGTGCAACTGAAATGTGTTATGCGCAGTCGATAGAGTAAGTTCCACTTAAGTACATCAGTCAGGCACAACAGAGCTCCAAGTTAGGCAGACGAGCAGTCACTAATGATCGGAATTCATATGAGTGAAATCGCAGGTTACTGATGCTTTACGGACTGAAAGCACAAGATAATTCATAGAGAAGGGTACCCAAAAATTTGGCTATAGATCACTGCACGTTTCAACATCCAGACTTTTTCGTGTATTCCGTCTGTGGCATGCGGTGTAAGCCAACAACCGAGTGGTTTGGCACAAAGAAACACGTGCTTGTGAAATGTGTTCGACATGATGCAACTACTGCATGACACTGAAGAACGCGCATTAATTTAAAACATCTGCCTTGCCACCTAGAGTGAACTTGACGAATGTCTCACGGCTGGACTCGACATGAAATGCCCTGGAACTTACAGGCGTTTGGAAGGTAATCAGTTTCGCCGTTTTGTGGTCTATAGCTGAATATTTGTGTTTCGTTCTGTTCGGATCATCCTGTATATGAAACGATGGACAGTGTCCAAAATATTTGACAAGAAAGTATGCAAATACTACGTACTTCTCTGTCGGTAGAACTATAGTCTTGATTGCCTCCAAATCTCGCTATACATATATATTTAGACTAAAAGTAGCCATCACTGGCAATTGTCTTCCACACGTCAAGGCCACAGAACATACTTTGCTAATTGATATCGTACTTCGGAATTTCAGTTTTCACTTGCAGGGTTTTTAAAAATAATGATTGAATTGAATACTTTGCCAGTCCCAGTGGCCGCGCGGGCTTGTGCGTGGGTCTGTGGCCGCTCGCTTTCTGGGATTGCGGGTTCGAATCCCGCCTGCAGCATGGATATATATGCATTGTGATTGTTGTGTGTTGTCAGGTAGAGATCTCTGTGACAGGCCGATCCCTCGTCCAGAGAAGTCCTACCGAGTGTGGTGCGTCTGTGATCAGGTGCAACAGTAACCCTCTACAGCTACAATGAGTAGATAGACGAGGTCAGACTAAGAAATAAAGAAAGAGTAAGGATGAAAGCGATTAATTATCAAAATAGTAAGATTTTAAAAATAAACTTTATACTAAACTATAAATTAGCTTTCATAAATTCTTTAGCAGTACCATTCTCTGAAAAAGTAAAGTTCACCATAGAATACTCCACGAAGGCTCAGAAGGGGAGTAGAGGTATAGCTCTACTCTTTCCTTAACCGCGGCGCTAGTGGGGGTGGGTGGTCAAAGCCACGCCACACCCCGGCCGCTATACCCCCGGGAAAGAGACGGTACCCATTGTATAAGAGGCTGGGTGGACCCCGGGGCCGGTCTGGACAGGTGCGGAAGATCTCGGCCCCCACCGGAATTCGATCCCCGGACTGTTCAGCCCGTAGCGAGTCAGTATACGGACGGAGACCATTCTATGTACCTGTGTTAAGACTCAAACACTGGGGGTGTGTAGAATTCATGAAGTCTTCACACATCGAGTACACACCACACTGCAGGACTCTCCCTTCTACCTCACATTCGGCTGGACCGTCGCATTCTGAAGGTTATCGTGTTCTTTCTCAGTCCATCCAGACAAATGCTACGCCCTCCAGACAGATGCTACGACAAACTTAAATTCCACCAGGGCCGCTACACTCCCCATCCCTCCTAATTAATTACCCGCCACAGGTGATTCAAATTTTCCAGTTTTCTGCGCCGTGTAGACTGGTAAACAATTAATGACGTTTGGAAGGCTCGTAGTGCCTGCATCGTCAGGGTCCAGCATGGACGATGGACGAAGGCAACGACATGAGCCACGCAGTGTAACGTGTTTGATCTTTCGTTCAAGCGACACGGGGTCAATCTCCCGGAGACGTCATTTGCGTTAATGCCAATGAAAGGGATCGACAACGTGTCGGGGTTTGTAGGAAGAACTCAAGAAGACACTGCAAAGTGTGGATATCCCAGTACAGAACTGGATCGACAGGTGAGGAGTGCAGGCCCAAATATGGTCTGGCGGAAGAGTGGAATATCTTAGCTTGTCACTAACGATGTGTAGAGTACAACGGATCGCGATTTAATTACACGGATCGCTTAATACGTCAAGAAAATTAGTCTGTCAAAACTACGTCATCAGCAGGAATTATTGATAAATTAAAGATCTATGGTATGATGTGAAATGTAAGCAAAGTAACCAGATTCTCTTCAGGACGGGAGTTTTTGGTTTAGTCGTGGTCAGCCCGCGTGTGTGACTCTAAGTCAGAAACCGAATTGCGTCTGAATAAGAACAGGAGACCTCACAAAGAGCATCTTGATCACGACTGTATTCGCGGCTTTGAGTTTTGCGTTCACATCTCGCAACACATGAAGGAACATAACCTTCAAGGAACGAATCGCCTCATCAAATAAGTGTCTGAAGTTTAATAAAAATGATGCGTTATTCAGTTTATCACATGAACCTTGTGTGCACTGAAGTGTGAAAACGATAGATACACAATCTGCTACACGTTTCCGCACTTCTTGAGTGCCATCATCGGGGAATCCTTACGTTGGCAAAAGTCGTGTCCTTCGGATTTGTCCGTAATGTGAGACACAGTCACTCACAAACACACATTAAAATCTGATTAAAAACACAATAAATACAACATTGAGCGTGAAAATGCTCAAACACCAACTTGGTCATTTTTATTCCAGCTTCATTTAGGTTTTAATTAGGGCTCCGCCATCTTCACAGGTGGTAAGTGAAAGTCTAGAAGCCAACTCGGAACTCAAATACGGATGAAGTCCTGGGGTGTGGTGTGTGTTCATTCCGCATGGAGTGCAGCTATTATTGTTGCTGTGGGACTACAATTTGACATTGCCTAATGTTTGATTGAGATACAGCGTTATTATGACATCCTGAGGGGAAAACGGGGGGATAGGCTACTAAATTTGGTCTCAAAGGGAATATAAGTAAATTTATGCGCCCCCTGTTAGCTGATGACGTAACTAGAGTCATTCCACAAAACGCCGTTTTCTTCGAATGCTGTATATTGATCGGGCAACTGATAAATTCCACTTAGCATGTCGTAGTAAAGATATGGGAGGAAGTTTTCGATTGTTTTAAATGCAGCTTCGATCAGACAATATGACATACTTCCCAATTCTGAGAACGGTAAGTCCCACTGTTTTTGAGAAATAAGCAGGTGGAATTTAGGTTCTTTAGCAAGAATTTTTCGGTACGTTTCGTAATACAGGTCTATACATGGATGAGAGCACAGCGCGTAATTTTGAATGCTATTGAACATTAATACGGGGACCGTGGTAGCAGAGTGGTTAAGGCGCTGTGCTAAAAATCGGCAGGTCGCTGGTTCGATTCCACATGTCATTGGAATTTTTCATTGACATAATCCTTCCGATCGCATTAGGTCCTGGGTTCGACTTAGGCTGTAACAGAAATGAGTACTAGGGATATTTCGTGGGGGTAAAAAGCGGCCGTTGCATAAGGCTGACAACCTTACCACCATCCTGGGCCATTGTCACGTAATCTGGCAACCTTAACTTCCTGGAACCCTCTGGGCACCTCGGGCCTATAATGGGACCGATTTACCTTTATCTGTGTAACGTTAATATTAATACTGATTATTAGGCACGTTCCGCAAACTGCGATAAGCGACATTTAGCTTCGTCATGTCTGGCCTTCCTTCTGCCGGTCCGCATGGAATAACACGTCTCCCACTGGACGGATTTTCATGAAATTTGATGACTATGTTTTTCTAAAATCTGTCGATAAAATTACAGTTTCGTGAAAATCTGAGAAGAATAGCGGATACTTTACATGAAGGTCTTGCTACATTTATGATGTCTTGCTGAATTTTTCGTAGAATGAGAAATGTTTCAGAAAAATTCGTAAAGAAAACCACGACACACATTTTGTGTTCAATGACTTATCCCACAAATCGTGCCGTTTGTGAGATAACATGGAAAAAAAAAACATAATAGAGTCAGACAGCCTACAGATGGCAGTATAATATGGCGCATGCGCATTGCATGTTGGATACTTAGCGCTACACACATACTCAGAATATGTAATACTTATTGCTTTTCCTCTACAAATATATTTGCACGACCGCGCCTCAGTGTTACGTCACACGTACACTGCATGTTTTGCTATACATTAATTGTATCTTTTGCTTTCAGTCCCCCCCACCCCCACCCCCACCCCTCCACCCCCTTTTTTTGCCTTGCCCTTCTATTGCCATCTTCACAGAATGCGACTTGGAAGGGCTGTGTTCAGACATTTACTTCTCAGGCTAGGTTGCTGGTTATGTTTCCATTAAAAATTACGAGCGATTCTTGCCAGTTCATGGAGAGGTGTGTATTCGTCTGTTGAAGGGACGTTATAACTTGAACATTTCTGCACAAACGACAGGCACACGTCTTTCACAACTAACAACGGAGATTTGTTTACAAAATTAGTATGTTATATGTTTGTCACACATAAAGGCATCTTTGTTCTTCGTTTTCTTGTTGCTGTTGGTGTTGTTGTTGTTGTTGTTCTTCTTCTTCTTCTTCTGCTGCAGTGTCTTCATCTTCGTTACCCGTTGCTTTGCTTTGGTGGTTGGGGATAGACATAAGATGCACAAGATATACGGGTACTATCCAACTTTTCGGGTTTTTATTAATTTCATATTTCTCCGATACCTTCCATCCTCATTTTTGTTGTCCTTTTGCAGGTTCTTCTTCGTCCTGGCTTTTGTCCTTGATGTTAAGTAACTCTTAAAACCCCAGTGGTTACTTTGGGTACCAGCAGGGTTAAAATTAATGAATTCTAAATTCTTCCCGTAGCGTGTACTTCTTGTTTTTATGGATCTCCGAACAGCGATTCTCTCCCTATTGACAGTTAACTGATCGGTTTTTAATACGGAGAACGATTTTGTTCACTGCGTGGTACGGACTGAATATTTTAGAAAATATTCAGGTTAATATTTGTTCTTAAAGTGTTAATATCTGCGGCTCAGCTGTATCACTGACTTTTTGTACGAAGAGTTTGCCATAAACATACTGAATTCTCCTTGCAAAGTGTTTAGGGCCAGTGTCGCTTAAAAGGCCTTCACATCAGAAAACTTGTCACAAGGCATATTTATCTTTCCTTGAAACGTCACACTGACTTAGTTAAGATAAGTTACTATGTTTACCACATATGCGAGAAACATGACCCAATCCTCATTAGAAGTATGTTGCAATTGTCTCTTTCTTTCATTAAAATACCTAGTTGAATTCGCTAATTAACTCGAATTAACAGTGCTCCTCCACTCTGTCATTTCATTGCCGATTTCGTCCAAAAGCTGTTTGAAACCGATTGTAGTAAAACCGCTGCATTCAGTGTGGTTCACAATTGAAACCTCAAACCCCGTGAGGTCTTTCATATACAATTAGCACGTAATGCAGCCCAGAGCCTTCGACAAATAACGCAGTGAAACATCATCGGATTTGTCAGAGCTCATGTGCGTTACTTCCTACAACGCAAATCTTAGAGACATAGACGTGACGGACGAGAAATGCATGGCCAACCCTACAGAAGGTGAGTCTATACCACAGTCCAAGAATAAAAAAATATTATATGAACATAGGCCTTCTGAAGTTCTGGAACAACCTTAACAAATCAAAATTCTATTCAGGAAGAAATTAAGAGCAGACTGAAGTCAGGGAATGCTTGCTATCATTCGGTGTAGAATCTTTTGTCTTCCAGTTTGCTATCCAAAAATTTAAAGATTAAGATATACAGAGCTATAATTTTGCCTGTTGTTTTGTATGGGTATGAAACTTGGTCGCTTAAATTGAGGGAGGAACGTAGGCTGAGGGTGTTTGAGAATAGGGTGTTGAGGAGAATATTTGTGCCCAAGAGCGACGAGGTGACAGAGGAGTGGAAAAAACTACATAATGAGGAGCTTAATGATCTGTACTACTCACCCAATATTTTTCGAGTGATAAAATCGAGAAGAATGAGATGGGCTGGGCATGTGGCACGTATGGGGGCGAGGAGCGGCGTGTACAGGGTTTTGGTGTGGAAACCTAAAGGAAAGAGACCACTTGGGATACACAGCCGTAGATGGGAAGATAATATTAAGATGCATCTTCAAGAAGTGGGGTGGGGGTATGCACTGGATCGAGCTGGCTCAGGATAGGGACAGGTGGCGGGCACTTGTGAATGCGGTAATGAACTTTTGGGTTCCATAAAATGCGGGGAATTTCTTGACTAGCTTAAAACCTGTTAGTTTCTCAAGGACGACTATGCTCCAAGGAATATGTAAGTGAGTAAGGCTTTCTGAAGTGTGGTTTTCAAATTTTGTCCTCCTGATGACGAAATAAAATGCTCCAAGTGTCCACCTTGTGTTTCCATGCAACATTTGCAGTAGACAGACTTCTGGGACTGTACTTTCTTCCACCACGTCTCACTGGGGCTGCTTACCACAATTTCCTACGTAACTTCCTTCCAGAGCCGTTGCAAAATGTGGATGTGCAGACGGATTCATGTATGGTTCATGCATGTTGGTGTTCGACCAAATTTTTTATTTGCAGTTCGGAAATTCTTAACAACGTGTTTCTGGAATAATGGGTAGGACGACGTGGACCAACTGTTTGGCCTGCTGCTTCCCCATAAATCCCCTGAATTTTCATCTCTGGTAGCATCTAAAGTCTGCTATTTGTGCTACAGACGTAGTGATGTTCTGGACTCGCAGCGACGAACTCAGTGGATTTGAGATGATTCGTACGACACCTGGAATTTACCAGCGAGTCAGGAAATAAATGTTCAGACGTGCTGCGTCGTTTTTTGAAGCTCAAAATGTACACTTTGGCCATTTACTTTAATCATCACGAGGCCTTAACTAGGAGACCATGCTTCAGAAAACATATTTTCATAATACATTTTTGATCTTGTTTTGTGATGTAGATTCACCGTCTGTGGGTTTGGCCATGCATTTTTCGTTCACCCTGTGCATTTGTTACCGTCCGTTATTACAATCGTTAGTTTTTCTCAGCCCAGTTTCAAATAATCAAGTGTTTTCATAATTTTCATAAATAAAACTTTGCCAGTCGTAATGCTTTTCAGTTTGCATAATTTAGAAAAGCTTTTCATGATAATGAAAGGCACCATCACTGTCACGATTGAATATCTACCGCGCATGTGTGTGTGTGTGTGTGTGTGATATTGTAGATGTTCAGATAAAGTATTACCCAGTTATTATAGCGTGTACGCCTTGTGCAAGGTAGGACAGAGAGGCTGACATCTTCAAAACGAATTTCTGATATGAGAGGACATCTCTTTGAGCCATAGCTAACAAAGAACGCTACACAAACCCAGACTCTGTAAAGAAACCTTCCATGTCTTGCATTTATTTCTGCCAATACAGATATAGAACGAACTGCGTCGAACTCGATATTATCTTAATGTAAACGAGTGTTGTTACAGCTGAGGAGTATAACATTGTAGTTAACAGCGAGGAATTAATTTGTACCACAGAAAATCTGACGCTACAGATGAGATACCGCATAAACCGATGTCGTTATAACCGGGTTCGACTGTAATTGATTTATTTCGAATGCTTTGATTCTTAAGTTTGTTTTGTTGACCGATAAAAGGAATTTTCAACTGGATTATTTTATTTTTGCTACGTTTTTCAGTCAAATTCATATATTGTGAAGCCAGATGTTTTGTTTTAGTCTCTCATCAATAAACCGCGTATCTGGCCGTTATGACGAACGCGCTTTATATGCACTTTCGCTGCTCCAATCGCTATTTATAATGTGCTTCTTGACGCTACTATGCCTTGTTGCTATGCTTCTGATTTGATTTTTAGTTAAAATTACACGTTTTTAATATATTCTGTACCTAGTGGTGCGAGAAAATCATGTTCAAAAGCGATGTTGTAGAACACCACTGTATGTTTCATCCACGTCTTAAATCATGCCTCTAATCTTATCGTCAGCCAGAGGCTATAGATTTAGCCTTGGCTCTACGCGACGAGGTAATTTGCTGAGGCACATGAACCTAACGTTTTCTAAATTTAACAGCTTGGGTTTTCATTTCACCTACATTGGTAGCAGTAGTAATTTTATAAAGGCTACGCCGTCAGACACAGGTAACCTTGGCGAGCCTAGGCTAATGTCACACTCTTCGGGAGGGTGCGCCAAGTCGTATGCGCGTGGATGAGTGTTTTTCTGCAGTAAGAGCGGTGGAGGTGCCAGTATTGGTCCGCTTACGTAGCAGCTGCAGTCACGTGACTGAGATAGGAGGGCCGTAAGGTTGGTGAGACTCGCGCTGAAGGTTGTCATGCAAAATGACGGGGACTTTGTGGAAGTTATCCTGCTGTATATTCTTTACGGGATTTTTACGGCCAGTACGGATGAACACGTTTAAAAGCTCTCGTGATGCGAGGTTGTTTACAGCGGTGTAGCTGATGATTCAGGGGTTATGGGATGTGGCGCTGTGTCGGTGGGCGGGCGGTTAATACCGTGTGGAAAGAAGGTAGTGCCTTTATCTTCAAGGATCAAGCAGTCTTCGTCGAAAATTCTGGAACACTGATCCAAGAACACGGCGTCACATTCCAGAAGATCTGGATCCACGTTGAAAACAAGTTGTTGTTTACTTCACTAATAATTCTTGCTCTGGTGTGACGTACCCTTAAAGATGCTTTAGACAGTGTAGGCAACACAGTAAACATCAACATGACAGCCGAGAGAAAGTGAAACTCTGTCTTGCTGGAATATGTGAGAAAACTGGACAACAAAGGTAGCAATTCTGCCAGAAGTCATAAATGTTGCTTTCCTCTTGCAAATTCATACAAATATTTTGTTATTTTTATTTTGTACAGAACGCATTGCGAAGTACAGATTTTTCGTACGTTTATTTCTGTCTGGCGGCGTGTATAGTTCAGTCGGTAAAACGTTCTGGGCGGGACGGGGCGAGATTTCCCGTGCTGTCCAGAGCGGCCCCGAGGCCCACCCAGCCCCCTGTACAGTGGGTACCCGATCCTTTCCGGGGGTAAAGCGGCTGGTACTTGCTGCTTGCCACCCCCCCCCCCCCCCTCTCCGCCCCGCGTCCGGAAGGGTTGTGTCCTATCCCCCA
>Ga0123354_10019175_pt1 | contig 10738 bp, 6 predicted proteins | sample TergutLab28metaG_2_FD_97872 | JGI IMG/M metagenome (GOLD analysis project Ga0123354, IMG submission 97872) | Labiotermes labralis P4 segment gut microbial communities from Petit-Saut dam, French Guiana - Lab288 P4 | ecosystem: Host-associated > Arthropoda: Insects > Digestive system > Gut ... | reverse complement strand
TACACCGTATCACTATACACCGCTTCACTATACACCGTATCACTATACACCGTATCACTATACACCGTATCACTATACACCGTATCACTATACACCGTATCACTATACACCGTATCACTAGGTGTGATCAAGTCAATGAGACAAAAAGCACTAGTAACGGGTAAAATAAGTTTATAAAAAATTAGTATAGAAATGGATAGATGACACTTTGGGAAAGTAGACTTCGATGAAAGAATAATTAGAAACACTAATACAGACAGTTGACGTACAGGATGCTGATATGTGGAGCAAATCTGTCTGGTTGAAGTTATGATCCAGGGCTAGACAGTATGACCATTATAATAACATGCAGCAATCCACAATAGGTGAAATATATATATATATAAGAGACGCTTCTGCGAGCGACTCCGTGTTGTAGTCTTGTTGTTGAACTAACTAAATGCCTATCCCGTATATAAGTTTACAAACAACATTTCAATCCACTGAAGCTGTCATCCAACCAGTGACACATGCACCAGTAATTTATCACAACTCCGCAGGACAAATGTCATGTAATTAAACGTATGTTGTTCCACGGTAGAATGCTCCAATTTCCTGCTTCGCATAACTTTTATCAAATTTTCCCACAGTGTACAAATCTTAATTATCCAGACACCGAGAAACTCCTTCCGTTACAATTCAAATGTTAATTATTACATTTTGCGGTTACACTTCCGAGCCTGAATACTTTGTGCTCCTGAAGTTACGGCGAAAATATTAGTTGGCTTGAGGAGTTTCCCGCGCCTGTTCTACAACACATAGCGGATACGCAATTAAAGGCCAGTTACCAAGTCGTTTCCCGGCGGGAGCGGGTGTTCTATGCGATACGGATGCTGTTCTCAGGGACACAATAAAAGTAACATTTTTTATCGCTGTACCGTGCATTTTGATATTCATAAACTTCATACACCAACAAATGTACTATTTATTAAACTTGACAAAGTTTTAAAATTTACATTAAAAATCACTTTGACTTGCTCCTACATGTTTCTGTCTTTAAGCACGACCATCATCAGGGAGCCTTCATTAGAGCCTAGCTAAAGTTATATTTAGGTTAAAATTCGGTAAAAAAAAATAGGTCGTTGTATGTTACGCGGTGGTGTGGCAGCACGCTGCCACACCACCGCGTAACGTAGTATTTTACCGAATTTTAACCTAAATATAACTTTAGCTAGGCTCTAATGAAGGCTCGCTGATGATGGTCGTAGACGGAAACATGTAGAAGCAAGTCAAAATGATTTTTAATGTAAATTTTAAACCTTTGTCAAGTTTAATAGATAGTGCATTTGTTGGTGTATGAACTTCATAACAGTAACATTCTATGTCGCTAGCTGCCAACATATTCCGGCCAGGTTTTGCAATACGATTAGTAATTCGCAGTCTAAATCAAAACAGCATTTTTAGAAATTATTCGCCTAGAATTGTTAAACTGTATTGTCAGCTGCTTCATTGGACACAGTAATGCACAACGGAATATTTCATTATAAATTCGTATGTGTGTGTGTGTGTGTGTGTTTAAGCACAAACACACACACACACGTGCGCGCGCGGGTAATCTGTTACTTTCAGAGTTCTTAAAATGAGAAATTACAAAGAGTCTATGGCCATTATAGGAGTTAAAGCGGCCGAAGAGTTTAGCTGACTACTCGCTTCCGTCTAGTACTGAAACTGAGATAGGGGAAGCCATAACCCCACACCACCTTACGCTTCCACAGTAGGAAAACTTCACTTTTTGCCTATTCCAAAATACGTGTATGTATGTATGTATGTATGTATGTATGTATGGGTACACATATTTACGTGTAAGTGTGTGTGTATATATGCTTATGTGCACACGCTCCAATACCGAATTTTGATAGGCGAACTTCCTAGTACCCTTCCACACCGAGCAGAAAGGAGGTCAGCAAAGGTCAACCCAACGGAAACAGGTTGTGAGGATCGCGGACAAGGCTGGACTTTGTTAGTAGCGGATTCTGCATAAGGGCGGTACAATACTGCCTATTAGAGGCGCGAAAATTCCGAATACCTGAATAACGCCCTGCTAAAAGACGCATATGTAAATCACGTAAAATTAAAGGTTACGGAATATCACTGTACTTAAGGCTCTGCAACTGTCTGACTTCTGTGGGCAAGGTAAAAGTCAGAGAGTACGAGATTTTTGAGAGGCACTATTTAGGGGACAAATCATGCAGTTATATTCGTTTTCATTATTATAAAACTTAAAATAATCCAAAAAGAAATGTAAATTTTCCTTCTCTTTTTCTTGACATGTCTAAGCACGCGTTTAATATTATCGAGAAAAATTTTGTAACTGCTTATCCATAGTAACTGCGATGTTTGCCAAACTCTTAGTAACTGACCAACTTAATGCACAAATTATTGTTTTATAATAAGTTTATTATATTTCTCTACATGTTTCGAGCACCATTGTGCTCATCATCAGGAGGTCAAAATTGTACTATACAGCATCTGGTATCATCACACACTGTAGGTTGCCGTCCGGTGCACCGGATGGCAACCTACAGAGTGTGATATAATACAATTTTGACCTCCTGATGATGAGTACAATAGTGCTAGAAACATGTAGAGGATATAATGGAATTAGAAAACAAGAATTTGTGCATTAAGTTTGTCAGTTACTAAGACTATACTGAGATGCACGGTCAGCAAAAATCACAAGAAAAAGGCTGCCAAAATGTTTGACTGGAACTTTATTTTTAAATCCCCTATATAAAACACTGGCCTTAATGTATAACCTGCATTTTGTTCCGCTCTTGACTGACCTGAAACTCAGCCTGGCTTTATGTTTCTCAAAAACGGATAAAGATACTAAAGTTTTTATTAAAAACGACATTATGAATCGCATCTAATTTTACAAGTTTCATCTGAAACATCATTCTACGATTCGTATAGGACGAGTGCATTATAATGCATTATAACCAAATGCAAATAACCACCCGACCACATGCAGTTTCAACTTATCGGTGGATGTAGTATGTCTGCTAGGATGGATAAAAACAAGTAAGCCCTATTAAATATCAGAACATCAAAGAAAATCATTGTCGCTGCAAATATTTGTCTTCCGTTTCACTAGCTGTAGGCCCTACATGTTTCCACTAGTGATGGAATAGTTTGAATAATGCAACAGCGTTCTAACTGCATGTTGCAACATTTTTCCTGAGAATCCGATAGCTTCTCAAGAAGCTCCCCGTGTTTTTTCATTATTCATGTGTCAGTTTCAATGTTCATAATACAGGAAGTGTGTCATCCCCGTTGTGTGTGTGAAACTTGGAAATTGCATATAGCCAAACACAACTGTGTCACATAGGTGTATTTAATGGATCTCTCTACACCACGTGTGCACGCGCAATGCATATAGTAAGATCATAAGCCAGTTCGCTTAAGACAACCTGAAGATGGCCAGTACGGGCCGAAACATGTAGTTGTCCATTTAGCCATTTAATGCACACAGTTGTGTTTGACTATATACATTTTCCAAGGTTCATAATGCATGATGGGGCAGAAACCATTAGACGATTAATAACTTGAAAATGAACACTTTAATTGAAAATTAAATCATAACTTGCTAAACAGCGGTAAGAAACATGGAAAGGCATTACGTATTCAAGTCACTTTTTGAATATAATATCACTCAGGTGAGCACCATTGGACACAGAACTCTGAGGACTACGCTGAAATGCAAGTGCCACTCGGCGCATAATTTACGGTGTTCGTACATTTCGAGGGAGACCAGGAGGCTTCTTGTTGACAATGGATGCGGTAGTTCTGAATAGTGTAACCCAATTCAATATTGTTTGGCGTGTCGGAACCTTTCCATTCCTCCGGATGTCAAAATGTCGTCGAAAAACACACTGCGTTACAGTAGCGGAATCATTGTTTTTAAAAAAAACGTTTCCACAGCAAACGCTCGATGCTCTTCCGACGAACGCTGCATGATGACTGAAGCCTTCAAACCGCTCTACCGAGCGATGTGTGTTTCACCGCGCCATCTACAAAGATGTCGGCATGGCGCTAAATTTAAATCGTCTAATTGTTTCTGCCCCACCCTGTAGCTCGCCACTGAAAAGAGTCCTAAGTTAATCTTATCCGGCATACGTTTTCCTAGGTTCTGTTTAAGTGACGTAGCATTCCTTATCATATCTCACACTCCCGTCTAGTCATTGGTTTGGGCAAGTGTAACTCCATTCAGACTTCGGTCCGACTAAAACTGAATACGCATTTATCTCCAACATGCGCGCTACAAATTCTACCCACCCCTCCATTAATATTAATACCAATTGATGCTGGGTGACGAGTACAAGCGCTAAAACTTCTCATTACGCTAGTTCATCCATTTGTAAATATGATAACACGCATATTTACACGACTTTCACGGGTGGCAGCCCACCATTTCATTACCTAGTATCATTTGGGACGGAAGAATAGTCAGGCACCGCATTACATTTCCGGCACAGCACTCGGTCCTGAACACGGCTTCTGGATACAGCGAAGCTGTGACACAGCCATAACAACCGCTACAGTGTGTTGCGTGGATTGCAACCACCTCAGAGCTTACGCTGTCACTACAACCTTCAGTTCCTAGTGCTTATTCTCACAAGGTAATCTCAAAATATCAATGTACAACAGCTAGCCTGGCTTACACAATATTACGAATATTATTATTTGGGCCTCTTTCGCGATTACCGAAGAAGAACACGCATTCTGACAGCTGTTCGGTGCAGCCAGGTTGCAAGTCTTGTTCTCACCGTAGTCTATAGACACACACTCTATGTCAGAGGTGTCCACCACGCGCCTCGCGCACGTCATTACTGTTAAGCGGGCTGCCTGTAACAATAATATGCAGGCAAAATTGGCCTGCCTACAACGCAGACCGTTAACGGCGTTTTGAAAGTTTTTTGAAAGAAAGGAGACATAAAACTAACAAAATAAGCTACTGTAATTGGACGAAAAGAAAGAGGAAGCAATCAAATAAAGACAGAATATTTTATGTTGTTGCCAGACGGCTCTTGCCTCAACTGCGTTAAGAAGAGCGACTCCTGAGGATCGTCCAGCTGGCCACCCCTGTTATATGCCATGACATTAAACTTAATACGTCAAGCCTACATGTATAGTGTTCAACGATAAGGTGTACATATTTCACAATCGTGTTCTAAAGGTAACTGCGAATACAAAATAATATATGCACAAAATGTCGTCTCAACCCCGTTATTGAGTTATGCTGCACTAGACCGATGCAGCAATGAATGTATAGCCAATATTGAATTTAACTTTATTAGTAGCCTGCAGTCCAAAGTGTACCTAAATCGAATTTTCGAAATGAATACGATGTAACACGAAGTGATTGCTTGCACGCATGGCGTCAGTCATCGCTCCACTGAATTATCTCCGTGCCTGCCTCAAAATATTACGTCTCTCCCGGCAACACACTTCTGCATACTCCCCTCCAGTCTCCTCGCTGCTGTGTTGTTCACAAGCATGTTGGTAGTGATAACCTGAGATAACCACCCTTGGCGACATACGACGTAAGCCGGGGAGGAACACAACAGCACGAAGGCAATCTGAAGCCTCCAGCGTCGTGATTGTACCCACCCATAAAATTTCTTTCCCCTCTTTCAGTATAGCACTGCGCTAGTGTAGCTTCCACCAGACGAATCTGCATGATACCCATGTTAGTGTTAATGGTGGTAGGAAGTATTAATGTCAGTTAGCTTCTAACATAATGACTTTCATAGCAATGTCAGTTGATACAAAACTCGCTTGGCGGAGAGAGGCCCGCTGTCATTACAGTATGTACCACAATCCTCCCATTCCTTATAAAGAAATTGAGTCAAAGCAATTCGGTGTAGCTTCCTACCAAAATCTACCCCCCCCCCCTAACCAATCATCCAAAAAAGAAATAAGCATCTTGCAAGTAAGTGACATGCTACATCATAGAGAATTTGATAAGTAATGTTTATAGCCGATCAATGCTCTGAAGGGTCTGAGTATCCTTTTTGAAGTTGCGTTGTAGATCTCAAGAAATTACAAAAACCACTGAACAACATACTCAAACTACCTGCACAGCAATGGAGTTACACTGCTCGTTTCCTCAAAATGACGAACCGTGAAACATGTGTGTTCTTAACTAAATACATGTCAATCCGGAACCGGAATAGTGTAGTTGACATAGGGACAAGGCTAAACAACCGAATATCGTGTTTGTGTTCCCGGTAGGGCTATGAGCTTAATCTCATCATCTAAACGTCCTGACCGGCAATTGGGCTCGTCCAGTGTCTGATGAAATGTGTAAAGGGGCTCCTCCAGGGAGCACAGCAACCGGGGCCTCAAGCTTACCAGCCAACTGTATCTAGTGCCGAAATTATGAGTGGAACAATTCTTCCATTCCCCCACTGGCCTTAGTGCAGTGTACAGGGACTTTAACTTTTATCATAATCTGAGTCAATGGAGAAGAATCCTGGAGGAGGATAAATGCAAGACATTCCGTGGCTTCTGTAGAACCAGAATTTAAATGCCGTATTTACACGAGTGTTTGGTTGTAATGTATCCTGATCCACGTACAGTGCACGTTATTGCACCGTACAGTGCACGTTATTACACTGTACAGTGCACGTTTTGCACCGTACAGCGCACGTTATTGCACCGTACAGCGCACGTTATTACACTGTACAGCGCACGTTTTGCACCGTACAGTGCACGTTATTGCACCGTACAGTGCACGTTATTACACTGTACAGCGCACGTTTTGCACCGTATTGCCTTATGACACACAGTAACACACATTAACACATCCCGCCACACAAAGACCTCCTCAGCTGTCTTGTCTCCTCAGATTCTAAAACAAAACTACGCCACTCCCTTTTTCGTCCGCATCTCCAACCTTCTCAAGAAGGAATGATCGTCACAAGAACAATTCATGCAGATTTCAATTAAGAAAATCATTACGTAACTTGCTCTACCCTCTTTTATTTCTCCTCTGTTAAGTCCAAACATTTTCCTCAGCAATTGTTTCAAATACAGTCAACTAGTTTTCAAGCAAAATACACATTTATTTAAAATTACACACGTACATTATATTTTACACAAGTTGAATGTAATTAATTCCAAACGAGTTATTTATTTTTGTATTTTCGTAGAGTTTGAGTCTTAATGGACAGAATAGAAAAAAGACTAATTACCTGCCTGCACGAAATTGCTGCGTTTTCAGCTCAGTTTCGCAATATATAACCATTTTGCAGCAATGTTAAACCCATGCCACACAATTAGAACTACTTTTTCTTTTATTACATATTTTATGTGCACACGTTAAGTGGAGCAGCATAATTGTGACCCTCTGCTTCCACCATAGCGTGTTTATAGAACGACTGAACAGAAAGTTATACTAGAAAGCCTTCATCAATGGATAGCAATCGAAACCACACAACACAACATCTGAACACTACACGTTCTTTATTATTATTTCTCTACGACATGTTACAGTCTTTTTTTACCATTATCAGGCAGCAGATACAAGTACATAAAGACAAGGTGTGCTATAGAAGGGGCCTCCCCTTCACAGTCAACCCGATAAAATACATTAAATATTATTCCCCATAAAGAAACGACCTAAACATGTTGTAGACAAACAATAATAAATGACGTATAGTGTTCGGATGCCGTGTTGTGTGGATTGGAAAGGATTGTAATTGATTAATTAGCAAAACAGGTTAATGATGTTCAGTGGCGTACCCAGGAAATTTGTTCGGAGGGAGGGGGTTCAACAAATTCAGTTGAGGACAGAGGACAGAGGGAACTGGGATATGAGGGCGGTAGCCCCCTATTCAGGGGTTCTGGAGGCAGCTGTAGTTTGGTACAAAAATTTCATTTCATATAGTAAAATATTCTTAATTTTTGGTACTTTAAGACTATTTATGATAACAACCAATTTATTTGTCATTGCTATTGTAAAACAACTGTCCGAAATTCCGAAGGGCCTCCAAAATTGTGCCAAACTCAACCCGATTGTGAAAAACTATTAACAATTGTTGAATTTAGGACGCCAACACCTCAAGATGTTCGGAAAAAAGGCAGTAAAATTCTAAAACTACCTAGGTTCGCAATTAGCAGCGTCTCAAGTAGGTATATGTTCCATTGATGAGGGTTAAGCATAGTCAAAGTTCTGTAGAACCCGGAGGTTAATTACTGTGTTCAAAACAGTCTGACAACGGTTCCTAGACTGAGCCATATTACTATAGTCTACAGCTTCCCATCCTTTTCCTTTCATTTTATTTTCAACGTTACTCCACTCCAAGCCTAGGGTTCCGAAGATGAATTGTCCTTTAAGTTTTCCCAACAGAATCGCTCATATATTTTCCTTCATTCTAGTTAAAAAACAGTCAATAAGATATTAAACTCAGAACTAATCAGCATCTTGTCTATAAACTATTAAATCAATCAATGACAGTTGAGCTAAATTTCAATTTCTTTTAGCTTTCTTAAGTCAATGAAGATCAGGACTAAGCGACGTCAGACAGGTGAGATGAATCTTTTATATGGACAACACACAATGCAGTTGTCTTCAAAGAAAGTATTAACAGTGACGTTAGAAGTAAACCTTCACACGCCAGTGGAATTAACATTCCTGTCAGCAAGAAGGAAGGAAATATGCATTTAGGTGGAGACAACCGTAACTTACGCGGGTCTCATAGAATGAATACCACTTAACGAATAGACTGTCGCATAACTGGTCACGTTATTCCACGCTTCTTATAGAACCTTACTCTTTACAACCGTTTTAAAAATGTGACTTTTATAAGACACTGAAGCCCCACACACTTACAAACTCGTACCTTACAACACCAACTGTAATATTATTGGCATTACCTCACAGGCGTTCACATTGGGCCTATTTTGGACTTAGGGAGAGGTTTCTTTACAGTACGAATTTCAAGAATGACATTCATACATACAGTGTCTGAAAGTTTATGCATCACGAAGCACACAGTCCGCGAGATTATTACAAAGATCAAAAGGTTAATGTTTAAGAAAGTGAAAAGGGTCTACCGTGAGAAGCATGTGAAAAACCTAACTACACTTTCAGAGCAAAATGGGGACTTTTCTTTATTGTTACGGCAGGTAGTATATATAGATACCACTGGGCATTAGAAGATAAACATTTTTCTGGTAGTGCGGCGAAGAGATTTACTATAACCCAGTGTACTTTTTCCTTTTCATGTCTAGATTTCTCCTTATTGGCGTCTATAATCAAAACCTTATTACCCATAAACTAGAGTGCAGTTAACTTTCTGGTGAAGACAAGTAACGCTCACTGCAATACAAACACGCACATCCTGTGTTCATGTGTATTACAAGCCTGCACGGATTAGTACAAATCAAGAGCTATTTTTGAGGTCGTCCTTCGTATGAAAGTGTGTTAGGTTACGTTTGTATATAAGGAATGTGATCTTATGTTTGTACATATTTACACATATTACGTACGCAATCAAGTAGATTTATTAAAATTTGCCATTGTACATCAGTTACCATCCTCACATTCAATGAGCCATACTAGGAACTTCCAACAACACACCTTTCAAGTATGTCACGTATTCCTGGAAGGGTGAATACTGTAATTTGGAGTACTTCAATAAAGGTTAACTCCTTAACACATGCATTTGTTACAGACATGGTTATTGTCGAGGAAACTCTCTTCTATAACATGTAAATCATCACTATTTATCTGTCACCTTCCTAACTTGATTTCAGTGCACTTATTTCTGACGCAGTACACAAAACAGCAGCAGTCACGTTACTAGAACAAAGAAGTTTGTTTCGCTTACCACCAAAATGCACGCGCTCCGCTGTATACAACACTAAATACGTTGTGTGAAATGTAGTCATTACATCGACAACACGCCATAGCGCTTTTTGTTCCCATGATTAATAAAACCAATCTCTTTCTTTCATGTGCGTCTTGAAGTAACGCGACGCAGCTTATTGAAATACTGATCTGAAGCCGTGAAAGGCAGAGTGAGCGCGAAACCTAGCGCGGCGGAACATTTTGTTGTTTGGTGGCGTGAATAACAGACTGCAAATTGTTACGGTTTGGCAGGTAATAAACAAATCGCAAGGACACACAAGAATAGGGCTTGACGAAAAATAATATTATGATGGGGAAACGGAAGCGGGCCATTGCATAAACCATAAGACGAGGAGCAGGATATGCCTGGCAGAATAACGTGGCGGTAATATTCCATAGACTTGTATTCAGAGAGTACTTGATTCAAATCTCGAATGGCTCAGAGGCTGTAAGAAATGACATTTTCCGTGGACTTCCTTACAAAACTCAAGACGATTATTCCGAATAGCACACTGAAATAGGCACTGACTGTCTTCTTTAAAATCCATACGTGACCTAACGCAACGCATACGAGTTTTTTTGTTTTTCGCAGTGTTGATGATGAGGTATAGCCTTTCGTCTTGGATATCACACTGCTTGACGTCCCAGCACAATGGATGGGTCTGCTTCATGGAATAAAGATTTCCAGGAAGGTTGACAGAGGTTCGGTTTGTCGAAAAATGCAGCAATAGATTTAGTGAAGATTTATATTAATAATTGTCCAACGAGATGCAACACAAAGCAGTCTATTTATTATTCTGCAAGTTCTCTCTACATGTTTCGGGTTTCAACCACACTCCCCCC
>Ga0123354_10019174_pt1 | contig 10738 bp, 10 predicted proteins | sample TergutLab28metaG_2_FD_97872 | JGI IMG/M metagenome (GOLD analysis project Ga0123354, IMG submission 97872) | Labiotermes labralis P4 segment gut microbial communities from Petit-Saut dam, French Guiana - Lab288 P4 | ecosystem: Host-associated > Arthropoda: Insects > Digestive system > Gut ... | reverse complement strand
GTTTTTCTCCCCGCTGTGTAGAGGGGGGGGGGGGGGGCGGCCTCAAGGGGGGGGGGGGGGGGGGGGGGAGACTGGACCCCCAAAACGAGAAGTTTAATTTGACTTTACAATTTCGTTTTAGTGCTCTCTGTTAATACAATTAAGTTTGGTTTGAATATTGCCACGTACGTATTTTATTCTAAAAAACACATTACTAAGAGAAGGGCGTGGCTTACAATCCATGGGCTCTTAAAACTAAGGAAATATAGTCTCGTTTATATAGTCCCTTCTCCGTTACACAGCATTGCCCTTCCATTTGTGCGCATGGTTTAGACTTAACATGCAAAATGACATGGCCTTGTACCGGGGATTCTGAGTGACCAGAAGTCGATAATTCGCGTGGGATGCTGACCAAATGCTTGACATCTTATGTGAACACAAGGTGAAATGTTCTGCACCTCAGCATTCGAACAATTTCAGGGCGTTTCAAACACGTGCTGTTAATTTGAAACCACACAACATATTACAGGCAGCCCGTGTTGTATCCTAAAGCAATTTAGATTTTGCCCACAGATTTTAGGTTTCTTGGAAAGCAGTACACTAGCGTCCCAATATGTTTTATACTGTATGCGGTATCAGTCTACCTTTTGTATGATGTATTTAACGATTTTATATCATTTTGTAGTATTTTAAGAGTCTGAACTTTCTCGGTGCACCTGGGGATGCCTTGTATGTCTTCTGTCCATTCACATAGTAAGACGGTGCGACTGCCCACATATGCCCACTTGTAAGTCTCTTGATAATCCTAGAACGAGCTCATTTGTGTTTAGTTTTGAGGCTTATACCGACGGTACCAAGAACGAGCTGCAGTGTTCCTCAACTCTTTCAGCGCAAGCGCTCAACGTTCTTGTAACCTATTCGTTATCTATCGCATGATCTATTTTTAATGTAATCACAGAACAACACATAACTGGACTACAAATCATATGGTCATGACTCATCATATTATTGTGATTGCTTTATTCGAGCATTCTTCAGTCCGAGTATTAATACCGTAGGGCCGTGTAGAGAACATTATATTTTATTCGATTCCATTTTATTTGATATTTTTTATATATGTTGGTAGCATTTTAAGGACGGCTGGGTGCATCTCCCAGTCGAACAAACATGAAGGCCAGATCACCTGTCACTCACATAGCAACAGCAAACGGTTGAAGCTGCAGAAAACTGTTGCTAGGTGAATGCAGGAAATGCTGATTTTGGCTTAGAAGCGTGGTGTGATTTTGTGAAGCAGCGAGAGAGATTTCTGGTGAACCTTCGTTAACGACAGACACCTGGGGGAGCAGAGAAGGAGAAAAATTTGTAGGATGTGGGCTTTGTTGCTAATTATTGTGCCAGATAAGCGTTGTTAAGTTGTTCTATACCAAATTGAAGTATACAAACGATTTGGATTATATTTGATTTTATTTGAGGTGATCAGAATTTCCTTATGGAAATTCCTTTATAGGAAATTGTAATCTTTGTGTTGGAGAAGTACCCTATGCTGTGCCTTAGATTTTGATTAGGTTATTGTTCTTTCTTTATTGTTGTATATTTATGTATTATGTTGTAGTATCGTAGAATGTATTATATAGTAGAAATACGTCATAGTAATGTCCAAAGTGGTGACAGCGAACACCCGTTCTAGGTAATGGTGTGGGTGGTTAGGACGACCGCCGCACCACATTACAATACTCTGCACCTAATACCTTTAACATGACCAAAGTTTAAAAAAAAAATCGCGCGAGAATCATTGGACCCATTTCTTTCCTAAGACCATACATTCACACAGGTATGTTACGCACATTCTCGCACAACTTCAGCTATTAAGGTATCATTCTTAATTCAGTTATGAGCGTTACTTTGTGCAGATCGGATTATAAACAAGGGATTGTGATATTTTCAGTTTCGTCATCAGAATAGCGACGTTAAATGAACAAAGTGCTTGTTACATGCGACACCTGTCTGCGAACTGACGGAAACCGTTTCCAACAATTTGATTGAATATTGTGAACAAACACTTGTTATTAACTGCAGTTCGTAACAAGCAAAATGCACAATGCTCTACCTTAGGTGTGTGCATATATATATAAAATGTCTCGTTGAATATTCCTGCATTTTTCAATAGGATAGTGATCCCCTGTAAAATGCTACATGTAGGAATACTCAATACGATATTATAATATAAATATCTAAGTTAGAACATTGCACATTTTCTTCACTGATGTTATGAAATGGTTATCGATAATGCACGGAACGAACATTATGAAGTTTATCTGCAGTCTACTCAAACTTTCCATCGTCTCTTTAAATATGATGAATAAAAGTATAATATCAAGGGCAACACACTGATTTAAACAGGTGGACGCCGATTCAGGGCATTTAAGCAGCATAAAGGGGTGTATTGCCTCCTCTAACACAAAATGATTTGTGTATGGGGAAAAAATGGTATGGGGTAAATAAAGCAACGAGCCCATATTTCTCCATTTGCTGTGCACGGTGAACAATGTAGACATTTTCATCGCAAACACTCCAAATTATACAAAAATTTTAATTACTTGTTTCCATTAGATAATCAGATTTTTTTCCTCTTACAAGAGTCTTGAAGAGGTCCCAACTTGACAAAGATGGGACCATCAACCCAGGGAGAGCATAATCAGTATAAAAACGTTTAACTCGGCAATAAATTATTCGAAGTGCCTGCTTCCCACAGATCCTACAGCACATGGCCCCACTGAGATGCACATGACGACCTGAAGATAAAAACTTACATACAAAAACAAGGTTCATTTCTGGAACACAGCAAGCGCCTGGACGACTGCACATCGTGATGATGTTGGGGGGGAAATTCGTGTCCGCAGGTACAAGATTTGAATTGCAAACACACTGCCGAGAGACTTGTGTTTGTTCGTGGTTCATCACGGTATAAGGACGAATTTTGGGATAGTTCCTTGAAAAATGACATAAAGCCTTCTTTTTAAATAATTCACGATAATTTATTCTACTGCACATAAATCTGCACTTCATACGTCGTCATCACTTTTGTGTGCTTTAAAACTGCCCAAATAATATTTGAAAATTATGTACACAGATTACAGAAAAAATATCAAATTTTCTATATAAACCCCAGTCAGTGAAGGGCGCTTTGGAAAGCAATCGCCGTTTGTGCCAAGAACCACTTACCCAACACAAATAAATTCAGTAACTATCTAACACGAAGGAGCAGAATATTTATTGAAAAGGTAGCAGCTTCTCAGCCATCCAAGAAATTGCCCGCATGATGTGGAAACGTAAAGTTCATAGCCTTGTTTTATATCAGCCAGCAGTTCGCTCCTATTCCGAATCAAATTAATCCAATGAACGCCCTTTCATTCTACTTCTACAAGATCCATTTTGATGTTATCCTACCGTCTACACCTAGATATTCCAAAGGGTCTCTTTCCCTCGAGCCCCCCCCCCCCCCCACCTCCCAAGGCGCTTTTTGCACCGCTCTTTTCCACCATATGTGACACAAGCTCCTCTTTTCCCATTCTTCTTTTGTTTGATCACCAGAATGACCTTGGGGCACAGTGCAAATCATACACCTCCGCACCCAGCAGGTTCCTCCGGTGTTGTCACCTCGTCCACCTTAGGCTCATTATCTTCTTCATCATCCTATTGTCGAACACCCTCTTCCTACGTTCTGCGAACAGTTTGAGCGACCAAGTTTCACACCCGTATAAAGCAATAGGAAAAATATGTATTTCTGCAAATTTTAATGTTTTGGACATAAATTTCTGGAACGAATGGTAGCAGGCATTCCGTAAGTGCAATTTTGTCTTACTTCCTTACTGAAAGTAATTTTGATTTATTGCTGTCCTTCCGAAATATTTGAACTTTTTGAAATGTTTTCGCTGAATTTGTTAGTTATCCTTGTTTTGAATTCCGTTCACGAGGCATCGGCATGTACTTATTTGTCTAGGCAGTTATTTCTATACCTAGCTTATACCAATCTTGTGCGCTGTTATCACTTTTTTCGCACAAGAATTTAAATTAATCAACGTAGAACAAAAGTGATTTGTCCCATTCAAATTCATTCCACCCTACTTTACTTGGACCTTCGTAATGGCAAACTGTAAAGCAAAGTTTGAAAACTATGTCGATAAAACTTCTGCTTATTTCAGGCCATTCTGACAGGAAATGTATCACACAAATAATAGCCTTCAAGAACTTCACTATTATTTTAATTCCAACACGTTTTCGTTCACCTAACTCTTTTCATAACTATACCACACTCACTATTAAATTATAATACTTCCTTCCTAACTGATATGCTGCCCCAGTGTACTTCTTTTCTTTCTCGAGTATCTGACGAATACAGAATGTATTCTCAGTAGTTAACCTGTTACGTGGAGGTCTTAATAATTAAGTCTACTCTCATGTTTATTGGACCGTCCATCATCTTAATAGTTGAATAGAGAGAGACCAACTTGATGTCACTTGCTTTATTATTTTATTAATTGATGCTCAACGTGTTTCGGATGTTAATACATCCATCCTCAGAAGCTTGCGACTTATTTGTTGAGTTATTTCATGGGCTGTATTGCTCTGGTTCGATGTGTGTTGGTGTTACGTTGTGGTTTGGCTGGTGTGGTGTGGTGTAGTTTCCGGATGTAGGCTGAAGCCTACATCCGGTTACCACACCACACCACACCACCCCACACCACACCACCCCACACACCACACCACCCCACACCCCCCCCCACACCACCCCACCCCACACACCACACCACACCACACCACACCACACCACCCCACCCCACACCGCCCCATACCACACCAAACCACCCCACAACACACCACACCACACTACACCAGCACGTGACATCAAGTTGGTCTCTCTTTATTCAACAATTAAGTCTACATATGGTGTTGATCTTGATGCAAGAAGTGTTTGAAAAAAGACTGTATTTAGTTCAGAACATGATTCCTTCTTCCTAGCAAAATGGTAATCATCAGCTGACGCGGTGTGAACTGTGCCCCATCTAATTCCCTAATACCAACCAAATCGCAGCCCACGCTTCGCTAAGTATCTTGCAAGTGTCTTTAATGACTAACCTACAGAGACTCCTCACATTCAGAATTCCAAATCTCTTAACAATTTTTCATTTTTATTTCTTTCCGAAGTCTGATATCCAGTGTAAATTTTCGGAATTTACTGTTTCTACAATGAGGATTTGTTGCCTGCCGCTCCACAACGAATCTAAAGGACCTGCCCTTGTCGGGTGTTCACGACTGCAGTCAGTATGCTCCCTGCATCCCTGGCGGTCGTCTTCTCTACCCGCAGTCTGAGACCGCGTTATGTTAGATGGCAAGGGCCCATTTAACATGGCAAAGAAATACATGCACTACCTTCTTCAAAATTAAATAACTCTACATTTTGTCCACAGAGCGTAAAAATAAATACAATGTGCGGACAAAATGCGGCATTGTTTGATTTTTAAGGTGGTATGTAGTAACTATTTCTTCAGTCTCAGTTCTTACTCCATAGAAGAGGCAGTCTGAATTATAACAACTGTTTATTTGCCCTCAGCGCTAGTAGGCCTGCGGTCCAATTACAAAGACTAATCACGGCGATACAACATAAACCATGCGTAGGTCTTTGTGTGTACAGTGTCTATTACTTTTATCCAATGTTTGTGAAAATCGGATTTGATCAGGCAGTGGGGAGACACGACAAGCTAGGATCCTGCCCCCCTTTCGTAATTGTTAAGCGAAAGGGCCTAAAGATGAAACTGGTGTCTCGTGGGACGAAGAGTAAATTCATCTGTTTTAGGACAAGGTTCGACTATATTATGTTGTGAACGTGGTAACAAATCTTCGAGTTCCATGCACGGCACTGAAACTACTGAACAGCTGGGCCGCCATTAGCTCCTCAAGAAAGACCTTCTATGCCATCACATCACAGGCTCGTGATCATTAATTAATTATTGTAGTGACTACATTTCGTTAAAAAGAAATAAATCGCTCTTTCACGTTCTGCGGAGCAGCAGTGACAGAGATGCAAACAAGAATGATGTCATTAAGTTACGGCCCTCTGTACGTTTTTATTGATTCCGTCTGAAACGCAGGTTAGGAATGAAGGGAAGTGAGGTGAAGATTTCGACGTGACATTCACTTTCATGACATCAACACAATAATTTTAATGGTTCATAAACACAGTTCTTTAAGCCATTAGATGTTGACAGCAGAACTGATGGTGACTGTGTGTCTGGATCTGCCTCATAACCTGGAGAACAATGGGAAGTTAAGGCGCGAGGTTTTTAATGGCTCCTAACAGGACTTGTTTCGAAACGGAACTACATTGACCTGTCCCTGAGGCATAAGATTCAACTGACATAACTTCCACTTCGGAGATTCTTTACAACCAGCAGCAAACACGGTTTCCTCCTACTTGCCATTCACCCCAGTAACAAAACAATGAGATCTATTAGGAAAAAAATATATAATTATTGTGTACTTAACGTCTGCATTTAATCCAGTAAAGAAAATAGACGGAGACGTTTTTAATTCTCTCTATAATGTAACGTTTGCAGTGCAAGCAACAAACTACAAAAACAACACGTATAGAGGGGTAAAAAAATCCTTGTTTCTGTTGTTTATAATCGTTGAAGTCAGACCTTATGTTCAGGGAGTGGCGCCAGACTTATAGTAAGTACGGCTGTCTGAAACGGAAAATTCGGGAGTATCACAGCACAATAAAATGTTTCTTTCCGTTTATATTTATTGACGGGTTATTTGTGGCGGTTACAGCACCTCAGAATGTTGCGGTGATTGGTGAATAAATGAATTGTAAAGATATGAACCGAAACGGTCGTAAGGGAATTGCTGTACAAGCAGATGCGAAGATCGCCACCAGATCACAAACTAAGGGCAGCTGACATATCTTGCGAAAATATTGCGAAGTGGGGATCAGAACTGTATTCATGAAGAAACCATGATCTCACTCAGTTCTAGCAATGCTTGCTACCCTACAGAGCTGGGCATCCCGTCCTTCCATCTGGATACATCAAGACGTACTGAATATACAACACTCTATGTTTTTCCTCTCTTTGTTTTGTTTACGTGGCGAAACTTCCAACTCCTGCTGAGAGGTGACCAGAGAATAGGTTTTGAGAACAGGGTGCCGAGAACGATAGAAGAATGGAATTACAGGAAGAGCGAGAAAAGTGCATAAAGGCGAGATTCACAATTTGCTGTCTTCACATAATAAATAGTACGGACAGGAGAAAATATAAACAATTTTGACAGGGAAATTTCAACAAGAGAAGAGATCTGCTGAGGACGGAAGTCCGGATGCGAAGAATAAGATTGAAACCAAGAACGTGCGACAAGAGGCTCAGGAAGAAAGCAGCACAGAACAAAACAGAATTAAAAAAGGATATGAATGGAGTTCGGCTTATGTGTACACAGAAAGAAAAACCAAACAAGTCAATGTTGAGAAAGAACGCAAAAAGAAACGTTACGTATTGGAAATTAAACTGGGTTGTAGAAATGAGGAAGAAACAGAACAGATACTGCCCGTATGACATTGCTTACTGCAGGACTAGAAGTAACTTTACTATACAGAATAATAAATGAAAGAAATAAGAAATCAATTGCAATGGTAGAAGTAGTCAAGAAGTACAAAGTAAATTGAAAAGAATGACGCGAGGCAGCAGGCTACCAAAATTAGTATAGACCTACTTATATACCCTCAGAGAGACGTGGGTGGACGAAGGGTATGTGGCACAGTAGTTGTAGAACTCCGGACCGTGAAACGGAGTTGTCACATCCACTTCAGTTTGAAGAAAATTAAGAAGGAACGAAGGAAAGAAAGAAAGGAGAACCAACGCAGACTACGCAGATAAGAAATGCGTATAAGCATAACAGGGGGGGGGAGGGGGGGGGAGGGGGCTGGGGTTAATGGGGGTATCGACCCGGCAGCTCCGGGTTGTTAAGCAAGACGGGGCTGACCGCAGGCGACAGGAAGGTCGGGAAATGAGAGCAAGAATTTGTTGTGACGATGCTCGACTATCTGTCCTCAAGCGAGAACATCGTCAGGACTGAGTTACTTTTAATTACTTAGCAATGAGGGCCGAGCTCGAGAGATTGTTAAAATTACGCCATTTGGATGACCACAGAATTTCTATGAAAATCGGCCAAATGGTGTACATTCAATAGGGACACACACGCACAGGTAGCTGGATTATCACTTCAGCCTGCTGAATTTCCTCATTTGAGAAGAGAATGATAAAATTCTGACCGTTACAAAACATTAAGGCATATGGGTAGTGGAGTTACACTTTCACTTATTCTTAACCTCGGAACTAGACTGAAATGAGCAATCATCTTAACGTCCCAGCCTCTTTACCCTCAGTTAAAATTACGTCACAAAAATGGAACTCCTTCTACCTACAATTAATTACAATCGTCACTAATTTTTGCTAAAGCAATAATGCCAGCACTACGTCTTTACAGTTACAGATATTGCAGTATGCGTCTGGAATACGTTTTATTTAACTTCACTGTTAGCTTTAAGACTGTGTTGTGTCGATGGCAGATGAATAAAGGACGAGAATGGAACATTGGTGGAATTATACTGAGAGGGGAAAAAGTACTGGGAGAAAATTCTGTCCCACAATTTGTCAACCAAAAATCCCATATGGACTATCCTGGTAGCCGCACCGCTTCTCCACCGTTGAAACTGCACAGGTTATGTTACAGGGCATGGGTTGCAGACTGTTACATTTAATGCCTTAATGCCAAGTTGTATGAATATCGTTTTATTTGTTCGGAAGCCATTAAGGATGATTCACACACACACGTACATGTATCGACAGACATGACGATACCATAAATTTAGCACTCCTTGTACCGTACATAGCCAAAGTAACGCTTCGTGCTCTGTGCGTGTCGGAGGCTACCTGCTGCCGGACGGCTCGTGGTTCGGCCCACCTCAACATGCAATCTCGTAATCACACTAGAAGAAGGTCACTACCGAGCCCGCGGTTCGCCAGTTTCGCCCTGTTATACCCCATCCCCTGCGCCTTTCACCACCAATTTTACCTCTATCATTACTTTTTTCCCTTTCTGTTTACGTCATCGTCCTCTGCTTCTTCTAACCGGAAGCGGAACATGTATCTCTTACCATCACACTGCATAAAGCAGGAGTTTTTACCCTTACTTTTGTTTACCGCATGGACCCCTTTGAGAGTCTGGGGGAACCCACGAGCCTCTTCTCAAAAAATGCATTCAAATGCATAAAATGGAGGTAGTTAATTTATTGAAGTTAACGAACGTTTTTTACTCTACAGGCCATAAATTACTTTGTTGTCTACATTCATTATTAGACGAAAAGTCGAATTTCAGTAAGGGTTTAGAGAATATAGTATATAGTTGTAATTTTTCCCCAACTAAGTTTACGGAGTCCTTGAAATCTATCCAGGGATCCCCGGGTCCGTTTACCCCACGTTAAAAACGGTTGGCAATCGTTTTTCTTAAATCCAGTGTATTTTAACATATTTTAATTAATGTATGAAACGCATAAGCCATGCCAAGGCTTCCTTCTCAGGAGCATTGCATTTTTTTAAAATTTGTGTTAACCTTTTGGCGCCGGAATTATTTTTTTTAATTTTAGCACATTCTGTATATAAAAAGTGAATAATACGGGAACCAAATACGTTAGAATTATGAAACAAACTGCATTTTGAAGAGAAAAAAAGGAGAGTATATACCATGTTTAAAATATTCAGCACCTATATTTGTTGAATAAATATATATAATGCAACTTTAGAGGTTAGCGGTGCGGTACGACCACTATAGTTGACATTAGGCGTCAAAAGGTTAATCACTAATAGCATCTGAAGTTGGCGACATCAGTTAGCTATAAAGTGTCAAATATTATGCACGTTAGTTATCAGGGCAACGCGAAAGATGACAGGATGGTAGTAGTTGAGAAAGGAAAGCATGATTACATTAAATAAACTTCCCCTGGGGTTTAGGCTTCAGGTGTCGATGTGCCAACAAGGTTAAGTGTTTCAGCGTTCGTGCATATAACAAAAGTTGGTCTTAAAATGCAGTTACGAATTTTATATGAGATAAGTGTTCGAGGTTTGATTTCATATACAAACGTGGCTAGCAAATTACTTATAGCGTAACATTGAGGCTCGTTCGTGATACCATTATTGCAGTGACATAGCAACAATTATTACATACTCTGAGTGTGTGTTTGTAGTCTCTGGTATCAAACATGCAATACGCATGCACCGTATTATATTGTCATCTGTGGACTGCCCTGCTGTACAATATTTTTCCAAATTGTCGCAAAAAAGGCATGATTTTCGGAAAAAAATTTATTGAATATAAAATTGTGTTTCGATCTTCCCTACAACGTATGTCCGAAACACTTCTTATTGTATGAAGAAATGAGCGAGATACTGTCATACATGTGTATATGTATTCATGTTAAGTACCCGTTTTTCTATGTTTATTGGATCGTGCATCATTGTAATAACTGAAGAATAAGAAACCAACTAGATACCACTGTTTATTTTATTGTACTTCTTATATGCTCAATATGTTTCGGGCACTACTATGCCCATCATCAGGAGCTCGCGACTATGATGTTGATTACCACATTGGTCGTTTCGTTCTTGGTTTGCTGTAGGTTGGAGGTTAGGTGCGGGTAGGCTGGAGTAGT
>Ga0123354_10019173_pt1 | contig 10739 bp, 5 predicted proteins | sample TergutLab28metaG_2_FD_97872 | JGI IMG/M metagenome (GOLD analysis project Ga0123354, IMG submission 97872) | Labiotermes labralis P4 segment gut microbial communities from Petit-Saut dam, French Guiana - Lab288 P4 | ecosystem: Host-associated > Arthropoda: Insects > Digestive system > Gut ... | reverse complement strand
GTGCGCAGGGGACAACGTATAAAAAAGCTCCCACTCGTCCCGGTTCACATGGCGCCATGGATTTGTTATTTCCCACCAAAATGAACACCCACAAACACCCCACCCCCCCGATCTAAAATTATATACCTTTCCATAGTACTTTTGTTAGAAGTTGTCGGGTGTGGTGGGGGGCCTGTTTTGAGGTCTAGCAGGTGGGGGGTTCTTGAAACCTGTAAGGGACGCGGAGACAGGCCTGTTCTACCTGCGATCAGACGGGACTGCAGGATGTGGTTTGGAGCGTTTTGCTAGCTGGACACAAAGGTCTACCTTTTCTCTGCGACTGACTGGTCGATCTGGAACAGGGGTGGACAAGCCACGTCGTTTAAGAAAGTTACGTGACTTTCTTCCTCTTGCGGCCCGTGGAGGCTGTATTGTCTGAATTTATATGTTCCTGTCAGTCTGTTTCGTTTCCCAGAACAGAAGAGCTCCAGACATGCCGTCCAATTTTTACCGCCTGTTGTTAAAGAACCCTCCATTTCACCGTTAAATTATAATTCACACAACCATTAGTGGTTACTTCCGTACACCACATTAATTGGCTGGTCTCTGTAACAGAGAGAAGGGTGTTTACTGTGAGGTAGGAACTGAGTTCTACATCCGGTAGAACTCCACTTTATCCGGACTAATTGTGACGGCGAGCCATCCAGATATGCAGAAAATTCAGGTAATTGGATTTTTCTTTGAAAATGGGCTACATTGGCAGTTTGAAGTGGAAAAATGGTTCTGAAAACGCATATTTTAGGCAACGTATTTATTTACATACAAATAAAACATTAATACACAATTCCTTATATGTATTTGACAATTGGGGGAGGAAAACTTTAAGCCATAAAGAGATGCAGTACAGTTACAGTTAGAAAATGTTTAGCGGAAGGGCCAAGCCGATCCGGATAACTTGTCGTAGCCAGGACTCGAACTTGGCCATCTAGTGACCGGTCGCTGATGTCGGCGCTGTTGAGTTAGTGACGTCAGTCATTGGCATAATTCTAGCTGTTATGTTCACATGCAGAACAAATTGCAGCCTTTGCTATAGAAACCCTGTAATATCTCACCCATTTATGTTCGAAGCATAGGCTGATGGTTGCTTACCTGGCACCCAGAGATTCATCACCGCATGAATACGAGCTCGCCGCAGTACTGTATCCTGAGCCACTTCAATCAGTGCTTACTTTTGTGTCGTATGTATAACAGTCCATTTTAATATTGTCTTCTGTGTTTTAGGGGGATATCCAAGACAGTTTCCTTTATTATTAGTATTATTATTAAAATTATTAAACTACATATCGGCGCTTAATTAGCAATAACACCTAGTCTTAAGGCTACAAACTATTTTGCCCTGACTTAAATTGCTAAATGAATATTAACATATGGTGTAGCCCAGCGGTTCTACCTGTTTAGTTTTGTTTGTCTTTTCCTTTGTTGGCAGTGATTACTGCACTAACACTGTGCCCTGTGTTTATCACACACTAGTAGTGTTTATGGTGCACTTCACTGTGCTCTGCTTTCAATGATCACTACAGCAGCTCAAGAGGGTTTTCTTTAAGCCTTCGCACTAGTTCACTGTTGTCGAGCAGCTGGATCGCTTCGATGGTGACATGATGGAGAAGCCTTTCTTCGTGCTTCTTAGTGAACTTTCCAATTTCAATCTAACCATCTCCATTTGAAGGTCCCTCTGGAGGTCGGCATTTCTGATATACCAAGGTGCATCAATGCTATTCCTAAGTACTTGTTTCGAAATCGCTGAATGATGCCATTGTTGCTCTGTTTCGTGCATCCTCACAGCTGGATGCCGCAGGTTGTGTATCGACAGGGCCGATCTTCTTCCCATGAGCCATTACATTTTCTTGTATTTTATTCCAAGCTCTTCGCGTTTTTTATTGACATGTACCTTCAGCGCAAATTGTCATCCAGCGTCGTGCCAAGGTGGTTTCTTTTTGTTTGCTGGCAGAAACTGTGTATGGGTTTACAATTTGCCCTTCATTACACCCGTATCATTGTTCGCCATTTGCGGAGCCCAATGATATTTGGTGAAAAATGGAAATTATGTTTTTTTTTACTCCATCTTCCCGTCACTTGCCTCCGTCGTGGACTCGAATATTTCATTCGACACCCCCAGCCATTGTTCTTCCATCAGGAAGTGAGAGAGAGAGCGCGCTTCACACGCGCACAAAACAATAGGTCAAAGTGTAATTTTGTTTCTTTACGATTTTTGGACACGCCAGATGACAAAATGATGTGAACATATGACAACAAAACACCTTTTATCCGTCGAACACAAACACATTTTTTTTCTTTTCTTCATTTAAACACAGCAAAATGTTTCGGTAGATGAACGACCGTCATCGTGCAGCCGTGTGCGTGTCACACTGTTTACGTGACAGATTCTGCGTGTTCGTTGTGTGTCACGTGGTTCGTCCAAATGCCTGGTACTTTAAAAATATTTAACCCTGTGAAGTACTGTTGTTAGTGTCTACCACGTGCCTTATCACAGTAAACAGCCATAATTTCCATAAACAGCACTAAGCGGTTGGGTTTTTAATGTAAACGCAGTGCTTTTACTGTGAAGTTGGAACTGTATCTATATACAGGGCGATTTAGGGAAAAAAGACTAATTTGGAAGGTGATAATATCGAGAAAAAGTTCATATGAACACTGAATGTTTACCGGAGTAGAGCTGTTGGAATATACAAATACAGAAGCATTGTGAATGGTAGGGAAGGGAAATTATTTATTGTTAATTAGCTTTAATTTTAATTTAATATGTAAATGACATATTTCTTAAACAGAAATTACAGAATTGTTACAGCTCACAAATTTTCAAAAATCGCACCGTCAAACTCATTGCGCTTTATAAATCATTTGCGAAGATCGCGTGCTGTTCGTCTGAGTTGATCTTAACGTTTCTATATGCAGGCACCAACATCCAAAATGCGAGCGAGTAATTCGTCTGGTGTGTCCAACTTTCTTTTGTAAACTTCGCTCTTCATCCAACCCCACAAACAAAAATCTAACGGAGTCAGGTCTGGAGAACCAAAGGGTTCTCTCTCAGTAATCATTCAGACTTAGACCCAGTTTCATACGAACTTCATTCTCACAATGACCGATACTGTCACCTTCCAATATACTGACCATTCCTCATAGATCACCCTGTATATATATTATAATGTACTTCGTACTTCAAAAGGGTAAAAGTTTTCTGGTTTCCGAGTGGTTTCCCCTAATCTTATATAAATTAGAAGAAATCCTGTATTTTATATTGTCGATTTCGGTAGCTGACGTACTCATTGTGACGCTGGTGTGGCAATTGAGTCCCCTTCGCGACAGCCTCCCCTCTGTCGCCTTCCTGTAGGCCCGGATCCCTTCCCCATGGAACTGTGCAGTCGATATGCTGTACATATAGCAGTCCAACGGCAGACATTAACACACTGCTCATATATTGGAACGTCAGCGCGTCCGATGAACTAGTAGTGTAGTGATTAGGCTGCGGTCTTAAGAGACTGGAAAATGTGAGTTTGATTACCGGCTGGGGTAGAAAGTCTTCTTTTCCCAGCGTTCAGACCGAATTTGGGCTTCCACCCTTTTTTCTGTCTGTGGTTGCCGGAGGATCTTTGTTTTTCCCCTCGGGTAAGGCTACTACCGTGTGAGGGGAATCATTCACGTCTAAAGAGCCGAGGTGTAGAATGGGTAGAGCCATATATCTGCCTTTCCGTACTTCTCTTGCTGTGTCGCTTAACTGAGGCAAGGAAAGGCTCCCTGCAAACTACTGTGATACACCCTGTGTGCAGAAAAGAGAGATGTGTTTTTAGGTTTAACGTATGGTTTCTAGGTGCGTTCGCAGAATTGCGAAAAGCGATTATTACCTTCGACATGTCTGTCTGTCCGTCCGTCCGTCCGCATGGAACAACTCGGCTCCTACTGGACGGGTTATCATTAAACTTGATATTTGAGGCTTCTTCGAAAGTCTGTCGAGAATATTCAAGTTTCATTAAAATCTGACAAGAATAACGGGTACTTTACATGTAGTCCTGTGTACATTTATGATAATACCTCGCTCACTTCTTCGTAGAATGAGAAATGTTTCAGACCAAGGTCGTAGACGAAATAAAACACCCACATTTTATGTTCAATAACGTCTATTTTTCTCGAAAATCATGCCGATAATGTGAAAAAATATGGTAGAGCCGGACAGGACACAGATGATAGTATAATACGGCTCATGCGCTTTGCATGCTGAATAATTAAGGTACAGGTACACTCTCAGAATATATAATACGTACATCTTTTCCACTGCAGCAGTGGTTACCCGAACGCGCCTAAGTGTTACATTATACGTACATTGCCTGTGTTCTTGCTTTTACCCTTCCTCTGTGGTAATTAGGCTGCGAGTGCGAAAGAAGGACACTACGTCACAATGTCCTCAGCGTGTAGATCTTTTTTTTTAAGACCAACACTTGCACATACAGTGTGCGTAGTGATACAATTAACTTAACTGCTGGTACATGAGGGACCGCGGTTGCACAGTGGTTAAGGTGCTATGCTACAAATAGGAAGGTCGCTGGTTTGATCCCAGCTGGTGTCAGTGGATTTTTCATTGATATAAAATCCTTCCAATCGCACTATGGCCCTGGGGTTGACTCAGCCTCTAACAGAAATGAGTACCAGGAGTATTTCCTGGGGGTAAAGGCGGCCGGTGCGTAAGGCTGACAACCTGTGCCGTTGTCACGAAATGTGGGAACCTTAACTTCCTGGAACCCTCTGGGCCTGTCCAGGCCTGTAATGGGACTGCTGGTACATGTTTCGTGATCCATCCGCAATTATCACGCGGTATACACACCAGTATATGAAAAACGTAACAAAATATTGTACAAATACAATAATGATATCCATGGTATCGTATCAGTTTTCCAGCTATATTCGCAGGATGTAGAAACACATAATGTGAAGGTAAAGGTAAATTTCGCCCTAAAACAGGCCACGAAGGCCTAAAGTGGGAGTAGATTATAGCTCTACTCTTTTTTTAACCTCGGCGTTGGATGGGTGTGGGTGGTTAGCGCCACGCCCCGGCCACTTTGCCCCCCCCGGCAAAGACCGCGTACCCACTGTATAGGAGTCTGGGTGGGAACCAGAGCCGGTCTAAACGGGTGCGGAAATCTCGCCCCTACCGATATTCAATCCTCGGACCGTCCATCCCATACCGACTGAGCTATCCCGCCCCACCAACAAAATATATGCGTAGTTACAAATCCTTATGTGTTTGGTATGTTTTTAGTTACTCGGTGTGGGTACAGCTGTGAAAAATATGATATGATACAATGAATATCGTTGTTCTGTTTTTGTTATAGCGCACTGCTTAGAATTTAAGACGCTTGCCTCTTTTAAAAAGGGTTTTCAGGGGGGATAATTTTTTTTATAATTAGCAAGGAGTAAATACCTTTCAAAGGATAAATGTTTATTATTATACCAACATATGCACAAATAAATAGTGTAAAATTAATATTAAAATTACTCCGATATGTTTCGGTGTTAATACACCATCTTCAGGGAGTTTACAGTTGTGTCAGCTAAAGTTATGAATTATTAAAATGATAAGATACAACATAATAGTGTGTTGTTATGATAAAATCTTGGTAAATGTGGCCGCATATGTAATTCTGCAATGAATAATATAAAATATAATAAGAATATAACATTGTAAGGAAAATGATGAATTATATCGATTGATTCCTTAATAAACTCCTTTTAAAGGAGTTTATTAAGGAATTAAAAATAAGGACAATTTTTGATTGCAAATTCATTTCGCTACCCTTAAAATTAACTACTCATTTAGCAAGGTCACTTGTTCTTCAAGGAGAATCATGTTCGCGAAACTTCATAAGGGTGCAAAATTATACTTCGAAACTAAGACGCACTCTTATTTTCAGTTAAGAAAAATGCGAGAAAAGGTACGTCTTAAATTCGAGATAATACGATATTTTATTGTTCGAGACATGCTGTTGATGGCAGATGGGCGCTGAAATATGTGGGAGGAATTAGGAAATTGTATCTCTTTATGTGTGGGCCGGGTAGCTCAGTCGGTATAGCGACTGAGCTACGGGCTGGACGGTCCGGGATCGAATCTCGGTGGGGACGAGATTTTCCGCCCGTCCAGACCGGCCCTGGGGCCCACCCAGCCTCCTATAAAATGGGTACCGAGTCTTTCCCGGGGGTAAAGTGCGGCCGGAGCGTGGGACTGACCGCTCACCCCCTTCTAGTGCCGCAGTCATGGAAGAGTAGAGCTATACCTCTACCCACCCTCTGGGCCACACCGGACGTGTAACGGGATCACTTTACCTTTACCTCTTTATGTACTGTTATGTGCAAAAATTTGTTGAAAGACGTATTGCCCATTGCTCGGAATGACCAATAAGCACTGATGTTTGTATTGGTGCTTGTTTAGTACCCCGTCAGTATATCAGGTCGTTAATGGCTTCTAACTGTTGCAAGAGCAGCAAATGACAAGGATGTGGAAGGAAACGTTCATGGCCTAAATGTGTGAACGAGTTCGACTGAGGTAACCCGTGAAAATCACCTGTCAGGTTCCGTTGCGAGACTTGAACCCGGATCGCTATGTGCAAAGCAGCACAGCGGCTGTTACCGGATGTGCCGGCGGATAAAGTTCCTGTCCTCGGGGGAAGAGATGAAAGAAACACCCCGTTTTGCGGAAGCCGATAACATCTCAGGCCCCGGAAATGTCCTCTTTAAGTGGAACCCGTAGGTTCATTGCTACTACTCGTATATACACAGCATTCCGCCACCGATCATGTTCTAAACCAACCGAGTCCATTCCGCATTCTCTCATTCCCACACTATCCACTTTAATATTATCATTGCAGCTTTGTCTTGTCTGTGCGTGGTTTCTGTCTAGAGTGTTGTGTATTTTTCATATCATCCACCCGTTCTGCATCTTTTTAAATGGAACAAAAATTACCCCCTCCCCCTCCCGTAGTTATCAATAATCTAATGTATCCGAGTGCGTCAAACACCAGGTGGACTTATCTTTGGCCCAGTGGGTGGATAACACAGTGCCGACTCCCAAATCGGATGTGCACCATACCTGTTAGCCGACGACCATAATGTGACATGCGTTTAAATTGACTGTTTTATGACACTGTACTTCACCGAGGCAATGAAAATGAAACACTTGGCCTTCGACGAGACGGGACACTGTTATTAACAGAACTAGTTACACGTGTTGTTTTTGTGGGTGTGGAACTTGGTTGGTGTGTTTGTGAAGCGGTACTCTTGCACACAGTGTTTGTCGGGGACCTATATGTAAATGTGAAGATAATTTTAATATTATCCTACATGAAGAGAGTGTAAGGATTTGGATTTGATTTGTCTTTCGGAATAGTGGCCAATGGTGGGCTTTTGTCAGCGCGGTTATGAACTGAGGATTTTATAAAACGCGGGGTTTTTATTCGCTAGTTGAACAACTATCAGATTCTCAAAAAAGGTCTCTGCTTCATGAGGTCGATTCGTCTCATTTTTCTTTGTTCGGATGCCCCTGATGCACGTCGCAGTGCGTAGCTGTCTGCTGGTGTCAGGAGAAAGCGATGTTCTCTTACACTGCCTAATCAACGAGTGTTTAAGCGAAGGGTTGTTAGGGAGTTGTAAAGCCAGACATCGCTGGGGTGTGAAGGTGCTGACTGTCCGTAGGCCAGAGTTCTTCTGGAAAGCTTACTTCTGCACTTCAAATCACATACTAGAGTAAAAGATTCCCTAACAAACAGTTAAATGGTGCAGTCTAACAGAAGGTACTGTTATTGTTTTACTGTTCATTGTAAACAAAAAATTTAAAAACTTGTGGGATCCCGCAAAATAAAAGAAAATGTGTTGTACGTTTTTTACATTTTTCTTAAATATTGCTTTTGTGGCTTTATGGTAGTCGATTTCGACGAAACATGTAGTTTTTTTAAATAAAACCACGTTTATGTTAGACTGAACCACATAATTGTTTGTTACGGAACATTTGAAACACAACGGGATGATTTATGTTATGTTAATAGGATTTCCTGCAGCTTTTGATACGGGAAGGTTCGTTACCGTGTTCACATCAGCCTTAACCCGAACTCTCCTGATCCTGCTGACTGCAGTGCCTCTCCCAAACCCTATTTCATTAAGGCCTATTTTAACATTACTACTCCATCTACTCTTACCTCTTGCTTGTGTTTTCTTCCATTCACGTTTGTCACCAACATTTTATCTACGCTGTACGTAGATTTCGTAAATTGTTTGAATTCATTTTGTAGTTTTAAAGCAATAAGTAAGGCAGCATCGGAGTTAGTTGTGAGATTTAGCGTGGAGATCATGACTGTGATCTCCACACGTTATGTATACAACATTGTTGCAGTCAGCAGGTGCAAACATGGCGGTGGTGCGAAATTCTTGAGGTTATGTTCGGTACGGTTAATGTTAGATGGGACCCGGGATAGCTCAGTCGGTATATCGACTCGCTACGGGCTGGATGGTCCGGGGATCGAATCCCGGCGGGGACATGATTTTCCGCACCCGTCCAGACCGGCCCGGGGGCCCATCTAGCCTCTTATACAATGAGTACCTGGTCTTTCCCTGGGGAAAAGACGCGATGTGCCGTTGACCACCCACCCCCCATCTAGAGCCGAGGTTAAAGAAAGAGTAGAGCTATACCTCTACTCCCCTTCTGGGTCTTCGTGGCCTTTTCTAGGGCGAACTTTACCTTTACCTTTACGGTTAATGTTAGTAATACGTTCATCGAAAAGAAGAAAATTCTGGTGATGATGATTATGATGATAACTGAAAGAGAAACGGCAGCCCCGCTTACTAGTTGCGACCGGAACTGCCTGTAACGTAAGCACGTAGATCAGGACAAACATCTGGAGTGCTGGAGCCTGTTGCTGACGGTGCTGTTTAGCTCAGTATGCATCCTGATTTGTACCCTTCATAAGAAGCTGCTAGATGGTCCCATCAGGGATTCAGGGACTGTGACACCCATGGGAACACTTGAAGACAAGAAACCGTTTCGTAGACCTAGGAGTAGATATGAGGATAATATTAAAACGGGCTTAAATAAATAGTTATGTGGTGGCTGGATTCAGGTGGCTCGTCACAGGGTCCAGTGGCTTGATCGTGTAAACAAGACACCGCAGCGTCATGTTTCTTACAAGGAGGGGAAGTTCGTGCCCCGATGAGTGACAGGGAGTTTCCCGGAAAGGCTTTGTTTCAAGCAGTTGATTTGTGTGCTGGTGCTTGTGTGTGCTTACGTCACAGATACCTGATAGACGCATACCGCATTGTGTGAGTGTTGAAAGGGTTGGAGGCGTCGGGGGGGGGGGGGGGGGGACATCCGGGCGAGCTCAGCCGGTAAAGTTACTGGTCTTGGGTGATTGGAGTTCGAATACCAAGAAAAGGGATTTTTGCTCTCCGTGGCCGCTTACAGGCCGCTAGAAATCTGCCTTTGATGCTGATAATTGAGTGACGCATAAAATGTTAGGTGGAGGTAAGCCGAAGACATGCCCACAGTTTCCGCGTGGAATATAGTTGACATTGATCAGGTATTGACTTCAGCGAAAGAGAGTATGGGTCTGCACGAATTGAAGCAGAATAAGCCCTGGCTTGGTGAAGAATGTTTAGGTTTTTTGGATCGAAGGAAGCAGACTAAAATGCAGTGGGTACAGGATCCAAACCAAAGCAATGTAGATAATCTGAACAATGCAAGACGTGAAGTTAACAAACATTTCAGGAACAAAAAGAAGGCATATATGAGAACTAAAATTGAGGAACTTGAAACTAACAGTAAGATCAAAAACATTAGGGACTTGTATAGGGGCATCAATGACTTTAAGAAGGGGTACCAGCCTAGATGTAATATGGTAAAGGATGAAAAAGTTGATTTGGTTGCAGACTCCCACGGTATTGTGGCCAGGTGGAGGAGCTATTTCTCCCAGCTCTTCAACGTGTATGGAGTTAAGGATGTTGGCCAGACAGAAATGCACACGGCAGAACCACTAGTACCTGAGCCAAGTGCCTCTCAGGTTGAGGTGGCTATTGACAAGCTAAAAAGTCACAAATCGTCAGGTATCGATCAAATACCGGCAGAACTGATTAAAGCAGGGGGTAGAAAAATTTGCTTGGAGATTCATAAACTTATTACTTCTATTTGGAAGAAGGAGAAACTGCCTGAAGAGTGGAAGGAGTCGCTCGTAGTACCTATTCATAAGAATGGGGATAAAACAGATTGTAATAATTATAGGGGCATATCACTTTTGCCAGCCACTTACAAAATTTTATCCAGCATCCTGCTCTCAAGGTTAACTCCATATGCGAAGGAAATTATCGGGGAACATCAGTGTGGCTTTCGACGTAACAGGTCGACTATTTATCATATATTCTGCATTCGCCAAATACTTGAGAAAAAAATGGGAATACAATGAGGAATTTCATCAGCTCTTTATAGACTTCCAGAAAGTTTATGATTCAGTTAGGAGGGAGGTCTTATATAAGATTCTCATTGAGTTTGGTATCCCTAGGAAACTTGTAAAGTTAATAAAGATGAGTATGACTGAAATATATAGCAGAGTCCGGGTAGGCAAGAATGTGTCTGACAAGTTCCCTATTAGGAATGGTTTGAAACAAGGAGACGCTCTATCACCAATGCTTTTTAACTTTGCTTTAGAGTACGCCAT
>Ga0123354_10019172_pt1 | contig 10740 bp, 10 predicted proteins | sample TergutLab28metaG_2_FD_97872 | JGI IMG/M metagenome (GOLD analysis project Ga0123354, IMG submission 97872) | Labiotermes labralis P4 segment gut microbial communities from Petit-Saut dam, French Guiana - Lab288 P4 | ecosystem: Host-associated > Arthropoda: Insects > Digestive system > Gut ... | reverse complement strand
CGCATAACGTAACAGCGCCCAGCGTAAATCCTGCCAACTCTTGACTTCGTCGCCATTGACGCTCAACACCAAGTCGCCATCGCGTACGCCCGCATCGTGCGCCAAACTGACTTCCACTTCAGCAGCGGGTGCGATCAGGGGCCGCAACTCGTCGCTGCCGCCCACGTACAACCCCCAGTACAAAACAATGGCCAGCAACAGGTTAGCAAGCGGTCCGGCAGCCACAATAGCAAAGCGCCGACCTACCGATTTGCGGTTAAAGGCCCGGTGCGATTCATGCTCTTCGACCTCATCATCACTACCTTCGCCAAACATCTTGACGTAGCCACCAAGCGGAAACACCGCCAGCACCCACTCGGTTCCATCCTTTCCCTTGTACTTCACCAACGGGCGACCAAAACCGACCGAGAACCGCAGGACTTTGACCCCGCACCAGCGCGCAACCAGGTAATGCCCCAATTCATGAACCAGAATCAATAACCCAAGAGCAATGATGAACGGGACGATGTAATGGAGAAGGAGATTCATACGGTTCTCCGTTTACGGATTTCGTCGCAGGCAAAACTACGCGCACGTGCGTCACTCTCCAACACCGCTTCCAGCGTTTCGGCACCCGGCCATCCATCGCATTCCAGCGTAGCGGCTATCACATCGGCGATGCGGCAAAACCCCAACCTGCCATCCAGGAAAGCTGCCACCGCCTCTTCATTGGCCGCATTGAGCGCCGCAGGCATCGAACCTCCCGCTTCCAGCGCCTGATACGCCAGGGAAAGACAGGGAAATCGCCCAAAATCGGGACGCTCGAAACTCAACCCGGCAATATCAAAAAGGTCGAGCGCGTTGGCACCCGAGTCGATCCGTTCCGGACAGGCCAAGGCATTGGCAATCGGAATACGCATGTCGGGATTGCCGAGTTGAGCAAGAACCGAGCCGTCGACATAATCGACCATCGAATGGATGATGCCCTGCGGATGGATGACCACCTCGATCCGGTTTGGGGCCACACCGAACAGCCAGTGAGCTTCGATCACTTCCAGCCCCTTGTTCATCATGGTCGCGGAATCGACCGAAATCTTACGCCCCATCGACCAGATGGGGTGAGCGCACGCTTCGTCCGGCGTGACCGTTTCCAGCTTTTCGGGCGATGCGTGACGAAACGGCCCACCCGAAGCCGTAAGCAGGATACGCCGTATCCCGTCCTCTTCCGGATGGCGCCGAAAATCCTTGGGCAGGGACTGGAATACTGCGTTGTGTTCGCTGTCGATCGGGTACAGGCGACAACCGGATGCCTCCACCGCATCCATGAAAAGCTGGCCGGACATCACCAGGGCTTCCTTGTTGGCGAGCAGCACCTTCTTTCCTGCAGTGACGGCGGCCAACGTCGGGCGAAGCCCCGCAGCGCCCACAATGGCCGCCATCACCACGTCGGTTTCGGGCGCGCTCGCTACCTCGCACAGAGCTTGCCCGCCGTCGAGTACCGTGGTCGAGCACCCCTGCAACAAACCCCTCAATTCCTTCGCCGCGGCCACATCCACCATCACCGCGTAGCGCGGAGAAAACCGGAAACACAGTTCGGCAAGGCGGTTCGCCTCGCGGTGTGCAGTCAGTGCAAAAACAGAATAGCGATCCGGGTGGCGGGAGATCACATCGAGCGTGCTCGCGCCAATCGAGCCGGTTGCGCCGAGGATGGTGATTCTCTGGGGGAAAACTACAGGCATGATGCAGGTTAATGCGTAAAAAAAATGAGAACAGGCATCAGGAAAACAGGCAATAACGTCAAAGTCGAAGCCAGGCTGTCAATCCGGTCAAGAATACCGCCATGCCCTGGCAGAAGATTGCTGCTGTCTTTCACGCCCGCCTGACGCTTGAGTAACGATTCAAAAAGATCCCCAATAATGCTCCAGACAGCCAGGACGATAAATATGAATTGAAACAACAACACATGCTGTACTGCGAACTTGTTCGACACAAACCACAAGACCACACTGCAATACACCAAAACACCAATCACTGCACCTATCGCACCCGCCCATGTCTTGCCTGGGCTGATGTTGGGAGCAAGTTTTTTAACACCGAACGCCCGCCCTGAAAAATAGGCCGCGATGTCGGCCACCCAGACCAGCGCGCAGGCCGCGAGCAGCCCCCAAGGGCCAAATAGCTCCCGCAGTGCAAAGAAAACCACCGCGGGCGGAACCAACACAATGATCCCGACCAGCACCGCGCTCCAGTGACGCAAACGCCATTTATACCGCAGCCAAAATGGCACGATCAGCAGCCAGAAAAAAGCCGCGAGCCAAAAGAACAGGATCACGCTTCTTCCCCATCCCAAGTCGGATAGAAACAGGCACAGACATCCCAAAACGACGCCATAGACAACCCGCGCCCTTTCGCCCCACCCCGCAAGTCCTCCCCACTCCCAGGCTGCGAGCGTACAAATCACTGCGCAAAAAACCATCCAGCCCAGCGTCGGGAGAAAAAAAAGCGCCGCCAGCAATACAACCAGCAGCGCAACTGCCGTAATGACCCGTGTTTTAAGCATGACGCTCCATTTCATCGCCCGCGCCAGCAACCAATTGCTCACTGGTGCGCCCGAAGCGGCGCTCACGTTCCCGGTAGGAAGCAATGGCCTGATCGAGTACTTTTCCATCGAAATCCGGCCACAAGGTATCTGTAAAGAAAAACTCCGTGTACGCCAGTTGCCAGAGCAGGAAGTTGCTGATCCGCTGCTCGCCCCCGGTACGGATGAACAAGTCGGGCTCGGGTGCGAAGCTCATCGACAGTTCGGCGTTGATCGCTTCTTCATCAATCCTGTCCAACCCCGGCTGCCGGGCAAGCACACGATTAACCGCCGAAATCACATCCCAACGCCCGCCGTAGTTGACAGCTATGGTCAAATGCAGCCGTGTGTTGCCAGCGGTAAGTTCTTCGGCGGACTCAATGGCCCTGACCAGTACCGGCTCAAAACGCGAACGGTCACCGATGACGCGAAAGCGAATGCCGTTCTCATGCAGGCGGGTAACTTCCTTTTGCAGCGATTTGATGAACAACTGCATCAGGAAAGAAACTTCTTCGGCAGGTCGCCGCCAGTTCTCGGAACTGAACGCAAACAGGGTCAGGTATTCAACCCCGCGTTCCATTACGGACCGGATTGTCCCGCGCACCGCTTCCACCCCACGGGTATGCCCGGCCACCCGTGGTAAGAAGCGTTTGCGCGCCCATCGCCCATTGCCGTCCATGATGATGGCGATATGCCGAGGCACACTGCTGAGGCCAGGCACAACCTGGGTAGAACTGATAAATGCTTGATCCGCCATTTGAGGATCCTCCACACGCGACCCGGTAACCGGGATTGTCCGGCAAGGTCAGATCTGCATCAGTTCCTGTTCTTTCTGGGCAAGCAACTTGTCGATCTCGGCGATGTAGTGGTCTGTAAGCTTCTGAATGTTTTCCTCGGCTCGCCGTTCATCGTCTTCCGAAATGGTCTTGTCCTTGACTCCATCCTTCAGGTGCTGGTTGGCATCGCGCCGCAGGTTACGTATGGCCACCTTGGCGGCTTCGCCCTCATGCTTGACGATCTTGGTGAGTTCGCGGCGACGCTCTTCGGTAAGCGGTGGCATCGGCACCCGGATGATTTCGCCCATATTGACGGGATTTATCCCGATGTCGGAATCACGGATCGCCTTTTCCACTTTGGCCACCATCGGCTTTTCCCACGGTTGTACGCCGATGGTGCGCGAGTCGATCAGGGTGACATTGGCCACCTGACTGATTGGAACCATGCTTCCGTAATAATCCACATGGATGTGATCAAGCAGTCCCGTGTGGGCACGTCCTGTCCGTATCTTGATGAGATCGTTCTTGAGCGCCTCGACCGACTTCTGCATCTTGTGTTCAATCGTTTTCTTGAGTTCGGCAATCATTACGAAATCCTCAGAAATGAACCATCAGGAATGAACCAATGTGCCCTCGTCCTCACCCATGACGACGCGGCGCAAGGCCCCAGGTTTGAAGATCGAAAAAACGTTGATCGGCATCTTCTGGTCACGGCACAGCGCAAACGCAGTAGCATCAAGCACGGCTAGGCTGCGGCCAATGGCTTCGTCGAAACTGATGCGGGCAAACCGCTGTGCTGAAGGGTCTTTCTTGGGATCGGCAGTATAAACCCCATCCACCTTGGTAGCCTTGAGCACGATTTGCGCGCCGATTTCGACCCCGCGTAGAGCGGCGGCAGTATCGGTGGTAAAGAATGGGTTGCCCGTACCTGCGGCGAAGATTACTACCCGCCCCATTTCGAGATGACGGATGGCGCGCCCACGGATGTATTGTTCGACTACCTGATCGATCCGTAGCGCCGATTGGACGCGGGCTGGCAAACCTGCACGATGCATTGCGTCAGAAAGCGCCATTGCGTTCATCACCGTGCCGAGCATACCCATATAGTCGGCGGTGGCACGATCCATGCCGCCCGCCGCGCCCGCCATGCCGCGAAAGATGTTGCCGCCCCCGATCACCACTCCGACCTGCACGCCCAGGCGCGTAACCTCGGCAATTTCCGAAACGATACGCGACAACACGGCTTCGTTGATGCCGTAACTGTCCTCACCCATCAGGGCTTCGCCCGAGAGCTTGAGCAGGATGCGGGAATAGGCGGTAGTCATGGTTTTAGAGTTACTGCTTGACAGCAGCCGCTGCTGCAGCCTGTTGGGCCACTTCGGCGGCAAAATCGGAAGACTTCTTCTCGATACCTTCGCCAACCACGTAAAGCGTAAAGCCCGCAACCGTCGCACCCTTGGCCTTCAACAGTTGCTCCACGGTCTGCTTGCCGTCTTCGGCCTTCACGAACACCTGATTGAGCAGGGTGACTTCCTTGAGGAACTTCTGCACCGTGCCTTCGGCGATTTTTTCCAGCATGTTTTCAGGCTTGCCGGATTCACGCGCCTTTTCTATAGCGATGCGGCGCTCAGTATCGACCAGGGCAGCGTCCACCCCGCTGGCATCCAGCGCCTTCGGCTTGGAAGCAGCAATATGCATGGACAAGTCCTTACCCAGTTGTGTATCGCCGCCAACCAGGTCGAGCAGCACACCGATCCTTGCGCCACCGTGAATATAGAAATGAAGCTGCCCCTTGGCCTCGACACGCTGGAAGCGCCGTAAGGTCATGTTTTCGCCGATCCTGCCTACCAACGCCGTACGGACTGACTCCACCGTGCCTTCACCCATCGGCAGCACCGAGAGGGCGGCCACGTCGGCGGGAGCCTTGTTCGCCACCAGTGCAGCGGCATCGTTGACCAGTGCGATGAAATCGTCGTTCTTGGCAACGAAATCGGTTTCGCAGTTGCCTTCCAGGATGACGCCCAACTTGCCGTTATCCGTGATGTGGATAGCCACCACACCTTCGGCTGTGATGCGGGTGGCAGCCTTCGTCGCCTTGTTACCCAGTTTTACCCGCAGGATCTCTTCGGCCCTGACCATATCCCCATCGGCTTCCGACAGGGCTTTCTTGCATTCCATCATCGGTGCATCGGTCTTTTCGCGCAGTTCCTTGACCATGCTTGCGGTAATTTCCGCCATGCTAACTCCTCAATCATTCGTTTTCTTGCAGCGCGGCGGAACAAAGCCCGCCGCAATGGTTATGCCTGGAGGATCAGCCCTCAATCTGGTCGTCGTTTTCTTCCTCGACTTCGACGAATTCCTCGTTGCCTGCCTCGACGATTTCCAGTTGCACCTGGCTGCGGCCCAGCAACACGGCATCGGCCACGCCACGGGCGTAGAGACGGATAGCGCGGGAAGAGTCGTCGTTACCGGGAACCACGTAATCTACCCCGTCGGGAGAATGGTTGGTATCGACCACCGCCACTACCGGGATACCGAGTTTTTGTGCTTCCGTGATGGCAATCTTGTGATAACCGACATCGATCACAAACAGCGCGTCAGGCAACCCGCTCATGTCCTTGATGCCACCGATCGACTTGTGCAGCTTTTCCAGTTCGCGGCGCGTCATCAGCGCATCACGCTTGGACAGACGGTCGATCGAACCGTCCTCGACCATCGTTTCAAGCTCTTTCAGGCGCTTGATCGATTGCTTGACCGTCTTGAAGTTGGTGAGCATACCGCCGAGCCAGCGTTCGTCGACGAACGGCATCCCGGCGCGGCGCGCTTCCTCGGCAAGAATTTCGCGTGCCTGGCGTTTGGTGCTTACGAAGAGGATCGTGCCGCGCTTGGCTGCGAGCTTGCGCACGAAATCCATTGCCTCGTTGTATTTGATCATCGTCTTTTCGAGATTGACGATGTGAATCTTGTTGCGGTGACCGAAGATGTAGGGAGCCATCTTCGGGTTCCAGAACCGGGTCTGGTGACCAAAATGAACGCCTGCTTCCAGCATTTGGCGCATCGTGACTGACATTGTGTGTAACTCCAGTTTTCAGGGTTTGACCTCCGCCGAACCGGGCGGGAAACAACCTCCCGCCAGTGACACCGCCCTCTACCGGACGGTGCACCCCGATCGATCCGGCGTGCGAATTAATCTTCCCGGGTAATCTCGTGAAGACAAGCTTTTTATTATAGCACCCTGCACTCCATCCCCTCAAGCCGAGGGAACAGTGTTCCGGGAAATTAAAAAAGCGCAACCTCTCGGTTGCGCTTTTTTACCTACCTGATTGACGCTGGGATCAGCGAGCCAGCTGACTCTTGTCAACCTCGATCTGAACCGGTGCGTCGGCCGGGCACATATCCGCCGAATCAACAGTTTCACGATCCTGTCCGACCTCATTTGGAGCAGGCAGATCCTCACGCACAACACCAAGGGTACGCAGCAACTGCCCCGTCCCTGCCAGGGTACGGGCTTTCGCAACCAGCAGGTCATAGCGCGTGCTCGTGAAGGCCCGCTGAGAAGTGAAATACTCGTTCTCAGTATCGAGCAAGTCGAGCAGAGTACGCTGACCGATATCGAACTGCTGACGGAAAGCCTCACGCGCCTTGCCAGTCATCAGGAAATGCCGCTCACGGTAGCCCAACTGTTCATCCAGGCTGCGGGTATCCTGATAGGCAATCGCCAAAGTCTGACGCAAGTCACGGCAGGCCTTTTCGCGCAAATCCTTGGCTTGGTTCACTTCCTCGCCCGCCTGACGAATACGGGCCGCATCGGAACCACCACGGAAAAGGTTGAAGTTCAGCAATAACTCAAGCGTGCTCTCACGCCTGTTCCCACTAATGCCGCCAGTGTCTCTATTTTTGTCGCTAAGGCGGTCAACCCCCGTACTCGCGTGCAGGTTGAGCTTGGGGTGATAGTTGGAGCGAGCCATATCCTGATTGGCCATGCTGGCACGCACATTCTCAATCTTGGCATTGAACCCAGGATTGTTCACATAGGCTACGTTCAACGCCTCAACGATGTTTTCCGGCAACTGCACGTTGTTGAAACTTTCCGCGACCGGCGGCATCGTATCAGGTGGTATGTCACCAACCAGACGCTGATAACGTGCGCTGACATCATGCAGGTTCGAAAGCTCCACCAGCAGGTTGGACTCGGCCAAAGCCAGCCTCCCGACTGCCTGATCGAGATCTACCCGGCGGCTCACGCCTGCCGAGGCACGGTCATTGAGGCGATCATGAAGCTGCTTATGAGTAGCGTAATTCGACTTGGCCGCTTCGACCAATTCGCGCTGCTTCTGAACGTCGGAGTAAGCCTGCACGACTTCGAAGCCGGTAGCCTCCGAAGTTTCGAGCAATTCGTAATAGCGCATGAGACGGGTATAGCCCATCTTCTTGACTTCGCTACTCGTGGCAAAGCCGTCATAGATCATCTGATTGAGATCCAGCCCGGCCCCACCATAATTCCAACTGTGGCTTGAGTCATGCGGATCTTTGCGCCATTTGCGCCCTAGGCCGGCATTCAGGTCGATGCGTGGAAAGTATCCGCCGCGGGCAACATCCTGAGCCTCTGTTGCGGCCTGGAACCCATGCCAACTAGCCTGGACTTCAGGATTATTGACTACAGCCTTGCGCACAGCATCCAGCAATACCCCCCTGGACGCTTCAGCAAGCTCCTGGGCACCAGCGGATCCGGACAAGACTTGTAGGGCGGAAACCACCGCCAGACAGATTACTGTCTTCATCTTGTTCATTTTTTTCTCCAAGTGGTTGTAAATACTTTCCTGCGCATTCACAAACCTAGAGTTTTGTAGTCGATTCAAATTATGAGTGCTTCGAGTTTAATCCTGTTTAGGAAATAGAAGCAAACATTTTTCGGTTTTGAGGAAAGTTTTGGCGTCAATACAACACTATCCACGTAAACCCTATTTCCCTTACTACGACTGGATACCTCTACCGCATCCAGTATACACTGGAATAGCAGTCTGTCACGCCTATAAGACAATTTTAACGGGATATTCGACGCGAATATGCAACGGTGTCTGTTACGACAATTGTCACTCAAATTGATCAAGTACTACTACTCATCATCTTACCCCTCGCAGGGCGCATGGGGTAAGATATATGCCCTTTTTGCGGCATTTTCTCATGCAGTACGTCGGTTTTATCCTGCGCAACAACCTCTTCGTCGCCCCCATGGCTGGGATCACCGACCGTCCTTTCCGTATACTGTGCAAGCGCATGGGTGCGGGATTGGCGGTTTCCGAGATGGTGACTTCCAATTCCCTGCTCTACGGCAGCGCCAAGACCCGCCGCCGCGCCGACCACGCCGGGGAGCCTGGCCCCATCTCGGTGCAGATCGCCGGATCCGACCCCGCGATGTTGGCCGAAGCCGCGCGCTACAACACCGAACGCGGCGCGCAGATCATCGACATCAACATGGGCTGCCCTGCCAAAAAAATCTGCAACGTCATGGCGGGTTCGGCTCTCATGCAGGACGAGGCACTCGTTACCCGCATCCTCAATGCCGTTGTCCGCGCCGTGCCCGAAACACCAATTACGCTCAAGATACGCACCGGCTGGAACCGCACCAATAAAAACGCCGTCACCATCGCTCGCATTGCCGAGGATTGCGGCGTACGCGCGCTTGCCATTCATGGCCGTACCCGTGCCGACCAATACATGGGCGAGGCCGAATATGACACCATCGCTGAAGTTGTCCACCAGGTCAGCATCCCGGTCATTGCCAACGGCGACATCCATTCGCCCGAAAAAGCCCGTTACGTCCTCGACCATACCGGCGCGGACGGCCTGATGATCGGACGAGCCGCCCAGGGACGACCCTGGATCTTTCGCGAAATTGAGTATTTTCTCTCAACCGGCAAACGCTTGCCCGCACCGACGGTGAGCGAAATCCACCAGATTTGCCGCGCACACCTGGCCGACATCCTCGCTTTCTACGGCGTAGAAACCGGCGTAAAGGTTGCACGCAAGCACATCGCCTGGTACACACGGGGTCTTGCCGGATCATCGGCTTTCCGTCATGCCATGAACCAGCTTGGCAACCCCGATGCCCAAGGCGCGGCCATTGATGAATTTTTCAATCGTCTGGCAGAAACAGCCAACAGCCCTGATAATTGCACAACTGCCGAAACATCACTGGAACTAGCAGCATGAACCCTTGCAACAATGGACTCACCGATGCCGTAGTGCGCATCCTGGAACAGTATTTCAACGATCTCGATGGTGAAAAACCCGTACCTATTTACGATATGGTCATGAAGTGCGTCGAAGAACCCATGCTCCGGTTCGTGCTTGAACGTGCCAGCGGCAATCAGAGCACCGCCGCCAGATTGCTCGGCATTAACCGCAATACCCTGCATCGCAAACTGGCTGATTACAACCTGCTGTAACCCCTGCCTGCCTTGCCCGGCCACCATGACCGGAGAGGTTTTTGTTTTTTCTTTCACGTCTGACCAAGATGAAAATTTCCCAGGCTCTGATTTCTGTCTCCGATAAACAAGGCATCCTCGAATTCGCCCGGGGACTCACCGCGCTTGGCGTCAAACTACTTTCCACCGGTGGCACTGCCCGGCTCCTGAAGGATGCAGGCCTTGCCGTCACCGAAATCGGCGACTACACCGGCTTTCCCGAAATGCTCGATGGCCGGGTAAAAACCCTGCACCCGAAAGTACACGGCGGCATCCTCGCCCGCCGCGACCTGCCGGAACACATGACCACGCTCGATGCGCACGGCATCCCAATGATCGACCTCGTGTGCGTCAACCTCTACCCATTCAGGGAAACCGTCGCCCAATCCGGCGTCACGCTGGAAAACGCCATCGAAAACATCGACATCGGCGGCCCCGCAATGGTGCGTTCTGCCGCCAAGAATTACGCCGGAGTGGCTATCGTTACCGACCCGGCGGATTACACCCCCATCCTGGCGGAAATGCAGGCCAACGACGGTGCGTTGCAACTTGCCACCCGCTTTGGCCTCGCCAAAAAAGCCTTCACCCATACCGCACGCTACGACAGCATGATCGCCAACTGGCTCACCGGCGAACCTGAAGGCATCGAAGCCGCCCCTTCCGCACCCGCCCCGGCCCCGACGGTTTTCCCCGAACGCCTGCAACTGGCCTTCGACCGTGCAGAAACCCTGCGCTATGGTGAGAACCCGCACCAGCAGGCCGCTTTCTACCGGGAACCGCAAGCGGTCGTGGGCAGCATCGCTGCCTACCGGCAATTGCAGGGCAAGGAACTCTCCTACAACAATATCGCCGATTCTGACGCGGCCTGGGAATGCGTCAAAACCTTCCCGGAACCCGCCTGCGTCATCGTCAAACACGCCAACCCCTGCGGCGTGGCTAT
>Ga0123354_10019171_pt1 | contig 10740 bp, 7 predicted proteins | sample TergutLab28metaG_2_FD_97872 | JGI IMG/M metagenome (GOLD analysis project Ga0123354, IMG submission 97872) | Labiotermes labralis P4 segment gut microbial communities from Petit-Saut dam, French Guiana - Lab288 P4 | ecosystem: Host-associated > Arthropoda: Insects > Digestive system > Gut ... | reverse complement strand
CAGATTACGTGACAACGGCACAGGATGGTGGTAGGTTGTCAGCCTTACGCACCGGCCGCCTTTACCCCCAGGAAATACTCCTGGTACTCATTTATGTTAGAGGCTGAGTCGACCCCAGGGCCATAATGTGATCGGAAGGATTTTATGTCAATGAAAAATCCACTGACACCAGCTGGGATCGAACCAGCGACCTTTTGATTTGTAGCACAGCACCTTAACCACTGTGCTACCGCGGTCCCCAGAATAAATAGGTAAACTTACTAATTTTAGAGATGACATCTGTTGCGTTATCATAACTTCATTACTCCATAAATAATGCAGTACTGGATTGTTTTAATGTTTATGGATTAACTGAGTAAAGTAACTTATTTACAAAATATCCAAAGGAAACTTATTTCTATAATTATATAATATTCAAATGTGTTACGTATGCAAGTTCAATCAACACAAACCTAAATATGGAACACAGGGCAGTTTTAGACTTTCCATGTGATCACGAAGATTACGCCAGTTATTTCTGTCAGAGAACACTTCAGCCAGTCTGTCAAACATTTGTTTTTCCTTCTTTGATAAATATGCCCACGTTTTACTCAACCTAGACAACACAAAAATGTAAATGGTGTATTAAAAGAACATGTTACTGCAGTTCTACTGCCAAAATAAATACACGAATAGAAACATATCAATACTGACCTGTACACAGAAGCACTTTGTAATGCAGAAACTATTGCAAAAAGAGAATGAAGATTATTTAAATCATACAGTTTCTTTGCAATTCGAATGAAGTGGCCCAATATTTCTGCACGGTGCTTTGCTGAAGAACCATTTAGAATTTCCTGTACGGTCCAGAAACTGACCTGAAAACATTCAGTTTGTACAAACAATCACACTGGGCAATGACCAGTCAAGAGGACAAATGAATACAACACTTGTACACACAGTGTGATTCTTACTGAAATATTCACAGCACCACTGGAAAAATTACACAAGGATGTTTCAAAATGTAAATATATAAACAATGGGTGGTGGGGAGGAGGTTCCAGATAAAATAAATAGGAAACTACGTAGTATAAGAGTCCGCTTTTCATTTTGGAAATTGAAATAATCCTGCCTACTTTGCTAAGCAACAGAATTCAGGGTAGGTACCATCTGGTTCCCAACAAAATCAGTGATGCCAGGTACAATTGCCCATCTTCATGCTTTAACAATCACTTCTTTTAGATGTAACAGTTATGTTGTTTCTATGTTCTGTTGCCCAGTTCAGCCCAACTTCTACAGAGGTTAGAACATTCTGTAATACGTCTATGAGAAGTACTTACTCTTCTCTAACACCTGTAAATCTTCCTCTTGCCTTCTCCACTCATGTATGTATTATTTTCTTGGGTGCAGGGAGACCAAAATATTTTTTCACTCCCCCATTACCATGCTCTTTCACACAATTTATCACATTTAATTTAAATCATACAGAATACAAAATCTTTATTACACATCCCATTAGGAGAACTAGTTTATTTTCAATAGACTATCACTTCAAGCTAATGAACAAACTAATGCAAGGAACAATAGAAGTTTGTTTTTCTGCCTCCAAGTACCAGGGGTGTAATAACCACCATTAACCAGTGAACACTAAAATCTTAGTTGTACTGGCACACCTTTGCACCATGAAGTGCAACAGGCATTTTCCTGCAAGAAGCATATCTTATGGCCCAGAAAAGATCGTAGTTAGTTACACCTATATTGTCAAGAGCTTCTTATTAAGGAATATTTTAGGCAGCTAAGATCTGAAATAATAACTGGAAAATGTTCGCAATACAACATATTTATAAAGCCTTAGTATGCAGGTGAAAATGACAGCACAATATTACACTGAATCACCCAGAAATAGGAAGGACGAGTGTGAACTGGATTCACGTGTTGTCCCCTAGAGTGAGAGACTATGTTTTACACACACACACATATAGTTAAATCACTTTTACTCACATGATTAAACCTTCGCGTGAATGCCACAACATAGGGAGCAACGGTCAGCTTATGTTTCTTGTTCCAGCCACAGCTCACCAACTCTTCAGGCATGATTCCTCTAAATGCTGGCAAGTCAAGCAACGTCAACTGACTTGCAAAATCCTCTGGAGCCACCCTCAGAGGATCAAACACAACTGAATCATAACTCTTGATTGAAGTGTTGCTTGGGAGGCTTTGTGACTTGCTGTGAGGTGCAGCACAGAGTGGGAGGGAGCTGAAATCAGAGTGGTAGCAGTCATTTTCTTGAATAACACATTACTGGACTGTAAGGGCACAGCTGCTTATATTATGTTGAACTACAAATATTGAATGCTGTGTGAGGTACGTTCAGATACTACACATTAAACATTCATTTGTGTTAAAGACTCCTCAAACAAATGAAATGTTGAGAAAGGCAAATTAAAAGTTGCAGACTGAGTTTAAACCCCTGATAACATTTATTCTCCACACAAATAACAACATTCTGTGTCAGAACATTTACTGGAAAATCCATTTCCCTGCACTTGTATCCCCATTACAGACTACAGCAGCTTGCCCACATATACGTAGTTTTATGCATTCTTTGCCAAAACGGAATAAAGTTATGTGAGAATCCAAGATTCTCATCTCACAAATTTGTAGATGGAGGCACGATGTGATGCTGCACAGCCTAATACAAAAGTACTGTTTTGGAAAAAGGTTATACCAGACTATATGGTATTACATCCCAAAAGACAGTAATCATCAATATAAAATTAATGTATAATGGGGACATTGTATCTGTATATTTCACATATTGCAACTACAGAACAAATTTGTATGGGACTTGGTTTCAGGGGTCCATATGCTAACAGCTGTGTGGCAGGTTCATTTTTAGTTCCTTATTAGGCCAATAAAACCCATAATTTGCATTTTGAGCTAAAACTCAAGCTCATCAGTTTTCTCAAGAATACACCAGAAAAAAAAACTGACATGTAATATGAAATACAAGAAAAACAATTTATCTGTTTACAGTCAGCTGACTACAAGACTTGTAAATCGCAATCTGAATTAAAAATTTCAGTGCTCACACTTTCACATTCGAAAATTTACCCTGAAGATACACAAAGCAAGGTCCTCTGAAACACTGCTAATTTCTACCAGACTACAAAATGGCACATCCCAGATGCACAGACTTTTAGAAATCCAAGAGCCACCTCAAAGTTAAAGGTGCCACAAGAGTGACATGAAGCAAGTTACCTACTTCCACAAACATTAACTGCCACCATACAAAATTTAGTCACCCTGGCAACCTGGCAACTTAATTTCTAAGCTGAGGGTTCACTTTTATGTTACTGTACCAAGGAATATTTTATATAAATGAAAGAAATAATTATGATCTCTGGAACACATAACTTTGTACTCATACCCATAATTATCATAGCATGGAGGGTTTACTGTTTTCCTGACAGGATGATGTGAAATTTTCTTGCTTATGTCTCCAGTTGATAGTGCAGTGGGGTCCTTTGGTCTAATATACGACTTATGATGTTTGTTATCTGTTGCTATAGCTTCTTTCTTCTTTAGTAGGGGAAAATCATTCCCATTGAATGCTGGAACTGCCGCTTCGACATCGCTGAGTGGCGATTTATCCCAATGCCGACTATCAACACTTTCCTCATGATTCTGCAGTAATGAAAAGGTTTAATTTATAAATGCTTAACAGTAAGCTACCCTTGAGAGGATGTTAATGAAAACAGTCAGAACAACAGCAAACAAGATACACCAGTTCCACTTGCTATAGTGAGAAACAGGTTAAGCTGGATACTATTTGCATGTTGTATTACACGTACACAACACCGGACATGACTGCCTGCAAAACATGTTACTTAAATACAGTTTCAAAGCTTAATGTCAACGGCTCTCCGTATAAGTTTCATTCTGAAAATTAAGTAAACAGAACTTAGTGACTGTTACAAATAATCCATTCTAAGCAACCCAATAAAGAAGGTTACTGCTAAAACACTTCTTTCTTACCCTTTAAACTTATTCTGTTCCTTACTTTCCTTGACATTTCAGTAACATGAGGAAAACAAACAAGATGGTGGAGACAGCACTCCTATGAAACCTGGGCAACAAAAAAAACCTTCCACTTGCTTTAAATGAGCGGAAAAATAAACAATTTGAAGATGATGACCGGTACATTCTTCATCTATATTGTGTTACGTTACATTATGTTATACTTGTATTACATTGTGTTATATTGATATATAACAGGCACATATAGAGTAAAAAACTAACCATATGTAGTAAATGAGAATATTGCTTGTTAAGTTGATATAAAATATACTGGAGCAAGAATACAACTCCTTAAATACGAAAAACAGGTGTCTGACATACTGCTGCAGCTTCCTGCAGCTGTACGTTCTACCAGCAAGCAACTGTGAACGTGTACAGGCACGTAGAGAGAATGACATACATTTGAATGAAAAAACAGGATTATGTGCAAAGAAGTTCTAAACGGCTTCGAGAAGAGATCAATCGGTCCAGCCCACATTTCATTATGCTGCATCACCATCAATTACCATAAGCTTAATAACAAAAACACAAAGGAATGAACGAACAAAGAAACAAACAAGAAACATGAAGAGATGTGAAGAAAGGAGCAAGGTAACTAAGGAGCCAGTCTAAGAGTGTCACAGTTTTATGTGCATGCATGTACACTAGTTACAAAGCAGTTCTTATTGTGCATAAATTTGTTTTTTTTCCCCTTATTAACTTATTTTACTCCTCTCATTCACTTACCATCGAAAAACACTAATTTTTTTTTTTTGCTTCCTCTCTCTGAAATCTTTCCTTTCGGCCTTCTTCAGTGCCACTTAAATGTGGGATTGAAGATAAATGACAGTAAAGATGTGGAGCAAAATATGCACCACCTTCCTACAGCACACGCATAGAAAAGAAGCTACTTATAAAGTAGGTCTACTTGAACCGAGAGCTACTGTTATCAGGCGCTCTTACGAAGTAGAAAAAGATCACCTTATGTAGATACCACATTTGTTTGTCCATGACCTGGTAATACCGACTGAACGGTTGCCCAGATCTGCATGAAATGCGGCATAAAAAGTTCTTTAAAACACTTCGAAACATCCACACTTCACATAGGAGCGTAACGGATTTGTACCCATACTTTTCGTAGTTCTTGATGGACTCCTGTGAAATTCAGTATGCACGTAGATGTCCAAACAATGTCATTGTGCTAATATGTGGTGCATGAAATTCAGTGCAGTGAAAGCCACACTTTACCTAAGGGGATGAACAAAATTTTGCCCTGTTATAAATGTTTTTAGTATGATATGGGGAAATTCTGGCAAAGACGTGACTGAGTTTCATGAAAGCCGGTGAACTGACAACCATACTTTACTTACGAGTGTAAACGTATTTACATCCATACATTCCACATTTACTGTGCGACCCGGGTGAAATTTTGTAAGAGATCTGTATATGACGCTGCTGCAGAATTGCAAGTTTCATAAAATGTGAGACAGGGGAGGCCGTACTTTATCTATGAGCGTAAATAAAATTACATTTATTTGTAATCCATAAAGATATTTGATATTCTGAAAGGGAAGAACATCTCGATGCTCAAGTGTAATCTGTCATGGAGAACACTGCTTGAAATCTTGTTGCGATCTTATATGGGGTGTAAGAATTCACACAAATAATCTGCATGTCTTCCATGCAAAATGTGTAGGTAGGGTGTTCGGCAATAGGGTACTTAGGAAGATAATATTTGGGCCTAAGAGGGACGAAGTAACAGGGCAATGGAGAATACTAAAAAACTGCTGACTGTATGATCTGTACTCCCCACCAATTATTATTTGGCTGATCAAATGAAGAATGGGATGGGCAGGGCATGTAGCACGTATCAGTGAGAGGAGAGAAGCATACAGAGTTTTGGCATGGAGACATGAGGGCAAGAGACCACTTGGAAGATGGGACGGTAATATTAAAATGGATCTTCAAGAAGTGGGATGGGGTCCATCTAGGTGCATTGGTCTGGCTCAGGATAGGGACCGGTGGCACGCTCTTGTGAATGCGGTGATGAACTTTTGGATTTCATAAATTGTGGGGAAAATCCTGACTAGCTCGGGACTTGTCAGCTTCTCTAGGACTCTGCTCCATGGAGTGAGTGAGTGAGTGAGTGAGTGAGTGAGTGAGTGAGTTAACTAGTCAGCAGAAGAAGGGGTAAACTTGTATCTACTTAAACTACTAAACAGATATAAAAGATACCTGTCCTACACTACAAACTGCCAGGAGAATTTCGTTTCAGTTCCCGCTGGTCCACATTAACTCCCACAAAAAATTCGCTCAAGACACACACACACACACATTTTTCAAAACTACAAGCCACCTCAAAATTTTAGGAGCCGGAAGGGTGATACAAAGCAAGTCCCATACCGAAGACGCAAAATATTAGGCGCCACAGTATAAAATTCAGTAGCGCGGGCGACCTGGCGCCCGGGATTTTACGCCCCTGTATATATGTAAATATATATACAGGTTGTCCGGGTTAGAGGTATACAAGAATACATGCTTATGTTTTAGTACCTAAAAGCTTTATGAAATTTATGTTTTCAACACTGTACAGAGTAACTCAAAAAGATTTTTATGCACGTCCGTACACTTCAATGTGGGCACCTGTTGTTGCTCGACAGATGTCTAAACATTTCTGGATGAGAATTTTCCTCAACGTTGGGTCGGAAGAGGAGGTCCTACTGCCTGGCCCCCTAGATCTCCGGATTTGACACCATTAGACTTTTTTACATGACGTTGTGTACAGTAGAAAAGTTCGAGATCTGGCTGATTTGAGACAACGTATCATTGAAGCAGTTGATCTTATAACAACTCACATGCTGATAAATACGTGGCAAGAGATTGAATATCGTTTAGATATCCGTCAAGCTACAACGGGTGCCCACATTGGTGTACGGATGTGCATAAAAATCTTTATGAGTTACTCTGTACTATGTTGAAAACATAAATTTCAGAAAGCTTTTAGGTACTATAACATAAGCATGTATTTTTGTATACCTGTAGCCCGGACACCCTGTATATATATATATATATACACACACACAAACATACATACAGATATTCATGCACACATAGGTATAACTGAGATCTATTACCTTAATTTCAATTCTGGAGTACATTGTTTTCACTCTTCCTGCCAGCAATGTACTCACATGCAAGCATACGATACGATGCTTCCAAATGCAAACATTCCAACATCAATTCAGTGTCAGAAGAAGTTAATTAAACACAAATTCCATGCACAATTACTAACATCTGCTTAATAAGTAAGAGTCATTCCAATAAAATCCACTTAATAACAGACGATCGCAATGCTATGTGTGACACACAATAGTCGACAAGCTGAGAAACAGAACAAGCAGTCCCGGCATGCTCACAGGTGTCACTGTGTAGCGAAACAATGCCTGCCCCCACGTGGCTGTGCAGTTCGGGATCCCACTTCTTAAGTTAATACAGGCAATGTACGTATAAACGTTAACATTATGGCACATTCGCGCAACCAATGTTGCTGTGGAAAAGCAATGAGTAATGTCTATTCCACTGTGTGTCTGTAGCCTTAGTTATCCGGCATGCAAAGTGCATGCGCCGTATTATATTTTCATCTTTGGCCTGTTTGGCTCTACCATATTGTCCCAAGGCAAGGTTTTCGGGGAAAAAAAGAAGTAACATGTGTGTTTTGATGTACCCTACAATTTCGTCTGAAAAGTGTCTCCTTCTAAAAAAAATTTAGCGAAATATCTTAAATGTACATAGGTCTTGATGTCAAGTACCAATTATTCTTGTAAGATTTTAATGAAAATGAATTTTTTTTCAGCAGATTTTCAGAAAAATAATCATATATAAAATTTCATGAAAATCCGTCCAGTGGGAGCCCAGGTGTGCATTGTGGGCGGACGGACAAACAAACATGACGAAGCTAATAATCGCTTTTCGCAATTCTGCGAACGCGCCTAAAAACGAACAACCGAGACACTTAACGGCCTGTAGGTGACGGGGAGAAGCGGGGGGGGGGGGCAAAAGAAAATTTGTAACCCCTCACACAATGAAGAAAGCAGAGTAAACTGTTAATATTACTGCGAGATAACCGGGGAAACAAATTCGTTACATACACAACAAAATTAAATAATGAGAATAATACCACACACAATCAGACACTCGTTTATTTAATTAACACACCAACAAATGTACATATATTCATTTAATGATCTAAAATTGCCTGGCTATGGACGTGCGTTGTGCGACGTACAGCGTGAGACTCTCACGCTGTACGTCGCACAACGCACATCCATAGCCAGGCTCATTCTGAACAGTATACGACTCACACAACACACAAGACATGCTGCCACAGCACCAACCCAACGTAACGATGTAAATCACTGAGTGTTTTTAAACTATAACTTTAGCAAGGAACAATGTATGCTCCCTGAGGATGATCATACTATCGAAACATGGAGGGGCGTTTTAAGTGTTTTCATGTGAATTTTAGATCATTAAATGAATATATGTGCATTTGTTGGTGTATTAATTAAATAAACTACAGAATGCACGGTGCAACGATAAAGATAATCAGACATCAAGTTCACTCACTGACCTTTCTTTGCATATCCGTTCCTGATCCTTCGCAGTGTCAGTCCAGACTCAAAAATCACTAATCTACACAACTTCCTTCCCATATCCTGATCCTTCCTATTAGTGGCTGTTTGATGGCTACGGTTATCGATGTTTGCTCCAAACGTCTCAAAGTCAAAATGTTCGCACGCATTCTCTGAAATGCCGTATTGACTGAGGACAACCCAGTCTCCCATTCAAAGGTTTTTTTGGCCCCTCTCTCAAGGAGTAAAGCGGTAGGGCGTGAAGCTATTCACTCGCTTGCATCTAGTGTCAAGGCTATAAATACATGATGCTGTACCTTCATCCCTCATTATGCCTTGAAAGTATGGAATGAATTCAGAACAGGGATAAGATACCACAGGCAACTGATACTCACCTCTGTAATACGCAGGGCAACCAAACTGTCGCAAGATACATCACGAGGCATCTCAGAGTATCGCATCTTGGCCATGGGCTCTGTCAGCACATCACAGTTGTGGCTTCCTCCAGTCTTTCACATCATCTTTCCTACAGACAATTTGAGAGAGGAAATAAACACACGGCTTCCATAAACTCATAAAATCGCATTCAGTCCCAGATGTGAATCATAAAAGGTTGTGTTTTCCTCTGTCCAGACACCGTAAGAAAACACATATAAGAATGCAGCCTGTGCCAGACAAACTTCCAAGCATTGTTTATCAATTTTCAGATGAAATCTACACTACAGATAACCAAGAGGAGAAAAAATGGAACATTTTGCTATTTTCAAAACAGGGAAATACACTACGACGAAGTTTTCTTTGTTGATTTCCATATCGGTGCCAAATAAAGATCTGACACTTCTTAGTCTGTCTCCACCAACAGACTACTATACACCAACGTGGCTGATCGTCTGACATGAAACAGTGTATTTTTGCCTTAAGAACAGCACATTTGGTACAGAAAAACATTTCTTATTTTAGTTCCATGCCCTTGGGATCTATCTGGCGGCTGATACAATCCACTGTTTTGCTTGGAATCCATACCGTCAACAAAAAACATAGACTTCTTTCAAACTGTAATGTTTTGTGTGCGTGTGCGTGTGTGTGTGTGTGTGTATATACATAAAGACAGAGAACGAAAAGTTCCTGTGGACCTGTCAGAAATAGGATTTAGGTTACAAACTGGAAGCCACAGTGAATGAACAGTATTTACGATAACAACTGAAGTGTTGGACGTGACCCACCAGGGCATGTGAAAAAGGTCGCGTAGGCCGCCGTAAGTTCTTTATGTATGGGACTTTCCCACTTCCAACACAGTGCACAGCTGCTGCACAGGCAAACAGTGACTGTTCGCTCACCCTTGACAAATATATGTAACAGTTGATGCAATGGTGCTCAGAAAGATAACTTCAAAGAGTAGGATTCGTCCGCAGACGTTAACAGCCTATCTCAGTTCTGCTGAAGACACAAGAAACCGGGCCCTTCACAGGTTAAGAGTCAAGTCATTCAGCTAATCAAGAAGTTCCTCCTCTTTTGAACAAATGAAAGGTCCTTCACTACCGCGTAAATACAAGCCCACACTGCACCCTATTCCCAACCAGCCGAATTCAGTAATCACCATCTCATTCCATTTCTTTAAGTTCCACTTTAGTATTATCCTCCAACAAATACAAACGCCTTAAGTGGATTCCTCCATTAAGTTATTCCAATTACAGTTTTTATTAATTTCTCATATTCCCCATGCAAATTACATTCCACTCCATAATAAAATCAATATAACAGAAGACGCATATGGAGGAAAACAATCATAACAGTGTAACCTAAACGGGATGTTGTCAAGACTAGATTTTCCTCAAAATCTACAGTTACCCAACATACAACTGCCATCGCACCCGAGGAGGCTACAAGCTTCAAAATCACTCCACAGAGTATCAAGAGTATCAAGTCTTAAACTACCGATCAAAGAAAATAAAAGTTACTGAGAAGCACAACATTATTTTTGTTCCAAAATCGACTCCCCCCCCCCCCCCCCTTTTTTCTTTAAAGACATTGCTTTTTTTCTCCTTGCCCCCTTTGAAGCGGGAGCCTGCCT
>Ga0123354_10019169_pt1 | contig 10740 bp, 9 predicted proteins | sample TergutLab28metaG_2_FD_97872 | JGI IMG/M metagenome (GOLD analysis project Ga0123354, IMG submission 97872) | Labiotermes labralis P4 segment gut microbial communities from Petit-Saut dam, French Guiana - Lab288 P4 | ecosystem: Host-associated > Arthropoda: Insects > Digestive system > Gut ... | reverse complement strand
TGACAGAGCCCCCAAAGACTCACAAAAAAAATAAACTTTCCAAAAAAAAACAATAAAAACCCAAAAAAAAAAAAAACCCACCAGGGGCGGGGGGGGGGGGGGGGACTCCATTATGCAACACAGGAAAGCAGATGTGATGAAACAGTATGAAAGAGAAGTGAAAGACATGTATTGAATGACATAAAAATTATTGGAAGATGAATTATGTGGTTACAATCTTCATGGAGAACAACCCTTCCAAAGGTAACATACACTCATCTACTCAAGAAATTTACTGCCCTTTGTAGAACCCAAAAATTCATTACTGCCCTGATCAATGAGCCAGATGAATCCAGTTCACACACCATTATCATATTTTTGTAAGATTAATTTTATTATTACCCTCCCATCTTACACTTAATCTTCCATGGGGTCTCTTTCACTACGGTTTCCAACCAAAAATGTGAACGCATTTCTCTTCCCTACCATGCATACTACATATGTCACCCAGCTCATTCTACTTGATTTCATCATCCTAATTAAACCTGGCAACAAGTACAGTTATGAGCTACAAAATGATTACACATGCAAAGTGTTTATCATGCTGACTGATGTTGGAAGTTTGTAAACTGTTATTTTTAATTACTCATATACTCTTGATGTCAACAGGTTTTCCTATTTGTCTTATTGTGACTTCTCAATATAAGTGGATTTACACGGATGCCCACCTGATGTAACATTCCAAGCCTTCCTACAATATCTTGAAATAGTATGGATTTTTGAAACACAAATGCTTATATGAGGTTATACTTGCCTTATATTCCAAGTCAATACTTATATCACAATGTTGCTACTTTGAGTATATTCTGATGAAATTAAACACACCAACAATTTGTTTCATATCTCTGAATAGGTAGGTCACTTTGTCAGACTGACATACACTTCAAAACAAAGATCAGCTGCCAGATCTGCTGGCAATGAGAGCTCCAAACCTTGTTCTGGTACAGAAATTTCATTCTAAAAATATTCACCAGCTGTTGGGCAATGGTATAGTACCAATAAATTACATAGCAACAGTCAGACTACCACTGCAGATCATAACCTAACAAAGACATCTGTTTTAAAGCAGAAATCACATCTCCAAAAACCAAACATATAGTTAAAACGTCCAATTATTTTTAGACAGCAGTGGATTTGTATCTGAAGTTCAGAAAACCTTAAAGTGTAGGAAATTCATCATTCAAATTACTGTACTGACTTGGGCTCACTACAACTGAATGTTAAATAAAAGAAAACTGTGTCAGGAACCATCCCCACCAGAATAAAGATTACATTATGAGATGCAATGTGGTGCAGTTTAAAATATAGGTATCACTGTTTCAGATGAAACTGCTGCCTCCACCTTCAGACAGAATAGAAGAAAATTCACCATGCTATAACCTGTAGACAGGGACTTTCATTGATCCTTACCAAATTGCAAGGCACAACATTCCACAGGATATATATATACATATACACACACACACATATACCAAGGAAGAGTGCAGAATTCATCCATTCTTTTTGCACTGTTTCTTAACTAAATCCTTTTGGGAAGCGATTAGTCATTCAGCTGGTTAGCAGATTCATTACTGTGGTCACAAGCCCCTACCACTGATTCCTACCCTAAATCCAGCGACCACCCTCCCAACCTATTTCTTAAGAAGATCTACAAGGGTCAATTGGAAAGTAAGAATACATAGCAAATATCTGTGTCTTCAACACCTTTTTATTCAAAACAGCTTTCTGCACAAAATAAACAACTACCTACTTTTCCAGATGCTCACCCTGAAGGTTCAGACATTTGTTACAATGTGTTATTATTATATGAATGCCTTCAGCACACAATTCTGGGCATGGTGAACAGAAGCATTGAGAGACAGCTTCTTGAACCTCCTGATCAGATTATAATCTGTGACCACAAAGATGCTTCTTCAGAGGTTGAAAAAGATAAGTCACTCGATACCAATACCTCACACGGCCTGACAGATGGCAGCCTTGTCGGAGAAATGTGGATAGGAGTGTCTCAAACATCCACTTCATAGTCCTGACTTGGCACCATATAAATTTCATATATTCTGTCCTCTGAAGAGGCATCTTTCCAGTTACAGATTTCAAATGCTGCAGCAGTGCAAGAAGCTGTCTTAGAGTGGTTCCATTCACAAAGTCTAGAATTCTACACTGTCATACATTCACTGATAACACGTGGTAACAAATGCCTGAACCTTTGGGGTGACTATGGTGGGAAAGTTGGCCATTGCCCTATTTTCTTGTAAGAAATGTTTTTCAATAAAAAGTTACTGAAAAGCAAATATTCACTATGTATATTTACTGTCCAATCAACCTACGTAGGTATTTTTAATAATACTCCCACATATGTATATCCTTTGAAATGGTTTATTCTCTTACAAGTTTCCAATGACACTATTTTCACATGAATGTGAAACAACTAATATATCAACAAATGAGAGAATTTTGCTGTCTATATTAATAAAAATCCAACTAGATGCAACAGTATGCAGTCTGATTTATTTTACTGCAAAACCACTCCACACATTTTGGGTGCCTACCTTGCCACGTTGGAGGGAAGTAGCTGTACCGATATTATGACCTGTACCGGAGGATGCGGTTACAGTTTTTAGTACTCCTGATGATGGGTGTGGTAGGCACCCGAAACACAAAAAGTAATTTTGCAGTAAAATAAATCAGACTGCATACTGTTGCATCCAGTTGGATTTTTATTAATATAGACTTATGATGTATGGAACCATGACCTTAAAATTTTACTGTCATCCAGAAATGTAAAATATTCAGAGAACAAGTCTACATGGTATTCCTATGTTCCTCTTTACAAATGCTGATATATTACCTTAAATAAGCCTCATTCCACAACTTTCCCTCTCATCTGAAAGATTTTCTAACTTGGTAGAGCTGCTGATTACAACATAAACTTTCTGTCTTGCAGACTACATTAAGCTCCTCTAGCCACATGAAAAAGCCTAATCCAGTCGCATATTTCTGCCTCCCCCCCCCCCATTAAAAACACTGACCACAAAACTACAGAGGCCACACACAGTCCAAGATCTACCCTGTAATGTAAACATACATTCTGTTGTCTTCCGACTTATGACAAAATTTAGCCTCAGGGTACATGCCTGCAAGCAGTGCGCTCCTCAAACACAATGCACCAGACTGCCTTGTGTCACAGTACAGAAGACCACAATATGCAGATCATAATACTTGTTCATGAATGCCTAAATGATAACCATTTTCCTAGTAAATTCACAGCACATCAAGCTCTAAAATATTTATCATAAAGAAACTAAACTGTAAACCCTCTGAATTAAATAAATATCCCGTGAATTTTTAATAACATTGGTCAGCCAGTAATATTCATACAATGTATTCTGGAATTGCCTGATTCAAATCTCAGCTGGGTAACAACCATCCTGAGTGAGGATCATAATTTTCCACAGCCCCCAGACTTGCAAATTTAAACAGGTTAAAGTAACTTCCTTTCCAGAACATTAACTACTGTCATGCAATGACTCAATACTGTACCATTACTAACAGCATCTTTAAATAAAGCTACACACAAATATGCATTAATAAAACAACACTACCCCAGTTCTAAAATTCTGTGAGGGCCACATGACGTAGGTAAATATTGATTCAATAACCTGCAATAGATAAGCTAGCAACACAAACATACAATAACATAATTATTAATATACCAGGTCACAATGCAATGGCCTGCCCTCTGATCTTTAAAGCAGATTGAATTTGTTAAATATGACTGAAAACTGCCCTGGAAACTGATTACTGCCTGGAAACTTGGAATATGTTTCTGGACGAGTTTGTACAATGAGATGGTGCAAGATAATGACAAAAGTGCAGAAGTCACTACCCTATAAATTGTGAGATCTGAGGTTTCTAAACATTAAGATTACTGCAGCAGGTTCCTCAATGAGTTACAGAAGACCCTAATTATAAATTGTAACATTTGGTCAATTACTTTTATGAAAAAAATTTTAAAACACAAAAAGCAATCAAAATCCTATTGTATCACGCAGGTGCAAAATCCGCTTTTAAAGTCGTACTAAGAGAACACGTGGGAAACACATACCACATTTGAGGAATGCCTTAAACGAAACAGACAACTAATGGCACACTCCAGTGCCTGGCACTTCGAAAAATCACAGCTTACAGGTGTAAAGCATTTAGTACGCGGTGACAAGACGCAAAAATCTGCAACCCAATTCCGGTTCTTGTTGTATTTAACACTTGGCCTCAATATTCTTAAAAAAAACTTTGCAGAACGCTACTGATTATGGTATGTTTGTACCCTTGATCTAAAAGATGTCACGACACCACTAACCTTGAACAGAACGAACCTTTTGGTACTGGCATATAACCTTGAACTGAAACTTCATCCGTACATAAAATAAAATATATCCATATACAATGTAAATCTGAACACAACCATGTTTTGAACACCCTTCTGAAATTCAACCCTGCTTAAATTTGACTTACTTATCTTCATCCGTTTAGAAAATGGTTATCCGCTACTGTACTGTTTCAATACTGTAACGCTGCACAATCCATAACTACATTTTTTACTTCTTCACCACAAACACTTGATTGACTTCATAATGAACTCGGTGCTCGACTTCTCCCTCACAGGGGTTAGTGCAATCGCTCACATAGGTACAACGAACACTGTCGCAACAATTTTTACGCCCAAGAGTTTCTTGAAATACCAGTATATTTACACAGCGACGGAATATCGTCTAAAAATCATACCTACACACACACACAGATCATACATAACGCCTATATACAACGCCTGAGATTTCCCTAAAGAACTCCTACATGCACACATCTATTTCGATCCCGTTCGCTCTATCACTCGCAAGTATCCAACAGTACGGAATGAACTATGCTCATGAAAGTGAGGTATGATATGACAGTAAGTCACGTTCACTGTAGCACGTAAGCAGAAACGACAAACATGTTATGTTATTCATGATATGTGAAATAAAAGTTTAAATTAGCCACTGTTAAATGAAATATGTCGTTAAGTATGTAGTCGCAACGTTGTTGGCTACCCTGATGTTTTGAATTGCTTGCAGAACGTCTCGCTACAAAACGGGACTAGTTGCAACATTTTTGTAACTGTCATGTACAATCAGTAAACACTTGCACGTGCATACTCCTAACACAACGCGTTAGGAATTCGTGACTTTCAGAAAAAATATAGGAAAGGTTACTGAACTCTGGAATTAACTGACCTTACCGTACGGTATTCATCTATACGCCTGGTGAGCCTAAACATGCTCAGAAGCATGGGATTGTGACGGAAAGTTCCACGCATTTTAACCCCACCATTTGACGGATATGAGTGGGTCAGCTTCACGTTTGAAACACCATACCCCGGGGGAAAGTCGAACTGGTATGATTTACTTACTGAATGGGGGATTGGATGGGTATCAGAGTCGATCTCTACGCAGTGATAAAAGTACAGTTTATATCGCTCCTGCATGTTTCGGCGTCACGCCATTCTCAGGGAACTCTAGACCAAGATTTAAAACTTACTACAATATAATAAATTACACAAGTAATTCGTATTATATTACAGTATTCTTGCAGCTAATTTAAACCACGTAACGGTTCGCTTAGACCTACACACACACACACATCTAGTAAGTCACCCTCTAAACTGAATTCACTACACATGGTACAGGGTCAAGATCCTTCAAGGGTCGAAAATAAATTAGATGTTTGTATACAAAGAAAAATACAACATAGCAACATAAAAATTTTTAACCACAGTAAAGAAATTACACTGCATTTTTATTATTTGTCACACGAAGTAAAGTATGTAAACCCAACAACATTTTTTTTTGCGCTGAATTCAAATATATTGTTAGTTTTTAACATCAGGCAAGGCTTTAAGTGACGCACGGCTGAAGATTGAAGAAAACATGTATTTACATTATAATACAGGGAGTATAAACAATACCTAAAAAGGAACAGTGGGTGACTTTGTGCTATATTTTGTCTGTGGAACGTCTCTTCTAAGTGTCCAACAATAACGCTGGACAACAAATATTTACTGACGTTATGCTTCTGAGGTAACAGTTGCCATTTCTTATTAATTTCGAGGCGCTGAGCACGAATATGACAATGAAAACTCAAAATTGGCTGCGGTTCCTAAGAAATCCGCAAACGTTTATTATATACTTAAGAAATATGTCCAACAGACATTTAACGATAAAAGTCCGCTTCTACTTGCAACTTCGCTTTGCCTGTCGCTTGTGTCCTTGTTTGTCGCTTGTGTCCGTAGTGAAGTTTGTGTTAAGTAAATATATACACTAAAAATGAAATACGTTGAAAGATTTCAAAATATTGCATCATATTGCACCAGCCCATCATGCACACCACACCCGTTTACTCCTACGTCACAAATACAGCAAAGTGGTCCCAGCAATGTTAATCCAACATTAGTAACGCGTCGTAACTGTGTTAATAGTGCAGATAACTTTTGTTACATGTACGGTGAAGTGACTTTTGCAAGGCAAAGAAACGCCATCGCCGCGATGGTGAAAAAGGCGTATTATTTGTATTTCGGATGCAAGATCGGCGACCAAGACAAATCCTGGGCCCCGCACATATACTGCCGTAAATGTGCAAAAAATCTTTCGCAGTGGCTGAATGGCAAAAGGCATGCGCTGCCGTTTGCTGTTCCTATGGTTTGGAGGGAGCCAAGTAATCACATAACTGACTGCTAATTCTGTATGGTGTCACCTGTTTCTGGAGGCATCACGAATAAAAAGAAGTGGACAATAGTGTATCCGAATATTCCATCTGCTCTCCGTCCAGTTCTGCACGGCAAAGTAATTTCCGTTCCCGAACCCCTGAAAGAATTTACCATCGATTCAGACGACGAGGACGAAAACGAGTCGACCTCGTGTTCTCCTGAGCCGCCGGCGTCTACTGAACCACACGTCTCCCACTGTAGGTCTTCTACGCCACAGCCACACATTCTCACACAGGACGAACTGAACGATCTTGTTCGCGATTTGGAGCTGTCCAAGAGCAAAGCAGAGTTACTGGGATCAAGACTTAAACAATGAAATCTTCTCGAGAAAAATGTCCGAATTTCTTCGTTTCGCAGTCGTCACCAGCAGTTGGTGCCTTCTTCAGAAAGGAATATGACCCTGTGTTCTGCTACGATGTAGATGGCCTGATGAATGCCCTCGGAATCAAACATGACCCGCAAGAATGGCGACTATTTATAGACTCTTCGAAACTAAGCCTGAAGGCGGTGTTGCTGCACAATGGAAAACAACATCCATCCATTCCAGTCGGACACGCTGTCCACATGAACGAAACGTAAGAAAACCTAAAGCAGCTGCTGAATAAGTTTGAATGCAGCAAGTATGGCTGGCATAGTTGTGGTGACCTGAAGGTAGTGTCTCTGTTGATGGGTCTCCAACTGGGATATACGAAGTATTGCTGCTTTTTATGTGATTGGGACAGTCGAGCAAAGACTTTACATTACTTGAAGAGAGAATGGCCTCAGAGGAAATCTCTGAAGGTCAGATAGAAGAATGTGCAACACCCAGCACGAGCAGAATGGCACAAAATCCTGCTACCGCCCCTAAACATCAAACTCGGTCTGAAAAAAAAAAAAACTTCGTAAAAGCCATGGACCGGACTGGATCGGCGTTCAAGCATCTGGCTGAAAAAATCCCTCGACTCAGTGAAGCGAAAATTAAGAGGGAGTTTTTGTGGGTCCTCATCCGCATTTGGCCGTCGCATCAAAGGGATGAAACGGTTAAGGCCTGAGCAGGTGTGGACGTGCAACGTGACACGTCACCACCGTCCACTCCTCTGCATTTCTTTCCATTCCTGATGCTTCTGTCTTGAAAAGTGGTGCGAATCTGTAGTGCTGTGCGGTTTCTTGAGCGTTTTGGTAACTGTGAAATGGAGTGGACTCAAGAAAGTGCCATAGCATTAATCGAACTTTATAAAAGAAAAGAAATAATATGGGGCCCAAAGCACCCATTGCATTTTTACAAAATTACAAAGCAAGATGCATGGGAGGAACTGGGGAAAGAAATGAACAGGCCCGTCGATGAGTGCAAAAAGAAAATGGAGAACTTATTGTCGTCTCTCCGACGGGAGAAAATGAAGATGAGGAAAAGCAGTGGAACAGGAAAAGGTGAGTACTTCTAATTGAAATATTTACGTACTTTGGCAATGCATATATTTTATCGTGACATGAAACAACTGCATTCTACACGCTGTTAGACACATTCATTACATGTGAATGAAAAACAATCAGGTAAATGAAGGTCTCAGCACATATTTTAAAGAAAACACGTTTTTGTCCACTGATTTTTACAAATATTTATTCCTTTTTTAAGCCTAGGCTTCATGTAATGACATGACCATACCAAATAAGTTTACTAACTAATACGTTTACTAATTAATACTTTCCTTTTCTTTACAGCAAGAGATGAAGTGTATAAAAGCTCGTAGTTCGCATATGAAAGCCTGTAATTTATAACGGACAAAACGAAACCGCGACAGCCACTGAACACTGTAAGTAAAACTCATCACAAATTTCAGTGTTTGTGAAAGTGTTAAATAAATTTCAAGGCAACGAGGTTTTTCAACAATGTGCCACCTTTAAGCGCAGTCATTTTGCCACTCTACTCTTCCTCCACTCAGGAAATAAGCTGCTAATTCCTTCCTTATTTCTTTCGCCTTCAAAGGTGGTTTACGTGCACTCTTTCTAATAGGAAATAAAGAAGTCATATTATCATTACTCATGGCTCTCCAGCTGCCTCCAATCACTCGACCGTTTTCTTCATAATCAAACGTGCCTGGCGGAGTATAAATTGCTGCCGAATCAGGGCTTCTTCTTAAGAAATTTTGTAAGCAAGCAATAGTCACTGCAACGAGTTGAGCTTTTTCTGGTTCCAAAAGTATAGGTTTACGAAGCACTCAGAACACTGATGACGCGAGGCCAAATACATTTTCTACAACTCTTCGGGCTCTGTAGATCCTGTAATTGAAAATTCGTTCTTTTGAGCCCCTTGGATGTTGTTGCGGATAAACTTTCACGAGATTCTCGCTTAAAGGAAAACTTCATCTCCAATAAAAAAAATTGGAACACTTTTTTCTCTCCCGTTTAAAGGAACCGGTTGAGGAAGACATAAGGTTTTTGTTTCTAGTTTTTTTTTAATATAGCTCAGTGTTCGTAAAAACACCGCTGTCAGAAATTCTTCCCTGACATCTTGCGTCGACAAACATAAAGCTGTAATTAGCATCTACTAAAGCGAAGAGTACAATACTGAAGGCATTTTTGTAGCTAAAGTATTCACTGGCACTATTTCTTGGACACTGTAGCACCACATGTTTCCCATCAATAGCCCACATTGAATGTGAGAAATTCCACAATGCTTGATACTGCTTTGCCACTGCCAACCATTCCTGTTCTGTTTTTGTTATCTGAAAACACATAAATTCAGTTAAATGAAATGAAACCTTAAATAATGTTCCTTGCTTACTAATTAAAAACGCTGTACAAAATATTTGTCATTCCAAAACGCTAATAATTTTGTTGAATATTTTTTATTTTGTTAGATACATAATGAAGGTGAGGCACCAAAAGGTGGAGATATGGACCAGTCAAAAGCCAAAGAAGAAAATCATCTGAAAACGCGAGTGAATCCCTGCCCCCGCAGCCACCAAGAAAGAAAAAGAAGACGGAAATCAGCGTCTTGAAAAAGCGCTTGAATTATTAACAGCTTGTTCAAACCAAACCATGAACGACGAGTGTCAACATTTTGGGAATATGATAGCCGCAAAATTAATGAATTATAATGAAAGGGTACGATATGTCATTCAAAATGAAATTATGAACGTATTCTTAAATGCAAATAGGGGGCTTTATGAACGCTATCATCACACCCATCTCCAGCCAATTAACCCACCTCAAGCCCACTTCCCAAGAGGTCCATATAAACTGTACTCTCAAAATATCAGTCCTCCTCCGCACATTTCTCTTTCATCTCTCTGTTCTCAAAACCCTTCTCCGTCATGTTCTGGAAACACTTCTACGTCACCAATCAGTCAGTACAATAACTCAATTCTGCCTCACAGTTTTCCCACAGAAAGCATTTCGCCCGCTACGACATCTTCAGAAGGTGTTTGTAGAATAATTTGGTATCTTTTTTTAACAGAAGTGTTTCTGTAAAATTTATATTTAATTAAGTTCTGATTACAATCTAATTTTAAACTTCTTTCATAAATCACAAATAATAACATTTTGTCTTACCTGTATGTAATCCTTCAATTTTTCAACAAGAGCTTCACACGCTTCCGGCACGACACAGCTGATTGCTTGCTTGGAAATTTTGAAGAGGTACTGCAGGCTAACGTACGAATCACCACTTGCCAAGAAACGTAGCGTCAGCGCCAACCTTTCTTGAAAAGAAATGTCTTTCCTGAAGACTGTGTTCTTTTTCGAGATTTTTTCTCCAAACAAATTACTTAAAAATTCAAATTCACTGGGAGACTTATGTATATTGGACCGTGCATCATTGTGATAGTTGAAGAATAAAAGACCAACTTGATGTCACTTGCTATTTTATTTCACTTCTTACGTGCTCAACATGTTTCGGACATTAATATATCCATCATCAGGAG
>Ga0123354_10019166_pt1 | contig 10741 bp, 5 predicted proteins | sample TergutLab28metaG_2_FD_97872 | JGI IMG/M metagenome (GOLD analysis project Ga0123354, IMG submission 97872) | Labiotermes labralis P4 segment gut microbial communities from Petit-Saut dam, French Guiana - Lab288 P4 | ecosystem: Host-associated > Arthropoda: Insects > Digestive system > Gut ... | reverse complement strand
ACGAACAAACCAATAAAACCCACAACCCAAAAAAAAAAAACCCTCCTAAAAAAACACCACACCCCCCCCCCCCACAAAACACTAAAATTTTTGCCTTCACACCCCCCCCCCCCCCCCCCCCAATGATCAGTAAGTTGCTACGAACTTTATAGTGGAAATCTGAAACTTATCTTGCATAAACAGAGCAGTGATTTACTTTTTTCTTCCCAGTCACATAACCATGTCATCTCAATTGGTTCGATCGATTAATAATTCTCAACGTGAAAACTCAAAACCCTGGAGAACTTTCAGGATTTCCGTGTTTTCTTTGCAAGAGACCTACAACTATAATTAATAAAGGTAGACTAGGGTTGAAAAACTAGTTTCTGGCAATAAGGCAGAGTAAAACCCAGTTACTTTGTAGTGCTCAGAACCAAAAAATCAGAATTTGAATTACATGACTCTGAATTATCACATTTTACAATGTACACTTACCTGTTACCTGCTTCATTGGTGTCTTCAAATTAATGTCAGAAGCTGTGTTTAAAGCTGTGGAATGGTACATACTTCCAAACTATGTGGTATCTTGCATTCTCTGACTTAAAATTATTGAGCTTTTACTGTATCTGTACATACTGACATACTTAAAAGAGAACTCAAGATATGAGAAGCCAAATGAGGGGAATGAAGCAGTATGATTGGACCCGCTTAATTCCCAAAGGCGGAAGTTTCATATCCCAGAAAACATGAATCTTCATCAACACCACTGTAAGAACTTCAAACCCTGCATTAAAAAGTTATACTTGATAATGTCCCATGTTTGGCTAAGTTTTTAAAGTGTTGCAATTGTAGACCCCATGCAGAGGTGGAAGAATCTGAGAACTGTGTTCATTTGTTCCCAGCAGAATTACAACATGGGTCCTGACAGGTAGTTAGCATGTTAACTGAACAAGCGGCTGAGGAGAGAAAGCAGTTACAATTTTTATACGCTGCATCCCAGTTATTATCTGTTATTTAAACAGTATGATGGTTGTGCTTTACACACAACACAAGATGGTAATGTGCCTGTCAATGACTCCTTGAATTTACAAGTGCAACATGGGCTTTTTTTAATGACATTTACATTTTCAGGTGTAGTGTCACACTAGAAGTTGATTTTAGTAATGAAAAGTTAAAAACTGCATTGTCTTCACTTTCAGTTTCCAAGGATAACAATGATGAAATAAATCACAGGAGACTGTTGCTGACATCATCAGTATGTTACCAACTGTTAATTAGACACAGTCCTTTTTAAGAAACTACCAGTTCCTAAGCTCATCAAAATACTCCCCACATTTTATGGAGCCCAAGGTTCAGTACCATTTTCACAGAATTCTGTCTGCATCAGATCAATCCATTCCTTTAAGTTCCATTTTAATATTAACCTCTCATCTACAACTTGCGTCTTCCATGTAGTTCTTCCCCTCAAGTTTCCCCACCAAAGCATGTACACACGCATATGTGCTGCATTCCCCACCAATCTCATTCTTCATGATATGATCACCCAAAGCAATACCTAACTCATGCAGTACTTACTTACCCTTGGTTCTTTTATAAACTGAGGGTGACATCGGTGACAAAAGGTACCCATGATTATTTTGTGCTGTTTGGTAACTTTGCAATAGTTCTGGCAAAGCAGTAAGTTCTCTCCCAACATCTGCAATGTGACCAAAATTATTAGTGTAAAATGCATGGACCTATGGATCCTTAGCCCCTCAGTTGTGATTTTACATTTTTGCAGCATGAAGTGTGTAGTGACTATTTCATTCACCAACATATTCACGACATAGAATCTTTCGATTTATTTGGTATGAAAGTACAGGTGACACAGTATCACACGTACTTTAGTGTGAATCCTCCCCTACATAGGACTTCTACTGCCTTTGATACCTGAGCCTTAATGATTCAAGCTGGAATTGACCCAGCTTGCATTATGGCAGTGATAATTAGCAGGGAGTGAATCAAGATATACAGCTGTCAAAATACATCCATTTTTACTGCAGTGTATCTGTTTTGTGGCAGAAATCAATGCAAAACACAATGCCAGTTACCAAAGCAAGATATCATTGCAGATACCATGTTAGAAAACACAGTCAATGAAGCAGGCTGTGTTTGTCGTCATTATGCAATATGAGGGTAAACTAATTTCTGCTGTAACACAGTGCACTTAGTTGTTCTGTCATACTGCAACAGTAAAAGGGTTAACCTGCTTCAGGAAACACTTAACTGTCAAGACCACAATAAATGACAAAATTTTTTCCAGTTTCCATATTTCAGTTGCGACAGACATTTATAGTAAGGAATTGTACAGACAGTAAATTTACAGGAACAGGCAGCTAAAATCAGCCCACTTAAATGTATGAGATTCAGTACGGACTCATGAACAGTACGTGGGAAATGATAAAACATATGTTGCACTGAACAAAATCATGGTAAAATAAATAAATATTCACCATATGTCACTTTCCACTCCGAAGTGTGGTCTTGTAGAGCAAAATAAATGAAACATAACATTATCGCAATATGTTTTCACAGTTTGTATCACTATGAATTATAACATCCAAGTAGTCACTTCATATTTCCATAAATATCACTTACATGGCAGTCTAACTCAGCTCTCCTCTTCTTTATGCTATGGGAAAAAGAAAAAAAACTATTTCCCCCTTAAAAGTTTATAGTACAAAACAAAATGGAAAAAAAAAGCACTATAAAAGCTTCAATATTTTCAACAAACTATTTCTCTCCATTCTGCATCATCAGTTCATGAAACTCTTGTTTGTTTACAGTCACTAAATGACACAATACTGACTCAAAGATTTTATACATGAAGGAAACTCTGTGGAGCAGCTGCCAATCCTATGTAACATACATATGTAACAAGACATTCATACTTCTTTCACTAAGGCCACTCATGCTGCTTTACATTCCTGATACACATAATTTATTTAGTTTTAAAACAAAGGCCACATTATATCTTTATGTTTAAAATGTTTAGCTTCACAAAACTGAACTCCTTCTAAAGTGCACAGTCACACCCAGAGCCGATAGTTCTAGTAACAGCTTCAATGCCTGGTCAGTTGGACATATCACATGTTTCCATTGCCTCTGCTATAGCCCATGTTATGGTGAACATACGGATTCCCTGGAAACGCCGGCACACCTACTGTACTAGAGTGTGCTATCGCTGCTGCTACAGCTGAAGACATGGATGTACCTTGGTGCTGGTACAGGTGGTTTAACGAAGTTGGGAAATCATGCAACATGGCACTATGTTGCTGCTGCTGATTGTGGTGATGCATCTGACTGAGACTTGAAATATCTCTTTGGCTGGCCCGATCCAAATCGAGCATGTCCCTCTCAGAATCACTGCTACGGCTCAATGCTGCCAAACTGTGATGGTGCTGTTGCCTGTGTACTTGATGCACATTTGAATTCAAAGCTGAGAGGTGAGGCCTTTGTGCAGCTGAACTTGTGAATCCATCCATGACCCTCCTCCCTCGGGACATCAGATCTGATTCATCCATTCCAGACAAGTTCGAGGAATTGTTCATAGAGTGCTGCTGCTGCTGCTGTTGCTGCTGCTGCCGATTTGAGTGTATTTCAGCAATGTTCAGATTGAGTGGCGCAAGTGACTGGATGTGGCTGGCACTGAGAATTGAATCAGCAGCTGAACTGTTCATGCGCCGGGAACCATTCATGCTCATGGCAGTTTGACTGCGATCACAAGCACCATCATCACCTGTTGACACCTGCAAACCATGTGAACTACTACGTGAATGCTGAGATGGCCTTATATTGTTGCAGCTAATTGTTTCTGCATCTCTTATCATCGAGGTTGCTGTTGAGATAGGTACGAGGGATGGCAACATAGACGCGTTCCTCAACATACTGGCACCCGAACTAGAAGCTAAATGTCCCATCACAACCCTTGCCATATCTGGGTCTGATGACACACTTCCGGAAAAGTCTATACTGGATGATGATGGCATGGATGTTGTGGGATTTGCAGAGGGCCTCGACACATTAGGACTGTGCAAATTTTTTAGTGTTGGGCTACCATACATGTGTGAATCAGATGATGACCGCCTCTGGAATTCTGAAATGGGGACCAAGATTTCAGTTTTTGGAACAGGGGTCATGGAGTTCTGTAACGATGAGTTCATACTGATGTTAGACTGATCTGCTGGTTGCTGTTCTGGATTTGAATTTGAGCCAGTTGCTACAGTTGTTGGGGTTGCTTCTGATGGTGCTTGAGAATCATTGTTTTCTGCAGCAGCAAGAGATGCCTCATACAAGCGCAGTTCTTCAGGATGCATGCGACGTTTATGTGAACGGCAGTTGGAACCATTGGCAAATGTGCGGGGACAGAATGTGCATGTGTAAGGTCGCCGCCCTGTATGAAGATTGTGGTGATTCTGAAAAATACGAAAATTACATTCGAATCTGCATTTCACTAATATGGTAAAATAACCCATACTTGTAACAGAGAACAATAATGGCAATGATTACTTTACACAATGGTTATACAAGGAATTGAACTTAAAACTAGCAAGGCACTCTGATTTCAGTATCCACAAGTTAAAAAACAGTTACAAATAACATAAAACAAGGGGGAAAAAAAAACAGTAAACTGGTGAGTGCTTGCACATGTCATGGGGTTTCAAAAGAACCCTTGTTTATTCACATACCTTAATTTAGCCAGGATTGCAATCTCATAATCCATACGTGTCCTCCATTTGTTGTTAAATCCCAACATGAAAGTTGGTACAGATGTCTAACCATTGGTACCAAAGTTTTCCAGGTCATAATCAACAAATAGTTTAAAGTTTCTGTTAAGATTTCTTTCTGTTTGAAGAATATAATTTGCAAACACAGTGAACATAGTAAATCTACAATTTTTGTATATGCTGAAATATATAAATGTTCTGGACAGATGTAACGAGGTTGTGTGTGATATCCTATATATAAGAAGTCTACAAGTGGGGATTGTGCATGTGATCACATCACTGAGTTGTGTACTTACTTTCCTTATTAATTATTGCTACCTTCTGTATGTAAATGGAATAATTTAAAACAAACATGTCAGAACATCTTCCCATATAAAGATTCTGATACTAGATTCAATTTCATATCAGTAAACACAATCTATTATCAGTGAACAAGGAACAACACAATCACATTACAACAAAGATCTATAGTCAAACACTGAAGTGACAAGAAAAGACAAAGTATGAAGTTACTAATATTTACATTATTAAATTATAAGAACTTCACTATAAACCCGATAAACAGAGTTATTTTTTCAGGATTAAAATATGGGAAACACTTGTATCTTTGGTTGAGCAGGTTGGTCTAGTGTTACAGCTTTAGACTACAAGAACTATTCTGATACAGTTTTTTGCAGTTTTCCTCAGTCCTGCCAGACAATTTCTGTGAATGTACCTTGATTAGGCCATGACAACTTCCTTACAAATCCCTCCCAATTCATCATTCACCAGTCCTCTCACTCTTTGATGATACAGCCTGAGACATTGGTAGAGTCGTGAAATAGGAACTCTCTTTACTTTAGTGGGCATTTCTTTATTTTATTCATAATAAAAGGTATTGTGAAGCCATCTGCACTTCCAAAAGATTACAAATTGAAACCTATACTAAAACACCTGCAAGCCAAAGTCAGTAGTGTTTCTACTCTAGTGTGTGATGTGTAATGTGGCAGTGGATGGGTGATGTGGTAAGCACGTTTGTTACGAAATGTATACATCTGTTCACAACATGCTAGATTAAACACAAAATCATATTAATTGTATGAAGCTACATCTCATCATGTGCACAATTTATCATCAACATTAGACAAGACTAAACAGAAATTTACAACCAGTGGTTCCTCTCCTGGATCAGGACGAACACAAGACATGTCACAGCAATTGTCTGCAACACTGTGGGCTCAAGTATCAGTAACACATACAGTCACAAAGCAGGTAGCAATGGGCAAGACATCACACACAGTTGGTCATTTTTTTTTAAGTTTCACTCACTTTCAAGTCCTTCGCACGACGAAACGCTTTGCCACAAGTTGCACATTGGTAGGCTTTGGTATCTCGATGCACAACAAGATGCATGCGCAATGTGCGCCTTGTGGACAGCTGCAGAGGGCACACTGGACACTGGTAGGGGGTCTCCCGATGCGTGTCACTGTGAATCTTCAGCCGGTATTTTGTCTTGAAGCTGAGCCATCAAAGACACATGCTCAGTTGCCAATACACAGCTTCTCAAGAAATTGCCCATTAATGAAAATGGTTAAGTGCCATTAGCCAGGATATTTTAAATTTTAAAAATTCTTTGCTTCTCTGAATTTTATGGACACTGCTTTATCACACATCCCCAGTAACACTGTCATTAACAACCTATGTTAGATGCTGTGACTTTTACAAGACAGATTTCTTTGTTGAAAAAATGAACATAATAGAAACACACTCTGAATGGCTGTGCAATCTCTAATATAACTCACATGTAAGTGATTTTTTTTTTCCAGGTCATGTTGGGTAACCAAATTAAAACCTCTGTGAACTGGAAGATGAAGGGCTATGATAAAAAGGTACTGTAAATGTACACAATTTACACAAAAATTAGAATCAAAGAAAAATTTAAGGTATTGGGAGCAGTCACCATCACAATCAGTATCGAGCACCATGCACCAACAATGCTGTTTTTGTTTTCACTCTTGCAACCTTGTCTATTTATACATGAGGAAGCACATTAAAACAAGAAAAGAAATGGAAATATGGCAATTACTTCGCAACTGCTAAAATAAGAATATTAAGCTAGCTTTCAAATAAAAATCATACTGCTGTTGAAGGGAATATAAAAACAGAACAGTAAATTATTCTTACTTGCTCATAACATTTCTTTGCACACAGTAACTGTGGTCTTTGTATCTGGTACAAGAATGATCTTAGCACACAGTGATGAGATTGTGTTTGCCTGTGCCATGTACATACACCACCAGCAGGCAGCTAATTTGTTTTGGAGATTGGTCACAACAAGACATGTCATGTCATGAGCAACAGTCAACACACAGTTCATAAAAAAGTACCAAGCAGCCATTCATTTAATTTAGGGATTCAGTAATGGGAATATACAGTCTGACGTTCAGGTGACCATGCATCATGATAAATTCTTATCATAAAACCAACTAGATGCACTAATTTCTCAAATTTATTTTTGGAATAAAACTCTGCATGTTTCGGACAGTTCCTCTGTCCATCATCCGGAGTTTTTCGCTGTACATACAGCATCGGTATATGTCATACAGGTTTGCTGACAGCTTGCGAGTGGGATCCAGACAGAACCAGTTCCGTCCTTATCCTGCTCGCAAGCTGTCAGCAAACCTGTATGACATATACCGATACTGTATGTACAGTGAAAAACTCCTGATGATGGACACAGGAACTGTCCAAAACATGCAGAGTTTTATTCCAAAAATAAATTTGAGAAATTAGTGCATCTAGTTGGTTTTATTATAAGAATTTATCACAATGCACGGTCACCTGAACGTCAAATACAAGTGTTGTTTTCTGAATCATGATCCCAGCAGAGCACTGTTCAGCAGCATACATTAGCAGCTGCAAGGTACAGTATCATTTACCATGGTGATGGGTCCTGTGAAGTCCAAGAGTGAATGTTCAGTGAACTGCTCATTAAACATAAACACCTTGAAAGCAGATATGGCAAACATCATATCAGGAAGGCCTATACCCATATCACTGCCTTTCAAACTATCTGCCCCAAAGATTATGCAGCTCAAGTGGACTTCTTGTCACTGGACTGCAGAACAGCGAATCCTTGTGAAACACATCTTGTTTTGTGATAAGCCCCCATTTATGTGAGATGTGATAAGCATCTGCCACAACTCCCATCTATGGTCACATAATAATCCTCAACATTCCACTGCAAACAACTTCCAATGCTGCTTTTAGGTGAACATGTGCTGTCATCATACTGATTATCAACTAATCAAGCCACCTGTTTGTAGCCAAGCCACATTAAACATGTGGCTCATTTCACCTCACTTCAGTTAGTAAGTTACATGTACACGAATTGGTGCCTTGGAAAGCTTTGGATTGATCTTGGATATTCACAGGTCGGGCCACCACATTCATCAAAATTGACACTTCTTGATTTGTAATTGTGGGGAAACATGGCATTTGTGTATAAGGAAATATAATTCTTACACTACTTCATGGATAGTCCTGATTTTGTAACCCTGGCTCCCAAAATATCCCAACCTCAACCTTATTGCTTTAATTGTAGGGGTACAGGACATCACATACCATAACACAAGCTCCCCCCCCCTTTTTTTGGGGGGGGGGGGGCATTGCTCTGTCACATTCTGGGTCCTGCCAAATCATGGAATGAACAATTCTGTTGAAATGATGTGAGCCACACACAGTTCACAGACATGCCAGGATGTGTACTGAGGTTAAGGGTAGACATTTTACAGTTATTTCAAATTCAGCTATAAGAACTTCAGGTAAATAGCTCTTTTGGCCCTAGTATTTTAATATTTAAGTAACAATAAATCAGGGATAATTCAGAATCTTATTTCTATTTCTATGACCTTTGTGACCAGATACAACCTTAGGAATAAGACCATGACCTTGTGAAACACCTCGTCTCATATGCATGTGTAGGTAGATGCACCACACATTTCTTTAAGTTGCTCATACCTTTTCTTGCACTGAGTGCACTTGAATGGTGTCTCATCGCTGTGGATGGTGAGATGCTCCTGCAGGATTCCCTTCGATGTAAAGCTGTGGCCACACTGGTCACAAACAAACGGTCGCTCACCAAAGTGAACGGCTTTCAGGTGAGCTGACACTGCTGATTTGCTGCTGAACCTTGTTATAATAACACATATCACATTCCAATGAGACTTAAAATGCTTAACATATGTTCATGTGTGCATGTCTATAGAATTAGTTACAGGGTTCAGCAAAGGATGATACTGCACTGTTGGAATTCGGGAATTCCATACTTTGTCATTTGGAAGAAAGGTAACTGAGATCAACCATCATGCAGAACAGTTCAATAGCAGAGCACCTTAAAAAAACCAATCCTTTTGTCTTTTTTGGAAAAAGGAACAATACTTATAGTGGAAAATATGGTAATACATAGCATTATGAAATGGGACAGATGCAGATTAAGAGACAAATTAAAAGGTGAGAAAATTCTATCAACAAGCTTTACTATTTCTGTGAACTTGGAAATGTCAGCTGTTAATTAACTTCCAGGCAAAATACCTTGATCTACTAAACACAAAGGAGCAGTCTGGAAACCACAGTATAGTAACAACCAAGAACCATCTTATGCAGAGACATTCACAGAGCCACACAGCATAAGTTCAAATCAAATCTTCATTTCAGACAAAGAAACCAGTAACAATGAGTGTTTTGCATGTTGTTCACGAGCTGTTCATATGTTATTGGGCAAGCTGGCCCTTGTTTTAAGATTTCTAAGAACTACCAACCTCAGGTGAATTACTGAGGTACTTTAACATCTCATCTTCACAGTCTGCAGATGTTTATACTAACAAAGTGCAACAAGAAAAGTCTGCAACACCCGAGACAAACACTTACTTCTTAGAACAAATGTCACATGGATAGATGAGTCTCTCCTCTCGGGGGAGATGAACTCTCTCATGTTGGCGCAACAAGGCTTCACAGTGGAATCTGCGGGCACACTTACAGCATACGAAAGGCTGCTCTTCTTTTGGAACATGTGACAAAACATGAATATCATACAGGGCACGGCGATGGAATGCTTTGTCACACTTGGTACATCTGCAGAAGACATAAGAAGAAAATCATCAGACAGTCACAGAGATGAAATATTTTATTACAGTTCACACATGCTGTAATTATCATATGATCATTTGAAATCTGATGCATTATTCTGCACAAACTGCATACAATTAATCCAAAATGGTATCTTTTTAACTGTCTGTCTGTTTACAAGCTTTATCTCCCAACAAATTAACAGACATCAATGAAATGTGGCAAGAACTTCCATCTACACTAAAAGCTTTCAAGCAACTTTCCTTTGTCTGCACTGATAGAACAGGTCCTTACCTTTTTATGTAAAGGTTAAACAGCATGGATGACAGATGAATGAGATCTGAGTGTGGAGTACTGGTGGAATGACAATGACTGAGAAAAACAGAAGTGTCTGGAAAGAACTGTCCCAGTGCCACTCTTGTCTACCACTGTCTAACACATACATGTACCCAAAATGGACTGACATGGGGTCAAACCATGGCCTCCACAGTGACAGGCTAGATACTTTAGTTTACAAAAACCTGACTGAATTTCATAATGTTTTTAAGAACACACCATGACAATAAGGAATTGGAGAATGAACTTAAAAGGAAATACTACATTAGGCTACCAACAATAGATATTTTTAAGTACAATGAATAAACACCAGCACCAACAAAGCATGCAAAGTCGTAACAAACAAACCTGGATACACCATTTCTCCAGACTGCCTACTCCATTTATTATGGCTGCCTGTCATGTAAACTGCTAGCTGTCACCATCAGAGTGGCCACTGTTTGTATGACACCAGAGCATACTTAAAGGCACCCCCCCCCCCCCCCCTCCCACAAAACAAAACACACAACCCCACACAAAAACATTTTGAAATTTATGTTAATATATTTTCCTTT
>Ga0123354_10019165_pt1 | contig 10741 bp, 5 predicted proteins | sample TergutLab28metaG_2_FD_97872 | JGI IMG/M metagenome (GOLD analysis project Ga0123354, IMG submission 97872) | Labiotermes labralis P4 segment gut microbial communities from Petit-Saut dam, French Guiana - Lab288 P4 | ecosystem: Host-associated > Arthropoda: Insects > Digestive system > Gut ... | reverse complement strand
CCGGGTTCGATCCCCGGCGCTACCAGATTCTCTGAGTAGTAGTGGGTCTGGAACGGGGTCCACTCAGCCTCGTGAGGTCAATTGAGGAGCTACTTGAATGAAAAAAGTAGCGGCTCCCCGTCTAGAAAACAGAGATTAACGGCTTTGGGGACCCGTTGCGCTGACCACGTGATACCCCTCTATCCGCAAAAGTTGGCACTAACTTCGCCTACCGGCGGCGGCCGCTCTGTCGGTATAGTTCGCGTGCGGACTAAGGCCACGGAGTTTAGTTTTAGTTTTAGTTTTAGAGCGTCGAGGTAGTGAAAATAATCACTAGCCTCTATCCAGTGCTGAGGTTGAATATGAGTGGAGATATACGCCCACTCCCTCCCACGCCTTCACGGCGTGCACCTTTTAACGCACTTGAAAACCGACATAATTTTCCACTTTTGTCACCACAACCTTTCTACATGTATTGGCCCGTCACTTCAGGCACTTAACCGTGAATTAAGTGGCCGGGCAGTACATCACATTCGCTTAATACGGGCGTGCAATGTGCGTGAGTGTTCCTGGGATTAGTTCTGCTGTTCACATGAGCACCGTCACAATGAACACGTCACATGCCTTACGGCACACTCAGCATATACAGTACGTAATTACAGAGTCAATACCACAGTCTTGTTAGCAAGAGTTTGCAGCTTCATCTCCTGAGGGACGCTTCTACAATACGAAAGTAGGATATGGACTCTCAGTTCCTTAGTCACTGTAATTCATCTTTGAAGGATTCTGACAATGACGCAAAGCAATGGCCGTAACTGATATCTTGGACATTCTGAGTCGTATTAATCTCCAAGCCCTACAGCTTGTCCTAGATTGGATCTGAATCCGCTGATACAGTACAGCTCTTTCTGACGAACGTATTAGAATAGTTTATCTAGTGCCCTTTCTACCTGAAGACGGAAATATATCCATTCACCGAAAGGTTTGTATTTTTCTAACCTGAAAATATGGACAATATACGAAAAAACAGCCGCGTTTATTGATCGCTTCAGTTACTCAAGAAATTCATAGATTTGAACAGGCAAATTTAGACCTACGCTTAACCACGGAAGAACTGCAAAAATATTAATTCAGTTATCAGTTCCCTTTATCTCATAAATAGAGATAGGGCATTCACGCAGTTCTCACTAAAACGGAATTCCAATAAAAGTACTCAAGACACATACAGAGTGATACAAATTCATGCTAAGATTTCACATATTCCTAAAAATCCAGATAAATTACTTGTTTCATTTTTTAAATGTTCATATAACGGAATTAGATATAATTATCGTTTGTATGTCACTGATGAAATATCTCGCTCAGAAACACTGATTTTCTTTGTCTGGATTTAATTTTTGTTCGAAAAGCTTATTCAAAGAAACATGTCCGACGTCCCCACAACGATATTGCTGATTCGGTCATGTATTCGAAATATGCAGCCACCAGGACCCACTGTAACATGCCAGGCGACCTGCTTCATGCCTCGCCACGCCTCAATATTTCAAGCTAACAAGACGTATCCAAAAATCTTCAATAACATAGTTACTATTTATACGTGATTTGAGGTTTCAATGGTGAGGGAAATACGTACTGTAGTCTCCAACGTTATGGCGCGGTGGAACATGTGAACACAAAGTTCGGAGGTAAAGGTACTTCTGCCCTAATATGGAAAATTTGGCGTCTACCACACTATACAGTTCCATCAAGCAAATTACTACAGTATGTAACAGAAATGCTCGATTGCATGAAGACCTTTGTTTCTGTATATAAAATGTCACGTTTTATAACAAGAATTAACTGAGCCAAACGACGGACTTTTTAGGTTGGATCCCTGCTTCGGTAAACGGAATAAACCATCTAGAGCTGAAATTTAATTCTAAAATATTTTATTACATATAATTTACTGTAACACGAAGCTTATATTTATGCTCAAAATATGCAAGTCGTCGACGCACTACCAGTTTCGAGGTCAAACACTTTTTCGCATGGTTGCGCCTTCCTATTAATTAAATTTGTAGAAACCTGCAGTATCTGGGCGTATTTAGCTTTTGTTCTGCAGTGTTTCTTCCTTGTTATCCATACAACCTTGTATCAACTACGAAATTTATGTAGCATCAAGCACTGGATATAAACCAACTCACAAGTCTCCAATTACGAAATATAGAGTTTTTGAGGCATGCTTTATCTGCGCTGTTCATGTATACACAGTCTGAAAAATAAACTGGCGTTTAAAATAGATTAACAATGCAAATTAATTATTCCAGCTCACACAATTCTGTCAGCACACTTGCTTGTCTCTAGAAAAACGCAGAGATATGGGGGTTAAGAACTATAAATATTTCTGGTAATATGAACAAGGATGGCTTGAAACTAAATGGTACACATCAGATTCTGGCTTATGCCGATGATGTTAATATAGTGGGAGGAAGCGTACATACGGTAAAGGAAAACGCAGAAGCTTTAGTAGCTGCTACTAGGGAGATTGGACTGGAAGTAAATGCTGATAAAACTAAGTACATGGTCATGTCTCGAGATCAGAATGCAGGAAAAAATCACAGCGTGAGGATTGATAATAGTACCTTCGAGAGGGTGGAAGAGTTTAAATATTTGGGAACAACTTTAACAAATCAAAATTCTATTGCGGAAGAAATTAAGAGCAGATTGAGGTCAGCAAATGCTTGCTATCATTCGGCGCAGAATCCTTTGCCTTCCAGGTTACTATCAAAAAATTTAAAGATCAAGATATATAGAAATATAAATTTGCCTGTTGTTTGTATGGGTGTGAAACTTGGTCGTTGACAATGCGGGAGGAAAGAAAGCTGAGGGTGTTTGAGAACATGGTTTTGAGGAAAATATTTGGACCTAGGAGGGACGAGGAAACCGCGGAATGGAGGAGATTGCATAACGAGGAGCTAAATGATTTGTACTCCTCACCCAATATTGTGCGGGTGATAAAATCGAGAAGAATGAGTTGGGCTGGGCATGTGGCGCGTATGGGTGAGGACAGGGCGTGTATAGGGTCTTGCTGGGGAAACCGGAGGGAAAGAGAGCACTGGGGAGACCTAGGCGTAGATGGGTGGATAATATTAGGATGGATCTCCAGGAGGTGGGATGTGGGTATATGGACTGGATTGGGCTGGACCAGGATAGACACAGGTGGCGGACGCTTGTGAGTGCGGTAATGAACCTTCGGGTTCCGTGAAAAACGAGGAATTTCTTGACTAGCTGCAAATCAGTTAGCTTCTCAGGAAGGACTCTGCATCATAGAGTAAGTAAGTAAGTAATATGAATGTAATTTATTGATATAAAAGCGTCTCTTACCTTCAGCGTGAAGGCGAGTTCTGATAACAGATCATTAATTCTACAAGAAGAGTTAAAAACAATTTTCGGATAGTTGCATCAGTGTTTGGTTTTTTTAATGGCTGGACAGCCCTTGTGGGCTTAGGCCTCCTTGTTGTTGGGTATCAGTAATCACACACAGATACACCACACTCGGTCGCTTTCCTTTGAAAAATAAACAGCTCATCGCAGAAATCTATGACTGACAGCTAAGTGTCAGTTAATTATTAGTTATATAAACCAGTAATTATTAATTAAACGTTGTTTTCCACCAAAACATTTCATAAAATTCTCTGCAGACTGCTCAGCAATCTTGATGTATATGCAGGAGGTTACGAGTTCGAATACTATCTAGACACGAGCCATCCTGCTTCTAGTTTTTCGCAGTATTTCTCCACCTCTTCGAAAGTGAATATGTTATAGGTCTTTCCACATGTTTTCTTTAAGTATGTTATGAGAATATTCACAAAATCTGAAACACAGTTAGCTACTAGTTTCTGACCCACCCATTGATCCACAACACAGACCATTAGAGATGGAATGAGAGGGTGAAGTCTGGTTGAATCGGGCTCACTTCACTGACTGCCCCTTTACACTCGTTAAGACGGTAAATAACATGTCTTTCCTTAAGATGTGACAAATGTCTTGAAGAGGTAAAGTATCGTTACCGACTAAAGTGGAAATATATGCCCTGAACTTCACAAACCTGGACTTTTCCACGTATCTCATAAAATGTTTCACCGATGTCTATGCCCATTTCCCACTGAAGATGTCAAAATTCTGTCCAGAATTCAGTTTGCCGGTACGATGATTCAGCAAAACAAAAAAAGAACCTATTTTTATATCATCACCATAAACATAAAGGATTGCACCCTTTGATCCGTTCCGTCTCCAGAGTTACAGCTGCTCGCGCAAACGCTACTTCGGTCTTCCAACTGTTCTCCTTCCTTGTGGTCTGTAGTGGTATGACTTCAAAGGGATTCGGTTTTGTGGCATTCTTTGCAAGTGTAAAACCCAGTTCCGTCTGTATTCATCTATCTTGTCTAGTATGCCTGTAAACCTAGTTTATACATTGCCACAAATTGTCTCTTCCGACCAGCTGACTTGAGTAGAGAAATAAGCAGCTCACGGCACAACAGTAGTCCTCCACCATGAGGAAGGAGGAAACAGAAGATCACACAGTTGATAATGCCATAAGAACATTATGTCCCTCATAGGTTCATAATAGTAATTAATGCCTAAAACGTGGTATGAATTTCCTCAGTAATTATGTAAAAGTTCGTATTAGTCTGGTACTTTGTTTTCCTAGATCGAATAAATTTCCCATCGAGGACAAAATTTATTAACTCTAGCATTTTTACACATGTAATTTGAATTCTAGATAGTTGTGTTCTAAATGCATCCACAATTTCTCTAACAATTCAACATGTTGTGGATTTTAAACCACACGTTATTTACATCCGGTATCTTGATATACGCAAGAAGTTTGGCATAAGTCCCCTATGCATTTCAATTGTAATCTTAAGCTTAAAGTCCCTCTGAAGAGAATGATACCATACAAAAATTGAAGAGCCTGGTAACAAATTCCCAACTTTATTTAATGTCGCCGGGACAATGACATAAATAATGATTTTTTTTCCAGCCGAATTTTCCTCAACATTTCAACAGCCGGATTTTATGGTGCTGCGTAAAGGCTAACAATTGATGTTGTGTGCTTATTACTTACTCAGTACCCCATCAAACCGCCGAAAATATCAGTATGCATTAAATAATATTTAGGTTACATTTTCGCATTTTTTAAATTTCTTTCGTTTCTATAAACAAAATTTCTCTGGAATACAAATACCAGCAATTTTTTGACGTTTTGCTGACCGTGCATCTCAGTATATTTATCTTAGTATTTAACCAACTTGATGCACGAAATTTGTTTCACAATAAGTTTTATTTCATGGCTGTACATGGCCATGAAATAAACTTACTGTAAAACAAAAATTTGGTGCATCAAGTTGATTAATTACTGAGATAAATATCAGCAAGTTTGACACCCTGAAATTTCACGAATCATCACAAAAAGCTCTAGCTACCAAAGATTGGGTATAATCCTCGGTTCGAGAACATCTGCTCTAACTACGGATGAAAGTATTAAACTGACAAATAAAATGTATAACCTGCTATCGATCTGTAAACGTAATTAATTACGTATAATTTTGCGTAAACAACACATAAACTAAAGCATTAATTGCGTATAGGTATATAAAATTCTTTTTAACTAACCAAACTTCAAAGTTACTTTCTTTACTATCTGCCAATCAAGCTAACAAATAACTGAGCAGACAACTAACGAACTGCCAGACCAACTTGCACGTAAGCTCTCACGTGCTCAGTTCCAAGACCTACGGAATTTCAAAATATTAAAACTTCGATGCTATGAGAACAGCAGTCGTTCTTTTTGTTCGATTTACTGAATTGAGCTTTTATTTCGATTCTTTATTATCATTCATAACATTTGTCTTGTTGCCATTCTGTTATGGTTTCCTCCAATGGCTCAGTTGTTTCCAGTGGCACTGTTTCCAACTTGCTGTCGTGAAAACAGTGTAGCAAAAATTATTTTTGCTGATTTACTTCTAAGCAACTGACTTCGTTTACCATCCAACGTTTATAAGTCTGTATTTAAAAAAAATGAATTATAGAACGCGGTTTACTTTCACACATTTCAGAACTAAAGTTGCCACAACACTCAACTTTTCATTTACTGGTAGTTATAACCGGTCTCTCAAACTCCTGTGCTACACGATATGTTCAAAGCCTAAAAACACAGAGGAACGAAATAACATCTCGTTTGTAGAAGAAGTCAGCAACACGTAAAAAATACAAGGTCACCTTCCTATAATCTTTAACTCTAAAGTAATTTCTGCGAATTCGGGGCATATAGCACATAGGGGAACAAGTACATAAATGGTTTTGATGGAGAAACCTAAAGGAAAGCGACCACTTGGAAGATAAAAGTAGATGGAAGGATAATAAAATATTTCAAATTAATTACATGGAAGGTCGTGGACTTGATTCATCTAGTTCAAGAAAGAGACAAGTTGTGTGTCCCTCTGCACAGGACAATATAAAGCCTTCGGATTTCATAAAATGTAGGGAATTGTTTTAACAGGTATGGAACTGCTAGCTTCTCGTGAAAAAATATGATATTTTAGTATTAGTTAAAAAGGATATATTTGACATAAGGAGATGTGAATGGTTTCTCTTTGTTACGAGATACGAAGGACGGCTTATCACTACAAGAGAATAAGGCGAGCCAGACTGTTGCTCCCCCATCCCAGTTCCTTACTCAAAACCTCATGAAAGTTATACTGGAGAACTTTCCTTCCCAGGAGAATTCCTACACGATATTCCCGGAAGTTTGTTCACAGAGTTAGAGACTTGCAGACGAAGCAATTCGTGGCTGCTAAAGGGTAAGAGGGCACGGGCGGTCACACTACAGCGAGCTGCTATGATTGTTCATACCCCGCGACCCGCTAGTAGATACCCCTCTCAGTAGGCACTAAATGATCTCAGAAATTAATTTCCACCATCTGCACAATTAAAATTAGAAACCTTGTTTTAAATGTTTTCTCTCTCAAAATTGAATGTTTGCATTTATCCGCAGTGCTCTAGAGCTCTCTAGTCAATGTGTACGAATATCATAGAGTAACTTACTTACTTACTTCCTTACTTATTCCGTGGTACAGAGTCCTTCTTGAGAGGCTAACCGGTTCTCAGCTAGTCAAGAAATTCGCCACATTTTATGTAACCCGAAGGTTCATTACCTCATTCACAAGTGCCCGCCAACTGTCCCTATCCTGAGCCAGCTCGATTCAGCCCATAATCCCACATCCAACTTCCTGGAGATCCGTCTGAATATTATCCTCCCACTACGCCTGGGTCTTCCAAGTGGTCCATTTGCCTCAGGTTTTCCCACCAAAACCCTGTATACGTCTCGCCTCTCCTCTCCCCCATACGTACTACATGCCCCGCCTATCTCGTTTTTCTCGATTTTATCACCCGAACAATTTTGGGTAAGGAGTACAGATCATTAAGCTCATCATTATGTAGTTTTCTTCACTCCCCTGTTATCTCTTCCCATTTAGGCCCAAATATACTCCTCAGCACCCTATTCTCAAACAGTCTCAACCTGCGTTCCTCCCTCAATTTCAGCGACCAAGTTTCACATCCATACAAAACAACAGGCAAAATTATGGTTCTGTAAATCTTAATCTTTAAATTTTTGGATAGTAAACTGGAAGAAAAAAGGTTCTGAAAAATTCTGTACCGAATGATAGCAAGCATTCCCTGACTTCAATCTGCTCTTAATTTCTTCCTGAATTGAATTTTGATTTGTTAAGTTTGTTCCCAAATATTTTAACTCTTCCACCCTTTCAAAGGAACTATTCTCAGTCTTCATACTGTCACTTCGTCCTCTATTCTGATCTCGGGACATGACCATGTACTTAGTTTTATCCGCATTTACTTCAAGTCCCATCTCCTTACTATCCACTACCAAAGCTTCTACGTTTTCCTTTATAGTATGTTCGCTTCATTCCCATACATTAACACCATCAGTATTAACCAGAAGCCTATGTGTACCATTTAGTTTCAATCCATCCTGGTTTACCTGGACCTTCCTACTGGCGTACTCTAAAACAAAGTTGAAAAGCAGTGGCCATAGAGCATCTCCTCGTTTCAAATCGTTCCTAATAGGAAACATGTCGGACAAATTCTTGCCTACCTGGACTGTGTTATACATTTCATTCAGACACATTTTTATTAGCCTTACTAGTTTCATGGGGATACCAAACTCGATGAGAATATTATGCAAAACCTCCTTCCTAACTGAATCATACATAAGCTTCCTTGAAGTTTAAAGACAGCTGCTGCACTGCATCGTTTTATTCCCTATCCCCCCCCCCGTATATGACGAATGCAGTGTATATGATCAATAGTTAACCTGATGTGTCGAATTCCACACTGATAATACCTAATAATTTCCTCACCATACATAGATAAACTTGAGAGCAGGATGCTGGGTAAACTTTTGTACGTAGTTGGCAAAAGTGATATGCCCCTATAATTACTACAACCTGTTTTATCACCCTTGTGATAGATAGGTACTATGATCGACTCCTTCCACTCCTCAGGCAAAAACGAAATGGAAATATTTTATTGCCAAAAACTCAGTCTAACTCCCTTTTCCTTAATCCTCCGTATGTAGAAAACAGAATACAGTTGATCATAACCTACTCAATTCGGTATAAAAAAGATACAGACTGAAATAAGGGTTTGTCAGTTTTGAATGTTAATACGCGAAATCAAATCTTATTGGACTGCTTTAGAGTGACTTTAGAACGATTGATTCAAAGCATTTGAAAATCCTGGATTAAATGATCACGAATAATTTAAACAATAAATTTGTCCGTACGCTGAATTGAACACTACGCCATGGGCGCCGTCAAGAAGAACGAGGGGTCGGCCAGACGTTAGATATATTCTTCAGCTCGGCTCTAGATGCTTTTGAGTGGTCGGACAGCTGCACGCCTCGGCCGCTTTATCTCCAGGAACAAAGTCGAGATAAACGTTAGCCAGAAAGCCACATAGTCTGGAGACGCTGCGAAGAGTTCCTAAGTCGTTAGGCCCAGTACGTAGCACGGTCAGTATACTGATAAGGCTAACGCGCTTTGTAACCTTTGTGTTTAAGATTGAAGTCATTAGCGAGTCACATAACTGAACAGCCTACTACTTGAAGCCTCCAAAAATAACAGAATATCTTCTAGGTATTAAAGAGTGTAGATGTAGTCCTTCTTGAAAAAAGAAACTGGCAGCTTCAGTAAAGGATAGCGTTTACGAACTGAGCAAAGGAAGTTGATTCATCTTCTCTATAAATTTGTTGGAGAGTTCAGCAGATGGGATGGTGTAAATGCCACCTGAAACAGTATTCTTAATATCTGAATGCAACAGACAATAGCGCTACATTCGCCTCTTTGATCGATTAGAAGCAATGTATGAAAATTGCAAAAGTTGGAACATAATTAATGATCTGTGACACAGTTAGAGTACGTGAGACCTTACCGGAAATATAAATGTTAGTTAGCGCATATCTATAAAAATTTCATTATTTAAAATACATTAGAATGTAACTGCTATAACAAAAATTTTTAAATAAGAAATTCATATAATACGAGAAGCCAAAAGGTTGCAGTATTTCTCAACTTTGTTTTGGTAAACAACTCTATATGTTTCGGACAGACATACTGTCCGTCATCAGGAGTCTTGGTACTGTATACACAGCAATTGGTATTTGTCATACCAGCAGATAATCAACATAACTAGTATGACAAATACCAATTGCTGTGAATACAGTATTAAGACTCCTGATGATGGACAGTAAGTCTGGCCGAAACATGTAGAGTTCTTTACCAAAAAAAGTTGAGAAATAGTACATCTTGTTGGCTTCTATTATACGAATGTATCACGATGCACGGTCCTCTGAATGTCAAATAAGATATTCACTTATTGTTTTGTTCGAGCGCTGCCATCATGTATACTTCCGAAAAATTAAAAATGTACGGTAATAAAACCAAATTTATGTCTGTACGTGCAATACAACCAAACACAACATTTTGATAACACATCAACAAATTTTCGTATTTAGAAAGTTTGTGCCGATTTTCTTGGAAAGAAATTTCCAAAACTATTAATTTGCGAATTTATTAATTGGTGTAACTGTCGTAAATTCTTCACGAAAAAATCTTTCCGGTTGGAGTGACGTTGGAGGCAATTCTCTGAACAAGCTTCCCTTCGCCTCGACATTTCGCGATATCAATGTACGGCGACAGAGTATTCTAATAGCGACAGAAGAATATGAGATTCGAAGCTTCCGCAGCATTGTAGCAGAGAGTACCGTCCTTCAGGGAAATGGCGCTACGTCAGCAGGTAGACGATTACCCAGTGAGGCAGCATTACAGCCCAGAAAAACCGAATCATCTCATAGAAGAATCTTTAAAACTAAAAAATAAAATGTAGCAGAAAAATGTAGAGAATTATCCAAAAAATGAATATATACAGGGTGTTTCACGACTTTAGGGCATAACTGCAGGAGGTGATTTCCTAGGTCTTTGTGATCGAAAAAGTTCATATAAACATGTGTCCGATTTTGGACGGTTACGGAGTTATGACCTTTTGAAACTCAGAATAGAAGGTAACGATTACTGACAAAAAACGGAACAAAATAATAAACCAGCATAATACATGATACATTTAAAGTACGAATGTAAAGTTAACTTCGTGAAATTACCTTTAATTTGAATTTATCGGTGCTTAAAGCTGATTTTCGAAAATG
>Ga0123354_10019164_pt1 | contig 10742 bp, 7 predicted proteins | sample TergutLab28metaG_2_FD_97872 | JGI IMG/M metagenome (GOLD analysis project Ga0123354, IMG submission 97872) | Labiotermes labralis P4 segment gut microbial communities from Petit-Saut dam, French Guiana - Lab288 P4 | ecosystem: Host-associated > Arthropoda: Insects > Digestive system > Gut ... | reverse complement strand
TCGCTGCAATCCGATGCATGTTCAGCTGTTCTGTGAGAATTCGCTGACAAGATCCATAACCAATTCCAACCTCTGCACAGAGATCGTGTATGGTACGACGACGATCCTGGTTGACAGCCGCCCATACCTGTTCCACTTTTGAGGGGGTTGTTGCTGTGCTTGGCCGACCTGATCGATCATCATTAGCAGTCGAAGTTCTTCCATTCTTGAAATGTCCAAACCACTCAAAAGTTCGGCTACGGCTCATGCACGAATCACCAAAAGCCTGTTTCAACATTTCAGAAGTTTCACTTCCCATTTTACCCAGTCTCACAGAGAACTTGATGCACACCCTTTGTTTGTCAACTTCCGCCATACCGCCGATATCAGAAAATTGCAGACGGCTGATGCAATACACACATCCAACCACGCCACTCGGCACATTCGCTCACAAGACACCACCACAACACACCCTAGCGGGAAACTCGTGAACTACAAGTGACTTGCGTGTTATGAGCATTGTCCTGGGACTTTTGGATACACCTTCGTATATACTGCCTTCTGCAGTTATTATGTTTTTACTCACCACATTTAAAGAAGGTGCTGGAAATGGTTTCTTTTGGCCCACAGACTTGGGTCATGTCTAACAAATGTTTATTGTAGGTTGAAGTTATGCGGGGTTCTGTTAGTTGAGTGTGCCAATAAGAAGTGAAGAGGAACAGTTTGGGACAAAATATGCAGTCAAGAAAATTGTTTTTCTAATTCTAAGTGTATGCTGTTCATTTTTATGTACCAGTTTTGTAATGTGTTTTTTAAAAATTCCAGTCTGGCATGCTTACTGATCCAATTGATGTTGTATAGGGCCAGTATCTTATTTGATAAGTACTGGATGCACTTCCTGTTGGCTCATCTGTCTTATTAACAAAGCCCAGTCAGCCAATATGCACTGTGTAGTAGGACCTGGAAGTGACATACAGTAGTTGTGAGATCAAATAAGGAGCTTGTACAATTAAGCACATGAGCATTAAATAATTTCTTAGTGTGCCTTGTACAATAAGGTACAGATGTCAGGGCATGGTTACAATGACTCAGCTGCAAACTATGAATATGACAAATATTGCACATATAAATATCAGACCCACTTGATATTCATGTTGTCACTGCGTTGTTCTTTGTTTTTAAAAACTAAAGAGTCAAAATAAACATTGTGAAGTTCATTTTGGACACCAAATTTTTGAAGACTCAGGTCTGCTGGGATGTGACACTGTGTTATAGGATGTGCAGTTCGTGACATTGCCAGAAGACTTGAACGTTCAGCAACACTGTTGTGAGAACCTCAACTTTTGCACTACGGTTTTGGTTTCAGATATTATCTATGGTTTGAGTGTTTTCTGAACTTATATTTAAGAATAAATTTTAAGTTGTAAGTCATTGTTGTGTAGTGTGCATTATAGTGCCATTTTCTGTCACAGTCTGGATGGTTTGCTTGAAGAAGAGGGAGGTGAGGACAGTGGCTCCATGTGTAACATTTCAGCAGGCACAACTCACTGTGGTAATGCAGTAACTGAACTAGGGGATAATACATGCACATTCTTATGTAAATGTGATTGCAATGAATGGGTTTCCAGTATCAGTAAACAAATAGTACACATACAGATTCTGAACATAGGGTTTATGTGGTACAACAGTATATTCCTGGGATTTATGCTGTTGAGCATCTCAGGTTTGGCACATAAACCAGTTGTAGCCACTTGCTGTTAGTTTATGATATGACTGCCAGGGGTACAGTGAAAAGAAAGTTTTAGCTGAGTTCTTCTGTAACAATCCCATGCCTAAGTTTTTATTTTTTGGGGGGGTCATCAAACAAGCATCAGGTTTTGCTTAAGACCAGCAAAAACACTTAAAGAAATATATGAGAAGCTCAAGACTGTGTACAGAAATAAAGCTGTGTCTCACATAAATATCTTAAAATGATTCAAGGGGGGGATGTGAGGACCTTGAAAGTGAATTGAGGAGTGGGCAGCCATTCTCTGCTTGAAATCAAGAAATGGTTGCAACAGTTCTTGAACTGATGGCCAGAGACCATTGAGTTGATGGAGGATCAGGGGCACATTACCTGGAAAACAGCTCATCAGATTCTTCATGATATGGGGCAAGAGGAAGATCTGCACAAAGTCCATTGTGTACAGTCTTGATGGATATCCTTATTCCCTCATGACAGTGAAGAGCTTCCTGGTGAATCCCTGTATGGTGGGGATTGGCCACTCACCTCATACCAGCTTACTTCTTCTGTTTCTGAAAGCAAAAACTGAAAGGAAACAGATTTTGGAACATTGAAGGCACAAAACAGAATGTGACCACCATATTAAACGTGGTCCTTTTGGATGCTTCCAGTGACTGTTGTGTGCAACTTCTAGAAAGATGTGAAGAGTCTGACACAGTCAAGGGAGATTGCTTTGAAGGAAAATAAAGACGTTTTCCTATTTTGTGTATCTGTTGCTATACAGTGAGCCCTGGTACCTTGTTCTTTGACATCATGTATGTAAAGAGATTCTCCACTGGAGAAGAGTAAAGTGCCCAAGCTGCTGGCTACTGTAAAGTGTGGCCTGAAGAATTCTAAACAAGCACACCTGCAAAACATCCCGAACATGGTGGTGTAAAGCCCTTCTTTATCTGTGTATGCAGTAAGCCTCAGATTTAATAAAATGTCCAGACATATGCACATGAGGAAAGGCATACAAGTGTCATATTTGCAGTAATGTTTTTTGGATCTATCACAGCAAGGCTATTCCAATATGGATCACGAGCTCTACAGTTGTAATATATTCCAGCAAGGCTTCTTATGGAGCATGATCTGGCCAAGCTATGCCACGCTTATCAGCACAGAAACCTTACAAAATATGAACTATGCAAGAGCGAATTCGTTGACTTGGAAGTTCTACACAAGCATGAAACCACTTCTCCTGGTAAGAAAGGCTAAAAATGCAAAATACATGGCAAAGGTTTCTCTGATACCAGGAGGTTTATGAAGCATGACAGACACACAGCACAGCATGACAAACCACTTCTTTCTGCTTTCACATTGAAAATGTTCTGTCAGAACTAGTTGTATTTTGTTGAAATAATAATTTTGCTTATGGTACAGCCTCGATTTTCACAATTAAATGCAACAGATACAACAGCCATGAGCACCAACATCCATCCTCAGTGTAAAATGCCTGTTTAGTTCAAGAATTTATGAAATATTGGCAATACAAACATAAAATAACCCCAAAAAGCATAAAAAGCATGAAGGTTGATTTTAATAAGAGTACAAAACAATGTGAATTCTTGGGCTTTTGTGTTTGTGTGGCTGAGATCTGCATTCTTCTGAGATGTGCCATGTCACACCCCTGAAGAATGGAGACCTCAAATATGAAACACTTCTTGGAAATTCATCTGGATTCATCTGGCTCAGGATAGAGACTCTTGTGAATGCAGTGATGAACCTTCAGGTTCCATAAAATGCAGTGAATTTGACTAGCTGAGGAACTGTTAGCTTCTCAAGAGGTCATTGTTCCATGGGGTTAGTTAATACCTAGCTGGTATGTTAAGTGTTATTTAGATAACAAGGTAACAGTAAAGTTGTTCTTGTGCACGGCATGAAGTGTTTACAGACAGAGGTATAGCTCCTCTGACTTTTAGGGTTGGCACTAGATGAGGTGAGTGGTTAGGGTCATCCACCAGTCACTTTACATGCAGGGAAATAACTACAGCACCTATTGCCTAGGATTGGGTGGGCAATGTGCCTGTGGCTTTTGTAGTTTATGATTCTGTCTGTATCTGTACTTCATTGTATAGCAGGATGATTTGTGGTGAAAGGGAAAGGATTTGGAAGTGGTCATGGCTTAATGAAGGTACTGTGGGATTTGGAAATTTGTGAAGAGCCTCAGTCAGGGTACTCAAAGAGTGCCAGTCATGGTTCGAACAACTAGGTATTCCCTGTGTACTAGTGTACAGCATGCTACTATGCTGGCTGGCAGACTTATTTGGCAAGCATAACTGCAAATTCACTACAGCGTTGTGTTACTAAGGCTGTGGCTGGGATATATGCATAAGTATCTGTATCATTATGTTTGTTGTGAGTGCTGTAGCTCAATCTATTTGACATGAATGTCTTGTCCCACACCAGTCTATAGATTCACATCCAGGGTGGCATGTTGGGAATTTGTGGTAATGAAAGCACAACTCACAGAGGTCTGCCCACGCCATATTCACACACATTGTAAGAGTACCGGCAGATCACAACCTTATTCCTCAGTTTGACACACGTACTTGACTGACCAGAAGTGAAGAACCTGAAAAACACTGATTACCTATTGCTATACAGTTACGAATATGATGACCGTGTGGGCTTGACCCATTTTTCTTCTTTTATATCTCTCTTATGTGACAATAAAATAGAAAAGATCAGGCACCACATGTCTCTGAAAACTATGTAAAACTCAGATTAAATTCTTAATGTTAAAGACACTGAATATATTTTACAAACTAATCATAAAGTTTTGATTTTGTGGGTGTATTTGCAATGAAGAAACATGCAGTCACATCTGATGTTAGCAGGGTAATGTATTGTTGAAAGGTTCTGAATGCATGGTTTGCATTTGTTGTTTTTTGGAGGAAGGGATGTGAAATGGTTTGGAGCATAGGTTATGTGTGATTGGGTCATACTGCTTAGCATGTGTTAGGTTAGGAGTGATGATTATGGTTACACAAAGTAACAGCAGGAGGGAAAATGAAGTAAAGCTCCTTTAAATATCAGTGGACATTACGGCAACTTTGGTAAAATTATAAACATGAGGTGAACAATTTCTGCACCCCCTAGCTATAAGTAATAATACAACGGAATGTATGATACAATAATACATGTGTACAATACGTTACGTATAAAGGAACTTCGTATTCCAGGAGCGTCTTTCGCGAACTGTTTTCGAGAACTCAAATCAACCTCAGCAGCCTCTAGTTCGCAGTATAACCAAATTATTGTCAAGCAAATGGTTGGTACAGTGGCAAATAAAGAAGTTCGTTTGACACACGCTCGCGGATTGTACGTGTTTTAACATTCATGCATGATTATGCAGCCCTTGATCGAGCCCTAATAGTACGTACTGTTTGGCTGGATGTGTATTTTGGCCAGGCAAGGCGGGTGTAATGTATTTTTTGCTGGGAATATCACGAAATTAAAAAAACGGTGTCACTTTTACGTGTATAGGTTGTGTTAGTGAGTATAAACGTCTTAATTTTCGTACGATTCTCAAGGTTTGGAACTCTGAGATCATACTGTGCAGCCCCAGGGAAGGCAACCATTTTTTCCTCATAATGAGAGCGAAAACAATTTGAATGTACCGAAAACCAAAGAATATAATGTATAACATGTGGCATTTGTTTTAAGTTTATAGGATTATAGTTTAAAAATTTCAATGCCACAGCTCAGCAGCAAAATTATGGCTGTAAAATGCAAGTCGATTTATTAAATGTAGGAAATCACAGAAATATTCGTATGGTGGCCCTTGGAATTATGTGTTAATGGCTAATAGAGACGTTACTTGACTACCGCAGTACCCCAAAACACAAGAACCAGTAACATGTATGAGCTGTATGTTGGACCGCGAGCAGAATTGCGAATATTCTCTCAGGCAGATACTGGCACCCAGGTTCTTGAAATTAACGTTGATGCGGGACACGGTGTGATATTTACTGAATAAATGTGATCAATGAAACTGTAATGTTGTAAAGTACAGGCGTGCTTTGTTTTAGATTCGTAATCGGGCTTATCCTTACATGATAGGTTAGGGATGTAATCTCCCGTATTGTTGTTCCGTTTGGTGCGTGAGGTTCGATGACCCCACTGATGAAGTTTCATTATTTTTGCCGGGGATATGTAGAATCACATAAAATGTGTAAATATTATTAAAATAGCGTCTACTGAATGGAACCAAACCAAGACTCACTGCTGAGGCTTAGAATTTAGTGTATGTTTCGCCTTAACGCTCTTGTGTGCATGTGAAGGGCATTCTGAATTTAACCTTTTCTTTGTAGGAAATTATGGATAAAGTAAAAGTGGAACCTGAATCAGATGATGAAACTCAGCCAGTAGCTTCTGAGAACGAAGAAGAACTTTCCAATACAAAACAGGACAATGGGTTGGGAACATTTACATTCGTTTCTGTGAAGCAAGAATCAGTAAGTATGGTGATAGTATACATCCATTTGTTTGCCAGTCTGGTGATTGCAGTCACAGTTTCTGAGTAAGGTGACTGTAGGCTTCTAGACTGACATCCAGTTATAAGCAGAGGTAGACATTTGTTACTTCATCATCATCATGCCCGTACTCACCCTTGTGTCCATGCAGGTTCCTATTTAGTGTGTACTTGGTGTTATATTGGTTGGAGCATGGAGTTTACCGTTGTACCCATTTACATTTTTGCTGTGTATAGTGCATATAGTTTAAATCTTGCTGTGATGCTGCAGAATCTGAGCAAAACCTTAACATTTTATGGGAGGGCATCACTGGGTAGCATTCTCTAGCCAGTGATTTCTGTGTTAATCGGGGCACATCATTTTTTATAGAAGGTAATACTTGTGGTAGGTGTAACATGCACCAGATGTGTGCAGCATTCAGATGCTGTTCAGGGGATAGGTTGATTGGCAGTGGAAACAGCACCAGAGACTTGGACCTCTGAAGAAGTTGGTAGTGTGATTTGTTTTTTACTGGCAATATGTATTCTCTTTATCAAAATTTACTGTTAATTTTTAGAGGTAAATGGTGATGGCATAATGAGAGTTAGTGCATCAGAAGATGATCAGAGAGTTAAAATATGGTTGAATGGACATATATGATGACGATCACACTGATCAGTCCGGCACATCAAGGATGGATGTGAACAAAGCACAAGTGGAGAAATTTATTTGGACTACTGAAGCAACATATGAGAGGTTGCTAATTCCATAATAATTAGGAAGTGGAAAGGGCTCTTTATGAATGGTTACAAATGAAGGAGCCTAGTATTTACCATGGTGGAAAGCTAACACAAAGATGGGACCAGTGCATCATGTTTGGGGATTTTCTTGAAAAATGTTAATACTTCAGTGCAATAAGTGATTAATTTAAATTTATTATGACTTTGCACTTAATTTTTATGAACTAGGGAATCTTATTGAGTGTGCTGTGTACAAGCTGTTAGTGTTGTCATGTGTTGGAAGTCAGTTGCTCCTAACGCACTGGGGTTAAATGGTGCGTGAGCGTGTGAGGTATGAGGTTTTTACAGTGGTGTTTCTGCAGATTCAGGACCTCTGACATGTGACGCTGTGTTGTGTGAGTGGTCCTGGCATCCTGAAGGCACCACATTCCTTAGACATGTGGGGAACCACTCCCCAAATGACACAGAGCCACATCCCAGAGGACCTGAATCGTGAGCATACAAGTATGTTTGTTTCCTCAGCACAGCACACTGAATGTCTGTTTAAACTGTCTTTATGTTGCGAATGTAATGATACTGGCACAGTCTGTTGCTGATTGCTGTAGGCAGTGTTACCTGTTAGAACTATGGTTGAGTTTACAGTGATTTGGTAATTTAATTTATGTTACACTAGGAGGATTCCTGGGATTTGAGTAGAGTGAAAAATGAATTGCAGGACGATGTTCTGTCAAGAGAAGAACCAGAAGTGTGTGTTGTGAGGTGAGTTCTTGTGTTCATTTTGGCACCCACACAGAGTGTATCTTTAATTGTCCTGCCAAGCACAGGCAAATACATTATCTGTGATGCAAGGCACTTTACCCGCTTGTTATATCTCTGTAACTGTGTTGTAAATTGTGTGATGTATCTCATACATGGTAAGTCATTGAATCAGAAAATTGTTTTCTGTTGAGCAAAGAGTCTTCATTTGCAGTATGTTTGCAATGTACATAAGTCTTGTGGGAAAATGTCACCAAAGGTTAAGCAAAAAAAAAAAAAAAAAAAAATCCATTGCCGTCATTGTTGTGAAGAAGGACACTATACAGAAATATTGGTCAAATGTCTCATCAGCAGTTCAGTTCTGCACAACAATGGAATGAGAAGCATATACTTTTTTTTTTAATGATACATGGTGTACATTAAGCTGGAATACAAACAGACAAAATTGCAGATGGTGGTGTTCCAAAAATCCTCCTGCATCTGGTGAAGTTCCCTTTATTTCACCTTAAAGTGCAGTGACTACACATGACAACTTAGGTAGTGTGTTTCTTGAAGGAACAAGTTCGTACTGTTGGGTTCAGTTACTCCTTGACACCATTATACAGGGAATCAACAGAATAAGAGACAGTGTAGGACAGTTCACTTGTTGTGCAGAATTGATAGACATTATTTACTGAGAAGTTGCAAATACAGGGTGTATCAAAATGATTGGAGCGGTTTCAATCTGCCATTACAACTTTCAAAACGCACACAGAAGTAAGTTTCCCATATGTAATGAAACAGCAGGTGTTCAAGTTTTGTGCGCATGCGCAATCCCACTCCCCTCTTCTCTCTCAGTCTGTGACGGAACAAAACGATAATTGCAACTCCGGAGCAAAAAGCGTTTTGTGTACTGCATTTTGTGAAGCATGAATCAGTTGTTTCTTTTCAGCGGGCATTCCGTCGACAATTCAGCGGTGATCCCCCATCTACCATTAGCATTAGACGCTGCTATCAGCAGTTTCAGACAACTGGGTGCCTTTCTAAAGGAAAAAGTGCAGGACGGCCGCGTTTGTCAGAAGAAAGCGTGGAACGAGTGAGACAGTGCAAGGGTGCAAACATCGAACATTTGTAGGCATGTGTCATAAACTTGTTGAGTTACTCTTTCATTTCTACTAGTATTTATAATTCTGTTCACCATACTTGTGAATATAATCAACTTCAAAACCACTCCAATCATTTTGATACACCCTGTATATGATGATAAGGTCTGTTCCACTCCGAGAAATGTTTTTAGAAGGTGCGTGACCTGTTTGGAAGCTGAAGGTGGCATTTTGAACATCCTGTGTGAACTAAATTAAGTTCAAATTCAGGGGAGGGGATGGACCATAAATTCTCAGCAGAAGCAGGCTCTGTGGGCAGTAAAACTTTTGTGATAGCTGCTGTGCTGGCACAGGAGATTAAAGATATGCCTGTGTTATGTGAGTACATCCAGGTGTAATTTCAGTGGGTCCTTGAGTTTTTATATCCTTTTATTGAATGTTAGATGATTTATATCACTATGAAAAGTTTTTGACAGCTCCTGGCTATCCCCTTTTTAAGCATACTGCCCCTCTTTGGTATCTTACAGTCCGGATAACTTGATACCTCTTCAAGATGATAAGGTCACTGCTGCTACTACTGACCAGGGCGCGTACAATATCCACCATGCCTTTACTGTGGCTGATTATCTCTCTACTGGTGTTCACACAGTGTACCGATCTGGTGAAAAGATGTTTGTGTGTGAAATATGTGGCCAAGAATTTGTGCGCAGAGCAGAGCTCTATAAACACACTCATACACATAGTGGAGAAAGGCCATACATATGTGATGTATGTAATAAGAATTTTTCAAAGAAAGCTACTCTAAAAGAACATTATCGTATACACACAGGTGAGAAACCATTCACTTGTCAAATATGCAATAAAAGCTTCTCAAAAAGTGGCAATCTCTCAAAACATAGACGCACCCATACTGGTGAGAAGTCATATATATGTAGATTGTGTAATATTCATTTCACGGATAAATTGGTTTTGACACAGCATGCTTGTTATCAGACAGATAAAATGCCATTTAATTGTGACATATGCAAGAAAGGTTTTAGGGAAAGCAGGTACCTTACGAAACATCGACGTAGGCACGCTGGAGACAAGCCATATCCATGTGACGTGTGTAATAAGAAGTTTTCTGATAAGGGATTTTTGAAGAAGCATTATCGGATTCACACGGGTGAGAAACCATTCAAATGTGACCTTTGCAGTAAAGAGTTTACTCAGAGTGGTAATCTTTCTACACACAGACGAAGCCACACAGGGGAGAAGCCATTTGGTTGTGATGTCTGTGGTAAGAAATTTTCCATGAAACAGAAATTGAAGAAACATTCTCGTATTCACACAAGAGACAAGGCAGTAAAAGAGGAAAAGCAATAATGTAATTGAGTGTAAGTGTGATTGTGAACAAAATTAATTGAAAGACGTGACCTCATCTATTCACCTTTAACACTTGGTTGGTTGCAGTGACATATGTAAGATTAATGAAAAGCATGTTCCTTTTGAGGTTTCCTTGGCAGAGAAATATTGTTTTGTTGTCTTATTTGTATATAAAAGGAAGTTGGCACACACTGGTATGTTCCTTGGCACGGTACTGCGGTATCAGCTGACAGTGCAGTGACATGATGCAGAAAATCACAATATGATTAAAAAATGTGATTTTACTGTCGTAAGTAGGCGGTGTGGTGTATGCGGTGGCGCATGTGGTTTTGGCACTGTGCTACAAACTGGAAGGTTGTGGGTACAATTCCCGATGTTGTTGTTGGAATTTTTTATTAACCTAATTGTTCTGACTGCGCTTTGGCCCTGGGGTTGACTCAACCTCTAACAGAAATGAGCACCAGGCGTATTATTTCCTGTGGGTGGGGGGGGGGGGGGGTGGTGGGGGGGGGGGGCCTTTACATGTTTGGTGTGCGAGGGGAAACCCTGGGGCCCCCCCCCCCCGGACCCCCCCGGGCCCTGCGGGGGGCTCGCGTTCCTT
>Ga0123354_10019163_pt1 | contig 10742 bp, 10 predicted proteins | sample TergutLab28metaG_2_FD_97872 | JGI IMG/M metagenome (GOLD analysis project Ga0123354, IMG submission 97872) | Labiotermes labralis P4 segment gut microbial communities from Petit-Saut dam, French Guiana - Lab288 P4 | ecosystem: Host-associated > Arthropoda: Insects > Digestive system > Gut ... | reverse complement strand
TTGGTATGAGACGTGGCGGAAATATGACCTGCCACCGCTGCGGAATTTCAGCCCGATGGGGCCGGGGCGCAGCCTCAGCATAAACAGCGGCCATCTCGACATGGGAGCCTGACGGGCCGTTTTCAGGTTCTACGCTGCGGCCATGAAGAGCGAATGAACATGGAGCTCAGGACACAGAACGGTGTCCTGAGTGAGCAGCGTCACTTCGCGGCGCGCACGCCGGCCCCTCTATGGACTACCGGGACGGCCTTTCCCCCCGTTTTCTCAAGCATTTTTCTGACCAAAAGTGGCATGACGCGTCCTCCTCTCCTGTGTCTGACCACAGGCCTTTCCCCTGCAATCCGCGGCGGCTTTGACAGCCACGAGTCCACCGTGGCGGGAATTTTCTGCCCACAGGAATCCCATAAGAGGCAAAATGGCTCCACAAGCGAGGTGAGCAATCGTTGGAAGAGTTTTTGTTGCCTGCAGCAGCATCGCACTTCACCATCAACCGCACAGTGGACATGACATAGCAATGATAGACGTGTGACGGCCTTCCCGGCTTGGTGGGATTATAAGCAATCACTGCGCCTTCCTGATGCCCACAGAGGGGCTTCACCGAAATCTCGATGTCCAGGGTCCAACTTCCCAAAACAGTGGACGCGTCGAGTACTCGATAAGACGCTGCATCCAGTGGCGGCCCACGTCTTCGTCGATCTTCCTGAGAGCCCGCCGCACGGCGTCCCCGCTCATCGCCTTCTTCATCCCAAGGAGCTCCGTATTCACCCGATCGAAGAAGAGCGTGGTCATGTGGGCATACCGGAAATGCCCGGCCAGAACCGATAAGACGATCGTGCCAAGGATATCCCGGATCTGGGGAGCGTTGGGGCTGTCATAGGCCAGCGGGCAGGTCGCTACCATCGCCGCGAAAAGGCCGGCCAGTTTCAGAAATTCGATTAAAAACGCCATCGGGCCGTGAGCTGTCACTGGGGCGACATGGTCCCAGTCAACGTTGAACCGCCCGGTAAAGGTGTTGACCTGGACCGGGCCAGCTGCACCGTGTGCAACTACAGGAGGCTCACCCTGCGGGTGAGCCTCCGAAACGCTACGAATCGGTGTCATTCCGAATCATATCAAGGGCTTAGCGATTCGACGAATCCCTCCAACTGCCGTTTCCAGGTTCAAGTACTCGAAGGCGTGAGCGGGGGATGACGGGCTTTTTGGTGGCGGGATTACGTGTAATGGATAAAAGCGTGCGCAATTCGGATAGCGCGCAAGGCGCAGCCATTTCACCATGCCTACGCTCGAATTGAAGAACAAAGAACGAGCGCCAGCCCCGGCTTGATTTTGGCGGGGGATGGATGGAGGAGCCCGGTTGGTGCACCACGTTGCCAGCCGATATCAAAGCACACAGCTACCATACGCGGGGTCGTCGCTGCTGATGCATTGCAGCAAAGCTGCAGGCATCGTCACCGAACGATGTCGCGAGCTGCGCAATTCATTATTTTGGTGGAGTGTTTATGGCATTGACAATGACCGGCGAGGTGCAACTTGATGCATCGCGGGAGGAAGTCTGGGTCAAGCTGAATGATCCTGAGGTGCTCAAGCTATGTATTCCCGGGTGCGAAGAGTTCGAGAGAACCGATGACGGCGCCTTCTTCGCGGTGGCAAAGATGAAGCTTGGACCAGTGTCGGCCCGATTCCGCGGCCGGGTGGTTCTCACGGACCTTGATCCGCCACACAGCTACCGCATTTCCGGCCAGGGCGAGGGCGGGGTCGCCGGCTTCGCCAAAAGCGGGGCCACCGTGAAGCTCAGTGAAACCGAGAGCGGAGCGGTGCTGTGCTATGACGTCGAGGCCCAGGTCGGCGGCAAGCTGGCCCAGCTTGGCCAGCGTCTGGTGGGCAACGCAGCGAAGAAGCTTGCCGACCAGTTCTTCAGCAATTTCGCCACCGCTGTTCGCGCCACACCGGCACCCTGACACAACAGCGCCACGCAACGTCGCCCGATAAGGTGATCCGGCGGCTGTTGCAATACCCACATACAGCGGCCGTCACCGCAGCCAGCAGGCCGGGTGACGGCGCGATCTCACCGGCAAGGGCAGGAGGATACATGGCACTACCAAAGCTCACGGCTTTTCATGTTCCGGGCAGCGTCAGCGAGGCGCTGACACTGCTCGGCCAGTATGAGGACGGCTTGCCGCTGGCGGGTGGCACGTTCATTCGTGGCCTGGATGCGCGCGGTCTGCTCGCCGAGGTCACGGCGCTGGTCGATGTCCGAAGGATCGGATCCGCGCAGCTCTGCGCCAGTGGCGCTGAACTGAAAATCGGCGCTGCGGTGACGTTCGGCACGCTGGCGGCAACACCGGAGGTTGCGACCGCGCCCTGGCTCGCCGCCCTCGCCGAAGCACTGAAACACCCGCCGATGCAGGTCCGCAACTCAGCTACGCTTGGTGGCTGTATCGCTGCGGCCTGCCCGTTCTTCGATATCCCGACTGCGCTGCTTGCACTTGGTGCGGAGGTCGAGGTCGAGGGTGCGGGGGGAGCGCGGCGGCTGGCGCTGGCAGAGTTGTTTACCGGCATGTTCACCAATTCCCTGGCCAAGGCCGAGCTGGTGACTGCCGTGGTGCTGCCGGTACCGCCCGCGGGGAGCGCCAGCGGCTTTGCCAAGCTGGCAACCAATGCCAATGATCTGGCGATCGTCAATGCAGCAGTGCGGGTGCGTGTCGATACTAAGGGAATCTGCCAGGACGCGGCGGTCGCACTCGGAGGAGGGATTGGCGAAACTGCGCTGCGCGTTGCGGCGGCGGAGAAGGTTCTGACCGGCGTCCGGATCGATGCGACCGTGCTCCAGAAACTCGACGAGGCCGTCGGCGGCGGGATCGAGCCCTTCTCGGATCATCGCGCTTCGGCCAGCTACCGAAAGGCAATGGCCAAGGTGATGGTGCGTCGTGCCCTGGAGCGTGCGCTGGCACGGCTGGGCTGAGTTTTGAGCCGATCAGGGAGATCACCAATGAAAAAGATGCTGAAGCTTGAGGTCAATGGCGAAGCGCATGAACTTGCGGTCGAACAGGATGCGACGCTGCTCGCTGTGCTGCATGACCAGCTTGGCCTCAACGGTCCGAAGCGCGGCTGCGACAATGGGGCCTGCGGCTCCTGCACCGTGCAGGTGGACGGCAAGGCGGTGTATTCGTGCATGTCCTATGCGTGTTCCTGCGAGGGCACCGCGGTGACCACGGTAGAAGGGCTGGCGCAGAGCACCGCGCTGCATCCGCTGCAATCCGCCTTCATCGAGGCGGGTGCGGTGCAATGTGGCTATTGCACCTCGGGCATGCTGATGACCGCGGAACAATTGCTCAGGGACTGTCCGAAACCGGACGACGACACCATCCGTCATGGCATCGCTGGAAACCTGTGCCGCTGCACAGGCTACGCCAAGATCGTCGATGCCATAAAGAATGCGGCGCAGGCCTGAAACCGGGGCGCGGGAGAGCACAGTCATGAACCAATTCAACGTCGTTGGACAAAGCCTCAATCGGCCCGATGCCTATGACAAGGTCACCGGGGGCAGCGGCTATCCCTTCAATGTCCGCCTGCCGGGCATGCTGCATGGCAAGCTGCTGCGCAGCCCCCATCCGCATGCGCGGATCGTCAGCATTGGTGCCTCACGTGCAGCGCGCCTGCCGGGCGTCAAGGCGGTGTTGGTGCCGGAGGACGTGCCGCAGATCTGCTTCAATCCCTTGTGCTTCATCGCAGCGAAGGGCGCTGGCGTGGTGCGCGATTACTACGTTATGAATGCCAAGGTGGTACGCTATGTGGGCGAGCCGGTCGCGGCGGTGGCGGCCACCACGGTCGAGATCGCCGAAGCGGCGCTTGAGCTCATCGATGTCGAATACGAGGTGTTGCCTGCGATATTCGACCCGTTTGAGGCAATGAAGCCGGGTGCGGTGCAACTGCACGAGGATGTGCCGGGCAACATTGTCCGGAAGCCGTCCTTCGAGCACGGCGATCTGGAGCAGGGCTTTGCCGAGGCCGACTACATTTTTGAGCGCACTTACCAGACCCAGCGCGCTCATACCTGCTATATGGAGCCACGGGTCTGCGTGGTCGCGATGGATCGCGAGGACAATGTCACGATCCATCTCAGCACCCAGCACATCTTCGGCATAAGGGAGAAGCTGGGGATCGCGCTCGACATCCCGGAAACGAGGATCAAGGTGGTCAAATCGCCCTATATCGGCGGTGGCTTTGGCGGCAAGATCGAACTGACGACGATGGAGCCGGCGGCGGCGCTGCTGAGCCGGAAAGCCGGCGGCCGCCCGGTGCGGATCGAGCATACCCGTGCGGAAGACTTCATCACCACGGCGCGCCATCGGATCAATGTCCATCTGAAGACCGGGGTCAAGAAAGACGGCACATTCACCGCACGCTACGCCAGGAGTGTGGTCGACGCCGGCGGGTATTCGACCCATGGTGCCGAAGTCATTCTGGTCCACGGGGCCTTCGGCCTCTTCTACAACTATCATGCCCCGCACCAGAAATGGGAGGGCCTCACCGTCTATACCAACAATATGATCTGTGGTGCGTATCGGGGTTTCGGCGGGGTACAGGGCAGTTTCGCGGTCGAACAGCAGATCGATGAGATCTGTGCCACGCTCAAACTTGATCCGATTGAGGTGCGCCTCAAGAACGCGCGCAAGCAGGGGGAGCCGCATCCGTTCACACCAGCCTTCACCATTGCAACCTACGGACTGGAGGACTGCCTGCGCAAGGGTGCCGCGCGGTTCAAATGGGACGCCATGAAGGCCGCGCCCAAGGGCGAGGGCACCAGGAAGCGGGGTGTCGGGATGGCGGTGCACCCGGTGTGGGTCAGCGGCTGTATGGGGGTTCCCAACACCTATGAGCACTCGGGGGCCATCATCAAGCTCAATCGCGACGGTACCGCGGATCTGGCGACGGCGGCGATGGATGTTGGCTCAGGGCAGATCGTGACGTTGTGCCAGATCGCCACCGAGGAACTCGGTCTGGTTCCGGGAGCGGTGCGGATGAGCAGCCGGCTTGATACCGACACGGTGCCTTTCGATGCGCCAACCCATGCCAGCCGGGTGACCTACTCGGCCGGGACGGCAGTGCGTGCCGCCGCGGCGGTGGCCAAGAAGCGGCTGTTCGAAGTGGCGTCGATGATGCTGGAAGCGAGCCCCGACGATCTCGAGGCCAGCAATGGCGAGATCCAGGTCAAGGGCGTGCCTGGCCGGTCGATCAGGGTGGCGGAAGTCGTCGAACGCGCCGAGTCGCCTTTCATGCAGATGACCGACAAGGGTCCGCAACCGACCACGATCGCGGAGAAAGGCACCATCATCGGCGTTGCCAGCCAGGCTCCACCCTCCAATCCGACGCCCTGCGCGGCGCAGTTCGTCGAGGTCGAAGTCGATACCGAGACCGGCGAGGTCCAGGTGTTGCAGATGGTCTATGCCCATGATCTGGGACGGCTGATCAATCCCAAGGCTGCCGAGGGCCAGGTCGAGGGCGCATTCCAGCAGGGTATCGGGTATGCGTTGATGGAAGAGATCCAGTTCGACAGCGAGACCGGTGACTGTCTGACCACGGACTTCCTGAACTATAAGATGCCGACCGCGGTGGAAATGCCGCGGCGAATGGAGAGCATTTTCATTGAAACCAACGAGCCAACCGGCCCGTTCGGCGCCAAGAGTCTGGGGGAGGTCTGCCTGATCACGCCTGCACCAGCGATTGCCAATGCGATCTATGATGCGGTCGGGGTGCGCTTCACGGACCTGCCGATCACGCCAGAAAAGATCCTGGCGGGTCTGGGAAAGCTGTAGGACTCACCATTGGACGCGCGCGAGCGGTGAGTTCGCGCGTCGTCGATCGGAACATGGTGCTGGCGTGCGATAAATAATGCCTCTCGCTTGCCGGGAGCAGGGGGAGCAGGGGGAAGCGAATGCCTCACGCTGGCGCTCCAGTTTGGGAAGCGACGCGTGCTGATCAGGTCCCATCAAGCCGCTGCTCGGCATCGTCAGGGATCTGGCGCTTGCCCAGGCCGCTGAGTGGTTCCGCAAAGCGGCGGAGCAGTGCGACCCCAACGCCCAGTACATTCTCGGTACCAGGTACCAGGCAGGTCTCGGTGTTACGCGCGACGACAAGGAGGCCGTGGCATGGTATCGGAAGGCCGCCGACCAGGGAAACGCTCACGCGCAAAGCCATCTTGGCATGATGTACGCGAATGGCAAAGGCGTTCCCAAGGACTTTGTAAAGGCCCTCAATTGGCTCCACAAGGCCGATGAAGAGGGTAATGTCGACGCCGAGTTCAATCTCGGCATGATCTACCGGGATGGAATCGTTGCTCCGCGAGACCATAATCAGGCTGCTGAGTGGTTCCGCAAAGCGGCCGACCAGGGCAACACTGACTCCCAGGGCGCGCTCCAGAAGCTCAACGCGACAGCCCAAGCCAGATAGTCGCAAAAGGCAGGCGCGCTTTGGCGCCACTTCTGTCCTGCCGCTCCTCTCCTGCCATTTGGCAAGGGGGGCGGCTGGTCACGCCGGTGCGCCACAGCGGTTCACACCGGTGGCAGAATTGGCGTCTTACTGCGGTCGGGGGTGCCGGCACGATTGCGCCTTGCGCCTCATCTTTCAACCCTCAAGCTCGCAGTTTGCGAGCAAACAGGGGCCAACGAACAGGGCAACAAGGGTTGGGCTCACAAGGCTTGACCTCAGTGGCGGAGGCGGGCAAGGAGCCGCCTCCAGGATTGCAATCGCCACGCTCATAAGGGATCAAGAACGCGTGCCGCCGTCTCGACGGGCAAAGCGCTGATCTACCAATCATCTCTGACACTGGTTGCCCGGGATTATCCTTGCCCGGGGCAAGGTTCTTTTCGTGCGTAAAAAATCGAGCCGCACGCCATATATCGGTGAGCGTTGCCGCGCCTTGCTCGCCAGTTGATCTCCTGATCAGGGTGGTACCCTGACGGCCGGCATCGGGCGCCAGAGATATGGCAGCGAAATATGCCATCAGCTTCACGGCCTCAATCCCTGGGTAGCTGGCACGGGTTTTGCGAGAAGACGCCAATCCCGCGGTTGAGTCTGGAGACGCGGCTCAGGCGCTGGAAATGTGACGAAAATGTCATCGGGCGAGGCGGCTGAGGCGGCTGAGGCGGCTGAGGCGGCTGAGGCGGCAAACCCCCGCCTGTCGCGGGCTATCGCCTTCAACCGGTCGCGATCACTTCATCGTCATCATCTCCGCCGAATTCACCGCGCGATATGTTCACTCTGCGCATATGCTCAGATTACAAAAATGTAATCTCTGCGCGGCAAATGACACTTCTTCCGTCCAGTTCGCCACACCGACCATGCTGCGGCCGGCGCGATATCTGATCCCGGCGCGATTTTCACAGGCAGGCAGTGGCCGCAGTGAGCAGAAGGCCCTAATTTCCCCGGACAGGTTCACATTTTCGTGGCCTCCTGCCGGGTGAGTTCCCTCAACACCTTGGTCGTGGGGCGCGAGAATTTCGCGGCTTTGGCCGATCGCCGCCAGGCGAGCCCGCTAACACGCTGCAATTACCTCGATTTCATGTGTCTTAACGATTGTGAATGCCCTCGCTCGTTGCGGGAATGGCGCGGCGCTGTGGCAGGGTTCCCGGGCGGTGCGTGGCAATCGCAACCGGGTGCGGTTTGGCGTATCTTGTCCGGGATCGGGGCGGCGCGCACGGGAGGCAGCCGGCGACAAGGAGGCAGGTGACGCGGCGGCACCGGCACCAGAATGTCGTCAGTTCTCAGGTGGCGTTCCTGGTTTTGCGGCGAACTCTTGCCTTGAAAGCCTCCGTGGTGGCACATTGCGGGGTGGTGCGTCGCTGGTTAGACGTGGCCCGCCGGGAAATGGATGTGAGAGGCCTTGGTGGCGGTTTTGTGCGCAGTTTCTGCGAGAAGGCCGCGGCCGGGGGGCTGTTGTGCTGATGACTGATATCACGCGGTGGACCGGGTTTATCTCTTCGCGCGATCCCGCTTTGTTGCGCGATCTGCTCCACCCCGACGTCGTTCTGGAAACCCCCTTCAACTACGCCAGACGGCAGGGCTGCGATGTCGTCCAGACCTATCTCCTTTGCAGCGTGGACGTGCTTTGCGGGTCGGACTTCGGCTATAGCCGGCAGTGGAGCTGCCGGGATGGAGCGGTGCTGGAATTTGATGGCGTGATCGATGGTATCCGGATCAATGGTGTGGATATCATCACCTTCGATGCAGAGGGACGAATCACGCATTTCAGAACGATGCTGCGGCCGCTGAAGGCACTCGAATTGTTCGGCCGGCTGATGTCCGAGCAGCTCAAGCCGGAATGAGACGTAACGAGGGAAGAAAATGGATCTTGAGGAAGGGAATGGGACCGAAGCCTGGCGCCGCCGCGCGGCACTGACGCGACGTGGTTTTCTGACCGCTGCCGCGGGCCTGACGGTGCTGCCGCGGTCTTCCTATGGCGCGCCGGTGGCCCGTTCACGGGACGCCGACATTGTCGTGGTCGGTGCGGGAGCCGCCGGCATCGCCGCAGCCCGCCGCATCATGGGGGCCAACCGCAAGGTGGTGGTGGTGGAGGCGGGACCACAGATCGGCGGGCGCTGCATCACCGACAAGACCTCCCTGAATGTGGCTTTCGATCGCGGGGCGCGCTGGCTCCACAATCCCGACGGCACGGTGGCCCAGCTGGTGCCCAGCATCGGTCTTGAAGTTTCCACCCTGCCTCTGGGCCAGAGGCTGCGCATCGGCCGGCGCGACGCCCGGGGCCGTGAGATTGAAAGATATCTCGCTGCGATGGGCCGGGCCAACCGGGCCATCGAAGAGGCTGCCCGTGGCAAACTCGACAGTTCCTGCGCCACCGTCCTGGCGGGACGGGAGGTGGCAAAAGACCTTGGCGAATGGGCGGGCACCGTCGAATTCAGCCTGGGGGCGGGCTATGCCGGCAAGGATCTCAAGGAATTGTCGGCGATCGACAAGGCGCGGGCGCAGGACCGAAATATAGCGCTTGGCTGTCCCCAGGGAATGGGGACACTGATCGCGCGATTCGGCGAACAGATTCCAGTGACCCTGGATGCTCCGGTGAGCCGGATCAACTGGAGCAACCGCGAGGTCGGTGTCGAGACCCCCACGGGCCGGATCGCGGCACGTGCCGTTATCGTCACGGTATCGACCAATGTGCTGACGGCCGGCGATATCCGCTTCTCGCCGGAACTCCCCAAGCGCACGGTCGACGCCGCGGCGAAGCTGGGGCTCGGCAGCTATGATCACATCATGGTCCAGCTCGACGGCAATCCGCTCGGTCTGGCAGCCAACGACATGCTGATCGAGCAGAGCGACTCGGCCAAGACCGGCCTCCTGTTTGGCAATATGGATGGCTCCGCGCTGTGTTCGCTCGATGTCGGCGGCAGCTTCGGCCGTGATCTGTCGGCGCAGGGCGAAGAGGCCATGGCTCAATTCGCCAGGGAATGGATCACCCGCCTGTTCGGCGGAGCCGCTGGCCGGGCGGTGAAATCAGTCACAGCGACGCGCTGGAACGCCGCGCCCTATGTCAAGGGGGCGATGTCGGCCGCCGCCCCGGGAGGGGCGATGTCGCGACGGATTCTCGCCGAGCCGCTCGGCAATCTGTTTTTCGCTGGCGAAGCCACCCATGAAACCCTGTGGGGCACCGTCGAGGGGGCATGGGAGAGCGGCCTGGCCGCCGCCGAGGCAGCGCTGCGGCGCATCGGGGCGCTGGCGGAATGAGCGCAACCCGGTTCCTTGCCGTTCGCGGCAAGGACCCAAGGCCGAAGATCCAAGGCCGAGGACCCAAGGCCGAAGATCCAAGGCCCAGATCCAGATCCCGGGATCTGCGCCCCCCAGGATCAAAAGTGCAGACAGCGGCAGCGTGCGCTTTCTGCCACGCTTGCAATAGTTGAGCCACATTCTGCCCGTACTAACCGAAGAAATAAGTGAACCGCCGCTTCGCGCGCAGATGTGCCCGATTTGGCAAAACCCCGCCCCATTTCGGGACGCGATTATTTCGTCAACGCTCCTGCCGCTCAAACCCCTCCCTGCATCCCTTGGTCTGTTGTTGTTTCCCTTATGAAACCATCCCCCACTCTGCATACATCAAGCGTCAACCTCGCCGGTCTGATGACGGTTCTTGGCGAACACCTCTACTCAACGCCGCTGGTGGCGTTGCGCGAACTGGTCCAGAACGCCCATGATTCAATCCTGCGCCGGCGCATCGATGACCCCGCCTGGAACGCCGATCATGACCAGATCCGCGTCAGCGGCGACGTTGGCCGCCAGATCATCAGAATCACCGATACCGGCAGCGGGCTGACCGAGCGCGAAATCCATGACTACCTCGCTACCGTCGGGGTCGGTTATACACGGCTCCTGCGTCAGCGCGGCGATGCCCGCGAAGAGCTGATCGGCATGTTCGGCCTTGGCTTTCTGTCGGCGTTTGGCATCTCCCGCTCGGTCACGGTCACCACCTGTTCCTACCAGGAGCCGGACAAGGGCTGGTGTTACCAGTCCAACAACGCCCAGCAATATGTCGTCAGCGAGGTGCCGCCTGGTGAGATCGGCACGACCGTGGAGCTTGCGCTGCGGGAGGAATTCGGCAAGCTGTCCGGAGAAGAGTATCTGGTCCATGTTCTCACCCGCTACTGTGCGCTGTTGAGGGTTCCGGTTTTTATCGGTGCGCGCCAGAGCCCCTTGAACGGCGAACGGCCGCCCTGGCATGTCGACCCGTCGGCACC
>Ga0123354_10019162_pt1 | contig 10742 bp, 10 predicted proteins | sample TergutLab28metaG_2_FD_97872 | JGI IMG/M metagenome (GOLD analysis project Ga0123354, IMG submission 97872) | Labiotermes labralis P4 segment gut microbial communities from Petit-Saut dam, French Guiana - Lab288 P4 | ecosystem: Host-associated > Arthropoda: Insects > Digestive system > Gut ... | reverse complement strand
TCTCCATCACCTGTGGAAAAACCGCCGAATTCATTGCCCGCGCTCCTGAAGTCCTCCGCATGTTCAATACGCTCTGGGCCAAAAACTGGGGACACGTGCCCCTGACCGAACGCCAGTTCAACGATATCTTCACGCAGTTAAAGCCCATCCTGCGCCCCGAGCTTGTGACCTTTATCGAGGAGGACGGCAAAATCCTGGCCTTTTCCGTGCTCGCTCCCGATATCAACCTCACCCTGCACAAGACCAGGGGCAACCTGAACTGGTTTAACATGCTGCGTCTTTTCTACGACTGCCGCATAGCGCCTCTCAAGGCCGTGCGGGCGGTCATTCTGGGCGTGGAAAAATCCCATCAGTGGCGTAAACTCCACCACGCTCTCATCTTGAACAACACCCTCACCCTCCTTCGCTGGCGCACCAAAACGAACCACATCTGGTGCGACTGCTCGCTCATCCCGGAATCGCTCATCAAATGGAACAAGACCCTGCAGATGTTCGGCGGCCGGCGCTGGCGCACCTTCAGGCTCTACGACCGGGATATCTAGCCATGCCAAAAAAATCCCTGTCGATCATCATTCCCCTCTACAACGAGGAAGACAACATCCTCCCGTTGCACGACAAACTCACCCAGGTGCTCGAATCCCTGGGATGCGACTACGAAATCATTGCCGTGGACGACGGCTCCACGGATCAGACCTCCGAGCGGTTGCGCAAAGTCGCCCAGACCGACAACCGCTTGAAGGTCATCCATCTGCGCCGCAACTTCGGCCAGACCCCGGCCATGATGGCCGGCATTGACGCGGCGCGCGGTGATATCCTCATCCCCATGGACGGAGACCTGCAAAACGATCCCATGGACATCCCCAAACTCTTGGACAAGCTCTCCGAAGGCTTTGACGTGGTCTCAGGTTGGCGGAAAGACCGCCAGGACCATCCCCTGAAGCGCAACCTCCCAAGCCGCGCCGCCAATTTTCTCATCTCCCACATCTCAGGGGTGCGTCTGCACGACTACGGCTGCTCACTCAAAGCCTACCGCAAGGAGATCATCAAGAACGTCAAGCTCTACGGCGAGATGCACCGCTTCGTGCCCATCTACGCCACGTGGCAGGGCGCGAAAGTGACGGAGATCGGCGTCACCCACCACCCCCGCATGCACGGGGTGTCCAAGTACGGCATTGACCGCACGATCAAAGTCATCCTTGATCTTATCGTTGTTAAATTTTTGGATAAATTCTCGCAAAAACCCATGTATCTCTTCGGCGGCTTCGGCCTCGCCTCCCTTCTGGCCTCCTGTTTGTTTTTTCTTTTTATGCTCTATCTCAAATGCTTCCATGCCACGAGCTTCATCGCCACCCCCCTGCCGCTCATCGTCACGCTCTTCTCCCTTGTGGGCTTTATGTCCATCTTCATGGGGCTCATTGCGGAAATCCTCATGCGCACCTATCACGAGTCCCAGAACAAGCCGACCTACATAGTGGACTGGACCAGAAACTGCGGCCACAAGGACTGACGCCTTATGTGCGGCATCTGCGGTTTCGCCGGCCCGGGCGACGAGACCATGCTCCACGCCATGAACAGCCGCCTGACCCACCGCGGCCCGGACGGATCGGGATGCGCCCATCACGCCCCAGACAACGTCTTTTTGGGCCACCGCCGCCTGGCCATCGTGGACCTCGCTTACGGCGGCCAGCCCATGTCCACGCAAGATGGCGCGTTAACCGTCACCTTCAATGGCGAAATCTACAACCACGCTGAGCTTCGCCGCGAACTTGAAGCCCTGGGCCACCGCTTCACGACCGACCACTGCGACACGGAAGTGCTCTTGCACGGCTACAGGCAGTGGGGAGCGGGACTGCCCGCCAGGCTCTCCGGCATGTGGGCCTTTGCCCTGCATGACAGGGAGCGGCGAGAGATATTTTTAAGCCGCGACCGCTTCGGCAAAAAACCCCTCTATTACCACGCAAGCGCCACACTCTTCGCCTTTGCCTCGGAGCTGACCGCGCTCAATATCCATCCTGGGGTGGCCGGCAGTCTGGATATTGACGCCTTGCGCAAATATTTCGCCTACGGTTTTATCCCGGCCCCGTTTAGTCTCTACCGAAGCGTGCGAAAGCTGCCGGGCGGCTGGAACATGACGGTCTCCCTCACGGACTTTTCCGTGTCGCTCAAACGCTACTGGGCCTACCGGGTGGAGCCGGTGGAGACGCTCCCCGCCGATCCCGAAAAAACCTGGGGCGCCGAACTGCGGGAAACGCTCGGCCAGGCCGTGGAAAAAAGACTTATGAGCGATGTGCCGCTTGGCGTGTTTCTCTCGGGCGGCATAGACTCCTCAGCGGTCACGGCGCTGGCGGCCTCCCGCGTGGACGGCTTGCGCACCTTTTCCGTGGGCTTCGCCGAGGCGAGCTTTGATGAATCCGCCTACAGCCAGCGCGCCGCGCGCCTCTTCAACACCATCCACACCCAGGAAACCCTCTCCCTGGAAAAGGCGTTGGACATTCTCCCGTCGCTTGCCGCCCGTCTGGACGAACCCATGGGAGACAGCTCGCTTCTGCCCACAAGTCTTCTTTGCCGCGAGACCAGGCGGCAGGTGACGGTGGTCCTTGGCGGAGACGGCGCGGACGAGCTGTTCGCGGGGTACGATCCCTTTAAGGCCCTGGCTACCGCCCGGCGCTTCGCCACCTTGTGCCCAAAGCCCGTGCATAAAGCCCTGCGGCTTGTGGCCGCCAGGCTTCCCGTCGGTCACTCCAACATGCACCTCTCTTTTAAGGTAAACCGCTTTCTGACCGGACTCTCCTACCCTGAACCGCTCTGGAATCCGGTGTGGCTTGGTCCTGTCGAGCCCGCGCTTTTGCCGGAACTCTTCGGCGCGCCTTGCGACCCCGAAGAGATATACTCCGAGGCCATCGAAATCTGGGAAGAATCAGCCTGCGCCAATATCGTGGACAAGACCTTGGAATTCTACGCCAGGCTCTATCTTCAGGACTCCATCCTCACCAAGGTGGACCGGGCCAGCATGATGCACTCCCTGGAGGTGCGCGCGCCCTTCCTGGATACTGAAGTGGTGGAGCTGGCCAGGCGCATCCCGCATCAGTTCAAGTTCCGGGGCGGCAGCGGCAAGTATATTTTGAAGAAAGCCATGGAGCCGCTTCTCCCGGCGGATATTCTGCACCGCGCCAAAAAAGGCTTTGGCGCGCCTATTGGCCGGTGGTTCAAAGAAGGCCGTCTGTCGCTTGCCGACGGGACGCTTCCCCAAGAACTCAACCGGAGTTTCATTGAACGCCGGGAACGCGAACACTTGGCGGGCCTTGCCGATCACCGGCTTCTTTTGTGGAATCTGTGGGTCCTTGGCCGCTCTCCTCTGCGGGCGGCGGCATGATCCGGGCCAATCTCGAATATGTCCCGCTGCGCCTCATCCGCCGGTTTTTGTTCCCCGGGGCGCTCCTGGACAAGCTCGGACACTTCATCCCCTATTGGCGGGTGAACCAGGGACGTCTGGACCCGGCTCCTATCGTGGACGCGTACCAGCGTCTGCTGCGGGCGGGCGGAATTGACCTCCTGGATGGAAAAAGACGCGCGGTGGTGGAACTGGGCTGCGGCGCGGCCAATGGAACCGGCTATGAGTGGGCCGCCCGTTTCGGCGGCAAATGGACCGGCGTGGAACCCTTCGCCCCGCTTGATCCGGGCCTGGACACCAAGCTTTTTGAGCGCGTCCACATGTGCTATCCTCATGTGATCTTTGAAAATGTCCAGCGGATCAAAACTCTGGCCGAACTCACTGATGCCAGCGTTGACTGCATTGTCTCCAATTCGGTTTTGGAACATGTGACCGATCCGTTGTCTCTTTTTATGGAGTGTTATCGGGTGCTTACGCCGGACGGGATTATGCTCCACCGGGTGGATTACCGGGATCATTTCTTCAAATATCCTTTCCAGTTTTTGACGTTTCCCCAAAAGGTCTGGGATAATCTGTTAAATCCCGGCGACTTGCCCAGACATCGGCTGGACGATCATCTACAGGCCTTGACCCGGGCCGGTTTTCACGTAGAAGTCCTGGAATATGAAAGAGATACCGATGGATTTTCGGCCGTGGCCCCGTTTCTGGCCCCGCCGTTCGCCGGGCGCAACCCGGATATGCTGGCCGTGACTTCGGCCGCGCTTTTTTGCCGGAACCGCCGATAGTCCGCCGCCTTTGGCCACTTTTTGCCGGAGAAAACGCCGTGAGCCGCATCCTTTGCTTAAACTACGAGTATCCGCCTTTGGGCGGAGGCGGCGGCAACGCCACCGCGAACCTGGCGCGGGAAATGACCCGCCAGGGAGCGCGGGTAGAGGTCGTCACTTCGGCGTTCCGGGGGCTGCCCAGACTTGAGAATGCCCAGGGCTTCACCATCCGCCGCATCCCCACGATGCGCCGCAGGGAAGAAAAGTGCGCTGTCTGGGAAATGGCCGTGTTCATGGCGAGCGCCAGTCTTTACCTGCCCGGAATCGTCAGGCGGTTCAAGCCGGACGCCGTCATCGCCTTTTTCGGCATTCCCTGCGGCCCGCCCGCCTGGCTGACCAAACTCCTGACAGGCGCGCCCTACATAGTGTCGCTTCAAGGCGGCGACGTGCCCGGCTTTCAGCCCTACGACCTGGCCCGCATGCACGCCCTAGCCGCCCCCGCCATCCGCTTTGTGTGGAAGCGGGCCAAGGCCGTCGCGGCCAACAGCCAGGGGCTTGCCGCCCTGGCCCGCGCCTTCGAGCCCGGCCTCCACTGCCGCGTCATCCCGAACGGCGCGGACGCCTCGCTCTTTATGCCGCGCGAGACCCCGCGCCGTCCGGGGCCGGCGCGGTTCTTTTTCCATGGCCGGCTGGTGTTCCAAAAAGGACTGGACGTAGGGCTTCGCGCCCTGGCCATGCTCCCGAAAGAACTCTCCTGGGAGTTCCACCTGGTGGGGGACGGTCCGCTGCGCGCTGATCTCGAAAACCAGGCCCGCGCCCTGGGCCTGGCCGAGCGGATCATCTTCCGGGGCTGGATGCGCCGCCCTGAACTGGCGCGCGTCATGCAAGACATGGACGCCTATCTTTTCCCCTCCCGCGACGAGGGGATGCCGAACTCCGTGCTTGAGGCCATGGCCTCGGGGCTTGCCGTGGCCACCACCCGCATCGCGGGCTGCGAAGAGCTGATCGTCCCCGGCGTCACGGGCTTTCTCGTTCCCCCTGAATCGCCGGAGCCCTTGGCCGAAGCCCTTGCCACACTCATCACGGACGAAGAACTGCGGGAGTCCATGGGCAAGGCCGCCCGGGAGCGCGCGCTGACCAGCTATTCCTGGACGAGTGCCGCGACGCGCTATCTGGAGCTGTGCGGAGCACATGCCGTATGAAACGCAATCCGATTCTCGATGCTCCAGATGACACGCTTGTGTGCCATTGCGGCAAGGTGGACAAGAAAACCGTCCTCCACGCGATTGCCGCGGGCCACGACACCATAGACAAGCTCAAAGCCGCCATACCTATCTGCCCGGAGGACAACGACTGCAAAAACAACAACCCGTCCGGGCGTTGTTGCCTGGCGGAGGTAAACGCTTTGCTCCGCTGCAAAGGTAAAATACTCTAGCGGCCGCTCACCCGCTTCAGAGCCGCAATCGCTTCAGGACGTCTCTCTCTCAGCACGCTCCTGGCCGCCGCATCAAGTGCGGGCCCCATCTCTTCCAGGGGCGCGGGACAGGCCAGCACCGGAAGCCCAAGCCCCTCAAAATCCACTGATTTGACGGCCATATCTCTATCGAGCCCGCCCATGTCCTCGCCGGTGAATCCCCCGGCATGGGATTCTCTTTCCACCTCGGCCGGGTCCAGGGACTTGACGTAGGCCAGCATGGAGGACGGCGACATGCCGCTGTTTAGCATCCGCGCCTCTTTGTTGATCTTTTCGGCCAGATCGCGGAGCCCGCAATAGTTTGGCGTCACGATTTTCCGAGCGGGATTTGAAGGATCAGCCTTGCACGTCCCTTCCAGATACGAAAGCGTGGCCTGGCGCGCCGCCAGATACGCCCGCCGCACGCTTTTGCGATGGCGCGCCCCCACCGTCAGGGCAAAAGGGATCGTCATGCGCGCGGGTTCTTGCGCCCCGGCTTCGCGGACCAGCGCGGGCGCGTCCATGCCCGCCTTTTCAAGCAGTTTCAGCGCATCGCCCCCATCCGCTAAAAGGAGCAACAGCGTCCGCCAATACCCAAGCGCCAGGGTCCCGGCGGCCCGGACCTCCCCCGCAAGCGCGCTAAAGCACTCGAGCCACTCGTCCATCTCCTTGCGGCGGGAGAAAAAGTTCTCCGCCATGACGAGCATGGTCTCGTCATGGAGCCCGTCAAAAAAGTCCTTTTGCCCTGCCATCACAGCTCCCCATTCGCCAAGGCCGTGAGCGTCCGGGCCAAAATCCCCGGATTAAAGGAGGCCTTGGCCCGCGAATACCCCAGATCGGCCTCGATGATCCGTACCCCAAGCCCAAAAATCTCTTCCAGCCCGAGCGGCTCCTGATACGGATAGAGCCTGTCCAGCAGCACCGCGTCCAGAAGCGTCCCCGCCGGCTCTGGCGCCTCGCAACTGGCCCGCAGATACGCAAAAAGCGTCCGCACGCTCTCCCCAAGGCCCATCCCCAATTGCTCCGGATCCCCGGCCGGATTGGGCACGAATACCTTCGGACAGGCCGCCCCGGCAACCGCGTCCCCCACGCCCTTCACCAGCACATTGGCCACCACGCTCGAATAGAAGCTCCCCATGGGGTAGCAGATAAGATCGGCCGCGCCGATAAGCTCCCGCACGCGCCGCGTGGCCTCCGCCGTCACCTCGGCCGTGTCCCGCTGGCTTTTGGCGAGATACACGCGCGAAACAGGCCGCCGAATCGGCCCGGACTCCTTGCCCGTCAGCAAATGCTGCCCCGCAAGGCGCGTCCCGTCGGCCAGTTCGGCCACCAGCGTCAAACTCTCCGTGCTGACAGGCCACGCCACGCCTTTGGCCTTCACCAGCCCGGAAAAAAGCTCAAGCGCCGGGCCGATTTGACGGCCCGCCCGGAAAAAACCGCCCGCCAAAACGAGATTGCCGATGTTCGCCCCGCGCAAGTCAAAATCCGTGCCTCGCATGGCCTCCCAAAAAAATCCCAGGTGTTCGCAAATGATCTCCCGCAAAGGCTCCGGCACAGCCGCCGCCAGCGGATCGCGGCCCTCTCTCACCGCGCCAAACCGCTCCAAAAGCTCGCCCTGCCCCAAATCCACAGGCAGCCTGTACGCGAAAAGATCGTACACCTGCGGGTTGCCCTCCGCTGTGCGGTCCGCCAGGGCCATGAGCCTGTTGCGCAGATCGCCCACCGCCAGCATGCCGAAGGCGTCGCGCAGCTTGGCCGAAGAGCCGCCGGAATCGAACGGCGTGACCAGGTGCGCCGAGTTGCGCGTGTGGTTGGTGAGCTCCTGCGCGAGTTCGCGCAGCGCCGTGCCGCCGCTGAAAAAAAGAATGCGCGGCCCGCCGCCAGGGGGCTCTGCCCCCTGGACCCCCGGCAGGGGGATGATCCCCCTGCACCCTGCAGTATGCTTCGCGGGTTTCACCATACGTTCTATTTTAGGGCGGCGCCCCTGGCGGCGTGCCAGCCGCTGGCCTCTTCCAGAATGGCGTTCACGCGTCTGACCATCGCGTGCGGGTCGGCCAGATAGCCTTCCAGGAGCAGGGCCGACTCGAAAAGCTGCTCCGTGGCCTGAACGATGAACGGATCATCGGGGTCGGCCGTGAAGATGGCCAGAAGATTCCGGGTCAGGAGATGGCCTGGATTCACCTCCATGATCTTGTCCGGGATGGTTTCGTCCTTGCGCATGAGCCGCATGATGCGCTGCATCTGGGAGCTTGCCCGGCCGTCGGCCGCGACCAGAAGCGACGGGCTCGACCGCAGACGCTCCGAGCCGCGCACGTCTTTTATGCGCGCGCCCAAAATGTCCTTCATGCGGGCGAGAAGCCCCGTAAAGCGTGCGGACTGCTCGGCGGTGAGCGGCGGGGTTTCGGGACCGGAAGCGGCGGCGTCAGGGAACCCGGCCAAGTCCTGGGCTTTGGCCTGTTCGGCGGATTTGAAGGAGAGTTCCTTGAATGAGCCCATGGATTCCAGCATGAACTCGTCAATGGGCTCGTAGAGGTAGAGAACCTCGATCCCCTTGCGGCGAAACATCTCCAGGTGCGCGGTGATCTCCAAGGCGTCGCGGCTTGGGCCGGAGAGATAATAAATGGTCTTTTGTCCCTCGGGCGCGCGGGCGGCGTAGTCGTCCAGGCTGGTCAGGGCGCCCGGGCCGGAAAGAGAAGAGGCGTCGAAGCGCAACAGTTCGGCAAAGGCCTCGCGGTTCAGGAAATCCGCGTAGCCGAGCTTGAAGACAGCGGCGTGTTCTTTCCAGAGGGCTTTGTAGCCGTCGGGATCGGTGGAGGCCTTTTTACGCAGCGCCGCGAGGATGTCCTTAGTCACCGCCTGGGCTATGCGGCGCAGCACGGCGTTTTCCTGCAGGGTCTCGCGGGAGATGTTCAGCGGCAGGTCCTCGGTATCCACCACGCCCCGGCAGAAGCGCAGGTATTCGGGAAGAAGCTCCGGGGCCTCTTTCGCGATGAGCACGCGGCGCGCGTAGAGGTCCAGCCCCCCTTCAGGCTTTTTCATGCCGAAAAACTCGTCGGCCTTGGCCGGGACGAACGCCAGCGCGGAAAACTGCACCGGGGCGTCCACATTCATGTGCATGGTCAGGGCGGGGGCTTCGGGGTCGTGGGTGAGAAAAGAGTAGAACTCCTTGTATTGCTCCGGGGTTACGGACGTCTTGGGTTCGCGCCAGAGCGCCGGGGTGGTGTTCACGCGCAGGCCGTCCACCAGAATGGGGAAAGGGATAAAGTGGGAGTGGTGGTCTATAATTTCCTTCAGGTGGTCCGGGTCGGCGAACTCTTTCGCGTCGTCCTTCAGATGGATTTCGATGGACGTGCCGCGCGGGACTTCGCCCGTAGCCTCACGGAGTTCGTAGCCGCTCATGCCGTCTGATATCCATACCCGGGCTTTTTCGTCGGGCCAGGCGGAGCGGGTGGTCAAAACCACTTTGCGCCCGGCCATGAAGACCGAATAGAACCCCACCCCGAAACGGCCGATGATGGAGGAAGCCTGGGCCGCGTCCGGGCTAAGCGCCTTCACGAAGTCCTCGGAGCCCGAATGCGCGATGGAGCCGATGTTGTTCACCAGCTCCTCTTCGGTCATGCCGATGCCGGTATCGGCGATGGTGAGCGTGGCGTTGTCCTTGTCCGTCGTGATGCTGATGTTTAAGGGCAGGTCGGGATCGCAAACGCGCGCGCCCCGGCTTTGCTCGAAGCGCAGCTTTTCCAGCGCGTCCGAGGCGTTGGAGATGAGCTCGCGCACAAAGATCTCGCGGTTCGTATAGACCGAATGGGTGATGATATCCAAAAGCTTGACGATATCCGCCTTGAATTGGTGCTTTTTCGTTTTCTCGGGCATGTTTGGGCCTCGCTCGTTCGTGATTTTGCCGCAATCGTCCGGAAAGCTTAAACAGTCGCCCAAACCTGTCAAGGCGGCGGCTTCTTTTCGCGCGCGGTGTTGACGCGCTGCGATGTTCTGCCTATATCATACAAAATGAGTATTCCCGCCGCCAAGGCGCACCACCCGCAAGGAGGATAATGCCATGGTCATTGATTTCAGTCCGTTTTTCGGACGCGAGACGCCTCTCGACCGCATCTTCGAGGCCTTTTGGACCCCAGGAATGGCGCTGGCGCAGCGCCCCTACGCCTATCCGCCCGTGAACATCTCCGAGGATATGGATCGCATCGTTGTGCGCTGCGAACTGCCGGGCATGGATATTTCCGAGATTGACCTGACGCTCACCGAATCGTCCTTGACGATAAAGGGCGAACGCCGCTCGGCCAAAGGAAAATACTACAGGCAGGAGCGCCCGACCGGCGCGTTTCAGCGCATCGTGAACATCCAGGCCTCCATTGACCGCGAAAAGGTGACGGCCAAGATGAAGGACGGTCTGCTCGAAGTGACCATCCCCAAGTCCGAGGCCTCCAAACCCAAGAAAATATCCATCGCCATCGCCTGATGAGGAAAAAACCATGAACGAAATCACCAAAGCCCAGGAGAAGACGTTGCCCCGCGTCAAGCCCGCCACGGACATCGTGGAGACCGGGGACGGATTCTATATTTACATGGACATGCCCGGCGTGGGCAAAGAGGATCTGGTCATTGACCTAAACGAGGACGAGGTGAAGGTCACGGGCAAGACCAGCTACCCGAGCCCCGACGGCGAGAAGCTCATCCACGTGGAGTTTGGAAACGGCGAGTTCTACCGCGGCTTCACGCTGTCGCAGGTCGTGGACAAGGCCAAGATCAAGGGATCGCTCAAAAACGGGGTGCTCGAGCTGCACCTGCCCAAGGCCGAAAAGGCCCAGCCGCGCAAGATCGAAATCCAGATGGGTTAGGACACAAAAAGAGGGACGCCCTGGGGCGTCCCTCTTTCGCTTGTTAGAACTCGTACCTGAGTCCCAGGCGGCCGCCGAAGGAATGGCCGCTCTGGCTGCCCAGGTTCACATTGTAGTCGCCGTTGGCGAAGGCCGTAAGGCGCGGCGTCAACTGGCCGCTGACGCCGAGGCCCACCTGGCCCCAGGTGCCGCCGAGCTTGGTTTTCATGCCCACCGGGTTCTGGCCGTCAAAGGAGATGAACGTCGTCTTCGCCTGGGAATCGAACGAATGCCAGAGGTTC
>Ga0123354_10019161_pt1 | contig 10742 bp, 8 predicted proteins | sample TergutLab28metaG_2_FD_97872 | JGI IMG/M metagenome (GOLD analysis project Ga0123354, IMG submission 97872) | Labiotermes labralis P4 segment gut microbial communities from Petit-Saut dam, French Guiana - Lab288 P4 | ecosystem: Host-associated > Arthropoda: Insects > Digestive system > Gut ... | reverse complement strand
GGCTGCGTATAGTCGAGCAAGTTTTCCGCTCCGAGATAGACGCTCAAACGTCGCCAATTTTTAGTAACTTGTGTGTGCATGATGGTATAAAATTCCGATTCTCCGCTACGACTATAATCCGGATTCTCCACGTTAGTTATTTCAGGAACGGGAACTTTGCCGTTTAATTGTGTGGTGAACGTAAATTCCCATTTGCGGTGGTTGGTGGCGTAGTTTAAGGTAATCAAGCCTTTATATTTGTTGTTGTAGGGGACTGCTCTGTTCACCGTTGAATCCGCTACTCGAAAATCGGTTCTTACATCATTGTAACGACCGGCGATGGTGATGTCAAAATTTTTGATAACCTCCGCATTAACAGACACTTGCGCCGATAAAGCAGTTGAACGGGAAACGTTATAGAAATGTACTTCATGAGGGTTGGCGAATGGGTCTGCAACAAACTGATTTTCAAAGGTTGTGTAATAAACATCGCCGGTGATGTTGCCTTCCCGCTGATGATTGAGGTTGAATGTCCATGTGAGGCTACTTCCGAAGTTCCATGCTGATTCGGCTTTTATACCTGTACTGTCAATAATCCATTTTCTGGACGAAGGCAAATAACGTGAAAAGTCAATGAACAACAGCGGTGTATGATACCCTCTTCCACCGGAAATGCGCCAAACAAGGCTTTTCAAAATATCGTATTTAAAATGGAGGCGGGGCGAGAAGAAATCGCCGAAATAAGTATCATGGTCGTATCGAACGCCTGCCACGAAGGTATATTTTTCCGAAGGGTTGAAGGTGTATTCGGCAAAAACGCCCGGAACAGATTGTGTGCGTCCCAGCAATCCCAATTCAGTTAATTGTGCGGAAAATGCAGTATCGTTTATGGCAGCATATTTTTCGTCATATTTATCATGTTTATATGAAAATCCGGTAGATGTTTTATGCTTTCCGTTATGTGATTGCCATAAATATTTCAGCGTTCCCATAAAACTGTATTGGGTGGCGTCATAATTTTGATAACCATCGTATCCGTAGAAAGAAGTTTTATTGTGATAAATGCCTTCCATCAAAACGGCGATACTTTTGCGATGTTCGTCGCCCATAAAAATTCCATACCTTGCTGTTCCGTAAAGCCTGTCGGATTTGTTTTCAAAACCGTAATAATCGTTGCGTTTGAAAGGATATCGTCTCAGGGAATCCAGCTGTCCGCCTTCCCGTTCATCGTGTAAATAATTGAGTAACAGGTTAATATGTCCGTCTTTCACATCTATTGTCCAATAATTCATAAAGTTGATATTTTTATTGACGGGGACATCGGCAAAACCGTCTTCGTTGCCATCGTGCGGCATATCCTGCCATGCGCCGCTGACCATCAGGTTGGAAAAGACGTTTTTGGAAATTTTTCCGCCCGTAACCGCATTTGCCTCTATGCGCCCTTCGCTGTTGCCATAGACATTTACAAACAGCGGGTCTGTCGTTTTTGGATTCAGTAGCCCGACATTAATCTGCCCCGAAATGGACTCGTAGCCGCTTTCTACCGATGCCGCGCCTTTTGAAATTCCGATACTGCGCATCCATGTTCCCGGAATGTAAGTCAGTCCGTACATCGAAGCCAAGCCGTGAATGGCGGGCATGGTTTCTGTCAGCAGGAGGGAATATTTTCCGTCCAAACCCAACATTTTAATTTGTTTGGCGCCGCTCACGGCATCCGAAAAGCCGACGTCAACGGTGGGGTCGTTTTCAAAACTTTCGGAAAGATTGCAGCAGGCTAACAGTTGCAAGCCGTGTGTGGTGATGGTTGTGAGTTGTTGCGTTGAGAAGGTTGAGATTTCGGTTGCCCGTTTACGGCTTACGATTTCAACGGCATCCAACAACTCCGAAAAAAGTTCGATGTTGAGTTCTTTCGTTGATTTCGTGATGGTTATGGTATCTGTAATATAACCTACATAACTAACTTTGATTTGTTGCGGCAATTTCCCGTGTAAAGTTAGTGTGAAACGTCCCGTTTGGTCTGACGCCGTGCCGCTGCCATCTTGGAGTACATAAATGGTGGCAAATGGCAACGTTTCTTTCGCATCGGAAGTAGCCGTAACGCCGAAAACGGTACCCGAAATGCGCGTTTGCTGCCCGAAAAACAGGCATGCGTTCAATAATAATAATGTAAATATAAATGACTTTTTCATTGTTGCTTATTTTCATGCAAATATAATGCCATATTTAAAAAAAAGTGTACATTTGCACCATTGTAAATAAATAAAAGGTAAAAGTTATGAGAGCAACGTTTTTTTTAGGTAGTTTGGCGCTGTTGTTAATATGTTTCGTCTATTCATGTGGACCTGGTGCGGATTATGCACCCAATGAAACAATCGTAGAGAGTGCATTTGATGAGGCTGAAATGGATGAGAATGAAGGGGAAACGTATGAGGAAGAAGCAGTATTCGATGAAGAAGAACCAATCGTGGGAGGAAGACCCGACGAAGAAAAATTGGAGGTAATAATAATGGACGAGCCGAACATGTTTCCACCGCCTGATGAGGGAGAACCAACAATACAAGAGGAGCGTTTAAAATCTAAAAATTATAAGGCTGTTTTGGCGGCGGACTCAGTAATAGATGGCGAAAGAAAAGGAACTATGACCGTCTATATTGGTGAATTGGAGGCTGTGGACGCCCGTATTAAAGAAATAAAAAATAAGCCTGCCAGCGAAAAAAGCGTTATTGGAACAACGTCTATTGCCAATACCGGTGAATATGTTAGAATCACACCCGATTCATCGCACTTTCATGTTCATCCAAAGGTGTCGGAATGTCTTCCAATACGCCCTATCGCATCCCAAAAATTTAGTTTGACCCCCAAAGAACGCTGCGGAGTATTTGCGGTAAGCGCACAAATTGAAATTTTTGAAGATAAAGATTGTTCGTGTATGAAAAATTCTATCGGCACAAACGAAGAACGAATAACTGTTAAAATAACGGTTGTCCCTCTATTAGACAATCTATATTTCATCTTTAAACAAAACCTCGAAACTTTTTTCGGGAGCCTTCTGGCGTTGTTAGCCGCCATCGCCCTCTTTAAAATACGGAAAAAGGCAAAAATGGATGATAAGAAAACGGAGTAAACACGACTACAAATGGAAAGCATAAAAGAAATTTTTAGAATCTGATACGGTCCATCCAGCAGTCATACGATGGGACCGAGCAGAGTGGCGACGGCGTTTAAAAAGAAAAACGCTGATGCAGCCTCGTTTACAGTCGTTTTATATGGCAGTTTGGCAGCTACGGGAAAAGGACACCTCACCGATAAAGCCATTGCGGACGAACTGTCGCCCATACCGGTAAAATTTGAATGGCAACCGGATATTTTCCTTGAACGACATCCTAACGCATTGAAAATCACAGCCTACAACAATGTCAATGAAATAGCGGACGAAACGACAGCATACAGCGTCGGCGGTGGAAAAGTGGTCTATGACGGCGTTCCTGAGGACACAAATAAACAAATATATCCTTTAACCGACATGGCATCCATCTTGCATTGGGGACATAACAGCGGACGTACTTTTTGGGAATATGTGCAGGAACATGAAGAATCCGACATTTGGGATTATCTTGAAGCGGTTTGGCTGACGATGAAAGAGGCTATCGAACGTGGCATCCATACCGAAGGCGTTTTGCCGGGCGGACTTCATCTGCCACGAAAAGCATCATCCTACTACTTTAAAGCGCAAGGTTTTCGCGACAGTATGCGACGACGCGGCTCGTTGTTCGCCTACGCCTTAGCCGTATCGGAAGAGAACGCCGGCGGCGGAAAAGTGGTAACAGCGCCTACCTGCGGGTCGTGCGGCGTGTTGCCTTCCATATTATATACGTTGCGCTACCACCACGACATGACCGACAAACGTATCTTGTTAGCAATAGCAACGGCAGGTTTAATAGGAAACATCATCAAATTCAACGCCTCCATTTCGGGCGCCGAAGTAGGATGCCAAGGCGAGGTAGGATCGGCTTGTGCCATGTCGGCAGGAGCAGCAACACAAACCTTCGGCGGAACGTTGAACCAAATAGAATACGCCGCATCCATCGGCTTGGAACATTTTCTTGGTCTCACCTGCGACCCCGTTTGCGGATTGGTACAAATCCCCTGCATCGAACGCAATCCGATGGGAGCAGCCCGCGCGTTGGACGCCAACATGTATGCCATCTTGTCCGACGGACGGCATTTTGTCCCCTTCGACAAAGTGGTACAGGTAATGAAACAAACCGGACATGACCTGCCTTCTATCTACAAAGAGACTGCCACAGGCGGGCTGGCGGTGTTTGCGGGGAATATAGGGGGGGATAGGGATGAAAATTAGACTACTTCCATGCCATAACGAATAATTTCATTTACAAACGGATTGGAAAGGTTAAATTCATTTTCCCGAAAAGGGTGTGGCTCTATACGGGTGTCTATCTGCCGTGTGAGTTTCATCAGTTCTACTTGCCTATCCAAACGATTGTCATAATTCGGAAACACGACAGCAACATCAATATCACTATCTTTACGCGGATTACCTCTTACATACGAACCAAAGATGATAATCTTTTGAAAATCAAACTTGCTCCGTAATACTTTTGCATATTTTTGCACAACATCTAAAGCCTCTGTTTTATCCATTGTTGTAAGTTTTTTATTTTATCAATCCATTCTTTTGTAAAATCAACGGTACATATAGTGTAAAATTCTTTTTTGTAGTCATCGTATCGGGCATTGATGTTGAAAGTTGTGATTTTAAAAAGCCAATCTGCGTGTTCTTCGCTGATCTTCAGCCCGCCAAGTTCTGCCAAACGGTAAAGGTTGTGTGTATAAGGGGCGTGATTTCCAATTTGTTTCACGAAGTAGGCTTTCAACAGTTTCTCAATGGAAATATGTCCCATAAACAACGCCCAATGATATGATTTTGAGCGAAACAAGACAAGCATGGCGTTGAAATCCTCATCGGATGTTTCTACCCAATGTCGAACTATTTTGTCTATATCTATTTGAGCGTTTTCCATTTACTGATTTTTATGGCGCGAAGGTACGATTTTTTTCCAACAGCGAGATAATTAAATTTGAGTATATTTGCAAACAGAAAAAATATAGAAATATAATGAAAATTCGTAGAGCATTTAAAGAAGATTGCCCTCGTTTGTTGGAGTTGATAAAAGAGTTGGCAACGTATGAAAAAGCCCCCGATGAAGTAACCATTTCATTGGCGCATTTTGAGGAAAGTGGGTTTGGAACCACGCCGGTATGGTGGGCTTTTGTTGCCGAAGAAGCGGGCGTTGTGGTAGGATTTGCACTCTATTACATCCGCTACAGTACTTGGAAAGGACAGCGTATGTATTTGGAAGACATAGTAGTTACCGAATCCATGCGCCGACAGGGAATCGGGAAATTGCTCTTTGACCGCCTCATCGAAGAAGCCAAAGAACGAAACCTGAACGGCATCGTCTGGCAGGTGTTGGAATGGAATGAACCGGCGATTTTATTTTATAAAAAATACCAGGCAACGTTTGATGGTGAATGGGTTAATTGTAGTCTGGATGCTACGTCCACTAAATTTCGTACATCATCCCAAAATTTCAGCGACAGCATTTTTATGATTGACTAACTTTGGAATGATTTTTGTTATACCTTTGCAGGTTGAAATTTATGTCAAATTTTAAAAGATAAAAAGATGAAAAAGTACGTATTATTTTTAGTTGCCGTTTTTTGTGTGCATCTATCTTCTGCACAAGTGTTGAAAATCAATCAAATGCAATGGGATGAGAATTATACAGTTAGGGAGTTTGTCAAAGAGATACAATCCGGCGAAGTAATAGAAATGAATACCGAAGGCAACGTGATCGTGTTTGATTCGGATGTTATTAATCTATCGAACACCACGCAGTTCGTGGGTTTAAAGTTGGAAGTTTTCAATTATACGGAAGGCATTGACATCAGTGTTTGCTGGGGAGCATGTCTCAACCCGTGGGTTTTTGATTTCAACCCCGTAGAGCTGGGCGAACAAGGCAGTGAAGTTTTCAATGTAGATTATTATACAAACACTCTTTTAGGTAGTAGCGCATGGGTTACATGCACATTCCTTGTGGATGATGTGGAAGATTTTGTTTTCCATATTAAATTTGGCGATGCCGTCTCTTCCGTTAAAGAACCGGCAATAACCACAAACAAGGCGTATCCAAATCCTGCTACCTCAATTATTAACATAGATTACAAGTTGAATAAAGGGAACGCTCAAATCGCTTTATACAACATTCTGGGTGTGAGTGTATATGAGCAACCACTCAGTGACCATGAAGGAACTGCAAAAATTAATGTTTCGGATTTCGCTCCCGGAATCTATTTCTACACAATAAAAATTGACGGGAAAACGGTTGAGACTAAAAAGGTGGTGATTAGCAGATAAGTTTTGTCTTCCTACACTAGTTTTTAAAAATGAATTTAAGTCCCACGAAAAGACGCTTTACCATGAAAAATATCCGGTTTCTACTCGGCGGAGTTTTGCTATTTGCCGCTGTTCAGCTTTCCGCACAGACTCGTGTTGTTGATGAGGCTGTATTTGAAAAAATATCTAAAACTTTCATACTCAACGAAGATGGAAGTCAGGAATACCATTATTATAAAAAAATACGCTATAACACCTACCACTCTTTTCACAATCTTTACGGAGAAACATTTATCACCTATAATCCTGAATATCAAACATTAAAAATCAACAAATCCATCACCACCATGTCTGACGGCAAGGTGATTGAGACGCCACCGAACGCTTTTAACGAAGTTTTGCCATCCTTTGCTGCCAAGTCGCCGGCATATAACCATTTGAAAGAGATGGTTGTTACCCATACGGCGTTGGAGATAGGCGCTGTTGTTGAATTGGATTATACCATCACCACGAAAGCCGGATTTTATCCCGCCTTCGACAAGATGCTTCTTTTTAAAGAGAACGACCCCGTAAAAGAATACGAAGTCATCATCAAAGTCCCAACGGGAACTTCTTTAAGAAACACCATCACCGCTACCGCAAGTCCGGCGAAACCCGTTACCGACAACGGAATGGATGTTTACACGTGGAGCATCAAAAACCTGTTGGGAGCAGCAAAAGATGCAGCCATGCCACCTGCCGAAACAACCTCCGTCGTTTTATTGGCATCGGACGTAAGCAGCTATCAACATCTCTTTACAAAAATCGTACATCAGCCGGCATTTGAACAACAAACACTTCCTGCATCAGCTCAAGCAGTGATTGACAACATTTTACAAGAAAACCGTGTGGAGTTGATACAGATTTTGGAAATCCAAAAACAGGTGGTAAACAACATCAATACCATCAATATTCCCGATGAATTGTTAGGCTATCGCTATGCCACCCCGTTCGAAGTATGGCAACGCAACTACGGTACCGAAGGCGAAAAAGCCATTCTCATGGCACTGATGCTGAAAAAAGCAGGATTTACCGCGTATCCGGCGCCCGTAGCTCTCGAAAAAATGTATATGATGAATATTCCGAGCCTATCTGTTTTCAATCAGTGGGTGGTGAAAATTATGACAGCTGACGGAAAACCACTTTACCTTTCCCCCGTATTTCTGACCGACATCAATATGAAATACCACTATTTAGAAGAAAAAGTAGCATGTCCGCTCGATATGAATGTTGAATCGCTGCGTCCCGATTTGTTTACGTCGGTACTTCCCATCAACCAAATTTCGGGAAAAATGACCCTGCAAGAAGATAATACGCTCGTCGGACATCTTGACGTGAAAATAGAAGGAGCCATGAATCCCTACCTCGCCATCGAAAAAGAGAGCAAACAACTGAAAAAGCTGCTGACTACCATACCGGAAAAAAGTATCTCCGACCCCAAAAAACCTAAAATCAGCGAACAGAAAACAGAAGTCGTCTTAGAGTTTAACCAGACCGACGCCTGTAAAGTCGCCGAAAATTACTACTTCTTCACCATTCCCGAACTAACCGCCTCCAATAAAGCCACTAACATCGGCGCACTGCCCACACAACGCACATCGCACCTGCAACTGCAAACCCAAAGAACAGCCACCAATATAGAACTGACCATCCCCGAAGACTTTGTGCTGGTTTCGCCTCCCATGACAAAAGAATCCCGTAAAAGTTTCGGATATTATATCATCGAAATCACAACATCCGGTAATAAAATAACAATCAACCGGCAAATTGAAATTTCGGAAACGCTCATCATCCCCATTCATTATCCACAGGTAAGAAATTTTCTGTTAGAATGGAATGAAGAAGCATTTAAACAATTGGTGTTTAAGCGGAAATAGTAGCTGAATAGCTGAAAAATGTAAACCCATCAAAGTAAAACAGCCTACGACATTGCGTAATAACGCATTAAACCGTATGCCTCATTACCGAAGTCAGGTGTAAAATCGGCGGAAATTGCCTACGTTTGTATTCGCTACGGGAGACCATGTTCAATATGCTGACAACCAACTCTTTGTCATATCCCAATGCCGTTATCTCCTGAACTCCGTAACGGTTTTCGAGATGTTGTTGAAGAATGGCATCCAGCACCTCATACTCTGGAAGTGAATCGCTATCTTTCTGATTGAAGCGCAACTCGGCAGAAGGCGGTTTCACGATGGTATTTTCAGGTATTATCTCTCCGTTACGATTGATATAACGCGCTAAATCAACGACTTGCCATTTGTAAAGGTCTCCAATCACGGAAAGCGCGCCGCAGGAATCACCATACAACGTTCCATATCCTACCGCCAACTCGCTTTTGTTGGACGTATTTAATAACAGGTGGTTAAATTTGTTGGAAAGCGCCATCAATATGACCGCCCTGATGCGTGCCTGCATGTTTTCTTCCGTTATATCGAAGGAAGTATTTTGAAAAAACGGTTCAAGCGTTTCCGACAAGGCGACGAAAGTATGTTCTATGGGGATCATATCGTGCCGGCATTTCAAGTTATGTGCCAGAACCTCAGCATCTTTGATGGAATGATCCGACGAAAAATGGGACGGTAACAAAATCCCCCATACATTTTCACTGCCCAGCGCTTCGACGGCTAACGCAGCCACGACAGCCGAATCAATCCCGCCGGAAAGTCCTAAAATAGCCTTTTTAAAGGATCGTTTCTCAAAAAAATCACAAATGCCCAACACTAAAGCATCATAAATCAACGCTATTTCTTCTCTTTGAAGTTGTGGTTTCATCTATTTTGATTTTTAAATCATAAAGTCTTTTTGCAAAATATAACCTTTTTTATCTCTATTCCACCCTCACCTTCCCCCCATCACTCACTCCCGAAAATTCGGGTGCATAGAAGCATTGTATCGAAGCGTAGCCGTTGGAGAAGGTTCCGGCTTGGGTAACAAAGAGTTCATATTCGAGTGTCCATGTACCTCTGGGCATACGGTCGAAGAAGAGGTTGACGACGGCATCGCGGACGGAGCGGTAATAGCCGAGTTGGTGGTTCCAGACGTAGCCTGAGGTTTGTTCGACGGGTTCAAAGGAGGCGGCGCGCATATCGCGAATATGTACGAAGTCGAAGTCGCGGTTTGCCTTGATGGTCAGGCGTACTGTTACCTTGTCGCCGACTTTCAGTGGCGTATTGTCGGTGATACGTTCCCATTGGGCACCGTTGCGTTTGAAGAGGTCGCGGGTAACGGCGAGCGGGGCGTTTTTATCGCCTTTCACCTTGTCTATCGCGCTACGATATTGCAGGTATGCGCCACCCCAAACCTGTTTATCTTGGGTAGAGGTTACGGTGATGGTTCTCATGTCGGGCTTGATGTCGCCTTTGTTGTACACCACTTGGAAATAGCCTGTTCCGGCTTCCTCTTTGACGGGTGTGATGGTTTCGGAGCCTATTTTGAGGGAGACCTGCGCGGGTTCCAGCGATGTTGGTGATGAAGATACCAGCGCATATACCGCATCGGCGGTGGCGACGGGCGTTGTCCAGTCGTTGGTACGTTTATTGCGGAGCAGCCATGTCAGGACGTCGTTGGCGGCGTCTTTGTTGTTCAGCACTTCGTTATACACCTCCACCATCAGGGCGCTGAGCGCTATGTCGGACGCGCTTCCGCTGCCTTGTTGGGTACGCCAATATTTTCCGGTGGCGGCGTTGCCGATGGAGTAGTTATCTAACGACTTGGCGATGGTTTGTGCGTCGGCGGTTTTACCGCTACGTTGCAGCGTCAGCGCCAACATTGCCCGTGTGTTGAAGTCGAAATCTTTTTGCTTTTGGATGCACTCTTTCAACACAGTTTCAAGGACTTGGCTCTGTTTCTCTTCAAACTTTTTATCCATGAAAAACGAGCGGCAATAGAGATAGGCAATGTCGTAGGAAGAGGCGGCGTATTTACCTCTTCGGGTCGTTTCTTCGTATTGCCTCATCCATTCGCGGTCAAGATATTGAATGGCTCTGTCGGCGATGAAGTTTAAGTCCGAATTGTTGATTTTCAGCGTATTAAGTTTGCCTATTCCCGTTACGATATAGCGTGTGATATAGACGCTGGATCGCATTTCGGGATACCACGAAAAGCCGCCGTCGGACAGTTGTCGTTGTTGCAGTTTAGAAACGGCTTGACGGAGCGAATAGGTTAAGTTATTGACGTCGAACAAGGTAGCCAAGCGTTGTTTACGGGCGGTCTCGCTTTGGGCTTCCATCACCCACGGCGTTTCTGCCAGCAGCAGGGCTTTCAGTTCCTGATTTTTCTCCAAATTCGATAGCAGCGCGTCGGG
>Ga0123354_10019158_pt1 | contig 10744 bp, 9 predicted proteins | sample TergutLab28metaG_2_FD_97872 | JGI IMG/M metagenome (GOLD analysis project Ga0123354, IMG submission 97872) | Labiotermes labralis P4 segment gut microbial communities from Petit-Saut dam, French Guiana - Lab288 P4 | ecosystem: Host-associated > Arthropoda: Insects > Digestive system > Gut ... | reverse complement strand
GTGATGATACCAGAGGCTGTGTAATGCAATTTTGACCTCCTGATGATGAACACATGTGCTCGAAACATGTAGAGGCATGAAATAAAACTTATTGTGAAACAAATTTTGTGCATCAAGTTGGGTAAATACTGAGATAAATATACTGCGATGCACGGTCAGCAAAACGTCAAAAAAAGAGAAATACATGTTTCAGAGCTCTGCGCATTGGAACAAGCAGCTAAAAATTTTAAGTAAAGGAAAAAGAGAGGAAGAATGAAAACACAGGGCTGGAAAGAAGGAAGAAACACACTAAAGGGAAAGAGGTAAAGAAAGACAGATTTTAATTTGGACAAGTTAGGAGCTGTACGTCTATTGTAACATTTCTGATGCGCTCCCTCGAACAGTAGGATCTAAAGAGGAGTGTATCGAATGTGGGCAAGGATATTACATTCTTCCCTACAACTTTTCGCTGTAAACTATTTGGGTCCGACACACAGCTATTTAGTGAATAATCTCGACATTTGAGTTTTTTTCACCCAAGTGAGACATCCCGTTATGTTGATTATAATCTGACACATAATATAAAAAATATATGTATATAATAGTCATACATTACTTTATATTTTATTAGATTATATTAGGTTATAATTTCAGCTGCATGTTTCGGCCCAATTGTAGGGCCATCTTCAGGCTGGTCTTTGAACATGTGGAGTGTGGAATTGATAATGCTTTCGATTAACGAGACATCGTATTGCAAGAATTGGTTAAAATAATTTTCTATTTTAAATAACGTATTTTCTATAACAATATTTTATGTGACGTATAATTTTATGTAACACACCACAATTATTTTAACCAATTCTTGCAATGCGATAACTCGTAAATTGAAAACATTATCAAATTTACACTCCACCTGTTCAAAGATCAGCCTGAATATGGCCCCACAATTGGGCCGAAACATGCAGCTGGAATTATAACCTAATAAAAAAGGTAAATCATTCCCATTACAGGCTCCGAGTTGCCCAGAGGGTTCCAGGAAGTTAAGGTTTCCAGATTACGTGACAATGACCCAGGATGGTGTTAAGGTTGTCAGCCTTACGCACCGGCCGCCTTTACCCCCAGGAAATGCTCCTGTTACTCATTTCTGTTAGAGGCTGAGTCGACCCCAGGGCCATAGTGCGATCGGAAGTTATAACCTAATATAATCTAATAAAATATAAAGTTATGTATGGCTGTAATATATATATTTTATATTATATCTTAGCTCGACATTTGAGTATAAATGCGGTTGTTGTTGTTGTCGTCATTGTCTGATTGTAACCGTATCCAATCACAGTTTCTAGACACGTGTGCGGATATACATGGTACAGCTAATAGATATATTTTTAAAACATTTAGTTCGAAATGCTCCGAAGAGTCCCTCCCACCCCATCCCCTTCTTTGTTCTGACATTGGATAACCCATTAACGTAACAAAAATATCTTTGTCATCTGTGTGGTTGTATTGTTACAGTTAGAGGCATTTGTTTCCCTGAAGTTGGCAGCGTTGTATACAATGAGACACGCCCGATCTCACCTTACATTCCTGTAACGATTCAATTTCCTGATAAATGTCTGTACACCAGAATATTGAATTTAGCATGGCTTCCTCTGATTGTGAATTCCTGTATTGAATTTCCATTTTAGTGACTTATCATCTCGCGTAGTACCGGTTAAGCTTATTTTTAAATTTCCCCTTAAAAATGAGTCTGCTCTGTCGTTCACTCATACGTACATACGTACATGTATTTATTCATTCATTCATTCATTCGTTCAATCATTCGACCAAACGTATTGAAACATTTTGCACTGAAGGCCAGATATCGCGAATAGTTTTGAAACAACTGTTTTGTTATCAGTTTCATTTCCCGCATTATTGTTTGTGGTTGGTAGAAATGCAGCTGTAAAATCTGTTCATTAAAGTTTTGTTGCCTTCAGGGATTCGAAGGAACTGGATACTCACTTCGAAACTAAGTTAGATAACTGTGCCGCGTCTCCCAGTCCATCTTCTGTGCAAGCTTTCACGGATGGAACGACCAAAATGTGAGGGGTTGCGTCGTACACAGGGAATATAACATTAGGATCTTCTTCAGGTGCCCCTTAACATTATTCTTGAAAGACTGGACAGAAAGATGGATTGGGAGAAGAGGACAAGTTTCTACAGCACATGGAATATCCATATGTCTCGCCTTTGGTCAGTTCACTTTTGGGATGCTGCAGTACACAGTTTTCAGCGTTTTTTTTTAATGTTTTGTTGACCTGCGTATCGATATAATGGTGTAACGAAAAGCCAACTTGATGCACAACTTAGTATTATCAGAGTTTTATTTATTCCCCAACTGATGCACTAGTGAGTTATCTTAAAAAAATAATATTAAAATTTACATTAAAACAGCTCCGACATGTTTCGGTGCATTTTACACCATCACCAGGGAGCGCATTAATTTGTCCTTATTACAGTTACAGTTGTAACTTCAGTAAGCACCGAAACATGTCGGAGTTGTTTTAATGTAAATTTTAATATTGCTTTTAAGACAACTCACTATTGCATCAGTTTGTGAATAAATGTACTTTGATAATATCAAGATGCACGGTACGAGTGTGAAAATTATTCTTAATATATTTCGTCAACCTGTACATGTTTCGGGCTTATCTATGCCCATCATCAGGAGGTACAACTGTATGTATACGAGAGTTGGTATTTATTATTCTTTGTAGATGACTGTCTGTTGTCCTGGTTCCAATCCAACCAGGACAACAGACAGTCATCTAAAAAGAATAATAAGTACGAATCATTGTATCCATGCGGTTGTACCTCCTGATGATGGGCCTAGATACGCCCGAAACCTGAAGAAGTTGACGAAATATACTTAGAATAAGTTGTGCATCAAGTTGGTGTTTCTTTATACGACTGGTCAGCTTGTATTTGTATAAACCTTAACATTCTAAATTCTACTGGCTGTTCCGAATATCTTTGAGGAATATGTTCACATTCTTAAGTGAAGCTCCGAATATAATGCTCAAAGCGCTTACTTTCAGTGCATCAGTGTCTGTGACGCTGTCTTCGTATGCCGTTGTCATATCATGGGGAGGAAACAAGCTTTCTGGTTCAACAGATTTCCATTTTAGGCACACGGAATTTGAATTATACAAAAACCATAACCTGATTTTCTTAATTCGATCAAGGGTCGTAAACTTAATGAGAACTACGCATGCGCAGAAGACAGATGTTAAAGCTCACGAACGCAGTTGTGAATTGGTTAAACTTTTAAAGCCTACTGGTCACGTGATGCACCACCAGTTTAACATTCAACAACTGTACGTTATGCCCACACTGTATTTATGTGTTTTGTATTTATATCTGTATTTATATTTGTATCTGAGAACAAACAACGACTTGTGCCACTTACAGCGTAAACTGATTGGTTCTTGTAACCGAGATGAAAAGTGTTTACAGCGCGGTACGGACTGGGTCTTTAAATACAGCGGTCTGCGCTTCGTCTGTAAAGGGTTAAATTGTCCGATATGGAGAACATTTAAATGGCTGTAACGTTTTCGTGAAACGTTTCATTATCAAAGTTCATTAAAACCTTTCAGCCGTTCTGCAAGTGAAACACGCAGACGGACAGACATATACCTGTGATGATTCGGAGAATCCATGAAAAATAACTGACCGGTCTCGAAGAGCAAAGGGCAGAAAATACTGTCACCCCGGCAACATTGCCTGGAACCAGGAACTGGATTAGCGTCGCGACGTTTGTACAGCTACAAGAGACGCACACGTGGAACGTGTGTTGGCGTAACGACCATTCGTTGTATGGTATTTGGTTTTCTTTTGCATCTTTACGTGTACCTCACATTACGCCCAAGCTGTAAATGAGTGCGTGATTGAATCATCATTATGGAATTGTGTTGTTTGTGGGGTTCTCGATTTCTGAACCTTTTGGCCACAGCAGTTATTTTATCGTGTTTTGTGTTCTCTGTGAGGTACGCGCTTTTAGCTAGGGTACAGTTTTTGTAACTGAGACACTGTTCACTATGATGTACATGCTGAGGCTGAAGAAACAGTTGATCATCCAGCGTATAATACAGTACAGTACAACCAAATGACAGCACTTTGGTAGATAAAATTAATGACTTCGTTGGCGTGAGGAAAACAAGACGAGCGACGAATTGGCTCTGCAGTAGCGTGGGATTATTGTGGCAGCGTTGTAAGGCGTTTTTTTATCTGCTCTGCATATCGGTCCTGTATTTCAAATACAAACATCTGTAATGAACACTTGTGATTCATTGATCGTTAAATTCACCGTGGACATGATGCCAGTGAATTCCATTGTACCTTCGTGATTCTTAATTTCCCGTCTTTAGCGACAAACATGGCGGCCATCCGAACTGTACAACCAACAGTAGTGCCTCTCAGTGTAGTGTTGTACAGTTGTGTATAGTGACAGGCCTTTTGGGAATGTAGGTACTCTGTTCATTTATCTTTCAGGAGAAATGTCATGTACGAAGATTATGCTCATACGGAATATTTTAGTTAACCACAGCTGGTAAGTGGTTTGATTTCAATTTTCTCATCATATGTAAAAGCCTTGTAGCCACCAGTATAGGGCCTGTTAGTATTACCGTGTGCAAAGCCCAGTCTCTCAGATTTGTAAATTTGCAGGAAGGGAAATGGACACTCCTTTCGAATACGTCACTCGCTGTTTGGTCTGTAACATGCCAATCATTACCATGTTTCCTGATGTGCGAACATACCCGGGAAGCTGTGTTGTCCTACCATATGGGCAGGTTTTACATATGAGTGCTCCCAGTCGTCAACACAACCGCTCTCTGCTACGCCCATCGACACAGACGTTTTCTCGGTCTGCTTACGATCCACAGTATTAACACTAAAACACGATTTTCGAGATTTTAGGCTTCCGCCGAGGTGTGTTGAGGTCTTCGTTGTTCTGGAATGTCATGCAGTGTTGGCTGGTAGTCGTCGACGTTTCGGATCAGTCTGTCGGTCTCATCTTCAAGGGTCGAGCATTTAAAGAAAACGAAGTTGTCACTGACGTTTCGGGTCAGTCTGTCTGTTCCATCTTCAAGGATCGATCAGTTAAAGAAGACGAAGTTGTCACCGACGTTTCGGGTCAGTCTCGGTTCCATCAAGGGTCGAGCAGTTAAAGAAGACGAAGTTGTCACTGACGTTTCGGGTCAGTCTGTCGGTCCCATCTTCAAGGGTCGATCAGTTAAAGAAGACGAAGTTGTCACCGACGTTTCGGGTCAGTCTAGGTTCCATCAAGGGTCGATCAGTTAAAGAAGATGAAGTTGTCACCGACGTTTCGGGTCAGTCTGTCGGTCCCAGCAAAGGTCGATCAGTTAAAGAAGACGAAGTTGTCACCGACGTTTCGTGTCAGTCTGTCGGTTCCATCTTCAAGGGTCGATCAGTTAAAGAAGACGAAGTTGTCACCGAAGTTTCGGGTCAGTCTGTCGGTCCCATCTTCAAGGGTCGAGCAGTTAAAGAAGACGAATTATAGTTACCGCTGTTTCGGCTCAACCTGTCGGCCCCATCTACGTCCAAGTCGATACCATCCGCGTCCCTACAGAAGAATGATAAAGCACGTGTTCAGTAGACCTACCCTGTGATTTCTAACTTTCTTGTTTGGGGCATGTTTATCAGCTGCATGCTGCTGTATGCACTGTTTATCAGCTGCATGCTTCTGTTTGCACTGTTTCGACGTATAAATTAGGAAACGCGTGAATGAAGTGGCGGTGTCTCATGGTGCGGTATTATCTCAGTGTTTCCCCTTTGTGTAGTTTGCTATGTGCTACTTTCTTGGAGCAGCACACACCTTCCTTCATTCGCCCTACACATTTCCCACCCTATTCCTTTACCTCTCAGTACGACGTCAACATTCTCTTGCCATATTTTTTTTATCTCGCTTTAGGGCTGCTTCCATCTTGTCATGTATGTCATATTTTCTATTAGTATCTTCCATTTTGATTGGCCATTCGAACTGTTTACACACATGCACAATTATAAGCATACGAAGTAATTAAATAAAGAACGTAATAGTTGCTAACCTGATTTCTTTTTGCTAGTACAGAGGTTGGTCTAGAAGTCAATACTGAGAAAATCAAGCATTATGTTCCTGGCTCGTGAACAGATTACAGGACAAAATGACAACATGAGGGCTGGTGATAAATCCTTTGAAATTGTGACAACGCCAACAAATCCAAATTTTATATCCATGAAGAAACTAAGAGGAGATTTAAGTCGAGGAATGCCTACCACCATACAGTCCATAATCTTTTGTCTTCCAGTCTTTGATTCAAAAATATCTTTCTCTATGTCGTATGGGTATGAAACTTGGTTTCTCACACTGAGGGGGGAACGTGCCGGGGGTGTTTGAAAATAGGGTGCAGAGGAAGATATTTGGTTGTGAGACGTGTAAGGTAACAGGTCAGTGAGCGGAGAAGACTACATAACGAGGAGCTTTATACAGGGAGAGTCTCTCGCTAGAGGCCCCAAACTATTGTCTATAAAAAATCATTTTATTGAGATAATGACTTGGAAATTTATATACACATACCGGGAACCATGCAAAACAGGACTCGCTCATAATCGATGCTGAAACTGGTCTCCTTTCACATCCAAGCACACTTGAATGCGTTTCTCCATATTCTGGAATACTTTTCCCAAAGTGTCGACGTTGACGGCATGAATATCTTGGCGTATAGCGTCTTTGAGTTGTTCGATTGTGCGGTGTGTATTTTGTACACTTTTCCCTTCAATAGGCCCCAAAGAAAGAAGTCGGCAGGCGTTAGATCGGCATCCCCTTGTCTCTAACTTTTTAACCAATTTCTGGATGCAACACCGATGGTGCACGTCTTTCACCAAATTCCGTTCGAAACGCCGTCTGGCATGCTTTAAAGGAACCTGTTTGCCAGTATTTACGAAAGAGAAACCCGCGCTGTTCGACTGTACACATAGACATAAGTTTGGGGCCTCTAGCGAGAGACTCACCCTGTAGTTGGTACTCCTCACCAAATATTATTTGGGTGATCAAATCAAGGAGCATGAGATGTGCGTGGCATGTGGCACGTACGGGGAGACAGGAGAGGTGCATACAGGGTTTTGATGGTGAGACCTTAGGAGAATGACCAATTGAAAGAACTAGGCATAGCTGGAAGAATATTATTAAAACATGTCTTAAAGAACTGGGATTGGAGGGCGTGGACTGTATTGATTTGACTCAGTATTTGGTCAAGAGGCGAGCTTTTATGGACGCCATAATTTACTTTTGGGTCCCATAAAATTCGTGGCAGTATTTCACTAGCTGAAGGAACTGTTGACTTGTCAATAAAGACTCTACTCCATGGAGTTTATCGTCTTCTCATCTACACGTCAATATTCCAACAGGTTTCCTTCCTTCGGTTTACCCGAATAAAGTTCTGAATTCATTTCTCTGTCCTATTCGTGCTACGTGCATCAGTCCTGACGTACTTTGTGCGGCGAGGGGGGAACTTAATTACTCATCCAACCGTCAAGACGGACTACCACCCATTTTCGGAGAGTAACAGACACGTTTGCTTAGGTCATGTAAGGGCTCAGCGATATTCATACGGCGCATATTGTCAGAGAAGGCGGTTCGTGTCCTGACTGTTCCATTTCAATGAATGTAAACATGGGACACGTGCTTCGCTATTTAGTTTGTTCTGACGTCTTTAGTCATGTTTTCTTTTTGCTCAATCGTCCAAATCGGACCTAGGCCGCCTCATTATTGGGGTTTGGAGATCAAACACAATTAGACACACACAATCACACACACACACACACACAGAAGGACTCTTCTGAGGCCCCTAGTTACGCAACACACCACAAACACAACAGACGAATATCCTTACCGTCAGCGGGAATGGAACACGCGATCTCCAGCTGTCGAGCGGCGACCTACTCCTCAGACCTCACAGCAACCGGGATCGGGGATCGGCCTCTAGTCGTATCTGAATGTCTAAAACTGCTCACTTTTTTTTAGATTGTGGTTTATTTTTGGACGTGAATTGTCGACCCTTTCAAGACCAAGGTTAACCTGCATTATATTTAAGGAGTCAGCCCGTACCGCGCAGTAAACACGTCATCTCCGTTATAAAAACCAGTCAGTCACTGCTGTATAGGGAAATAATAGCTTTTTGTTCTGAAATGCATACAGAACAGACAAATACACTGTGTGAGCAGAACGTGGAATTTTTTAATGTTAACCTGGCGGTACATAAAGTAAGCAATAGGCTTTGAAATTTACACACGGTATTATTTTATTGTAATATTATTGTGATGAATTTACAGTGAACGCGTTAGTGTTTTAATAATAACGTGCATTCGGTATTGATTTTAAAATAGCTTTCTAAAAGCCGAAACATATGATCTTTGTTTATGACCCTGTTTAGGTAAGGTGTTAAGAAAATAAATTCTCTTTAGAAAGAACATAGAATTTTATTCATTTTTTGTAAAAGAAAACAAGAATAAAATAATAAAAATTGCACTTAACTCGGTTTTCAATTCGCTTGAAGAGGCGTATCACGTAAAATGAGTGGTAGAAATATATGTGTATGAATTTGACATTCAGAGGACCGTGCATCGTGTTATATCGTTATAATAAAACGAACGAGAAGCACTAATTTCTCAAATTTATTTTTGGATTAGGACTCTACATATTTCGGACAGTATCTCTGTCCATCATCAGGAGCCCAGCACTGTACACACGGCAAGAGGCACGTGTATAGGTCATAGAGTTTTTATTTTTTTTAATTTTTTCAACCCTATGTGTTTCAACATACAAATAAATACCACACGTCAGTCATAAACACAACATTTATTTTATATACAATGGTATATATACGTCAGGGCGACATGTTTCAACCTAGGATGAACTACTAGTTCGAAACATGTCGCCCAGACATATATATATACCATTGTATATAAAATAAATATTGTGTTAATGACTGACGTGTGGTATTTATTCATACATTTTATGCTGACTGCTTGCTAGCAAGGTCATACAGTTTATGCTAGCAAGCAGTCAGCATAACCTGTATGACCTATGCCTATTGCTGTGTGTACAGTGCTGGACTCCTGATGATGGACAGATATAGTGTCTGAAACATGTAGAGTCCTATTCCAAAAATAAATTTGAGAAATTAGTGCTTCTCTTTGCTTTTATTATAGGAATATATGTGTGTATGGTCTCGTGCGTTATGTATTTTCGGAAAGCTTGTGTATCGTGATAATAGGAGACGGATACAGTCTCTCTGAGACGATGGTCTCCATTAACCACCTGACGTAGCTGCCAGCCCTTTAGTGTTTTATTAAATAACTTCCCGCGAAAGCTTCAAAACATACACACCGTAATGGAGCTTTGAGTTTCATGTAGGTATGGGGTTTCTCCAGCAGCTCATCAACTTCCAACTTACGAAGAAGCACTCAGCACTCTGAAGATAGTGTGTTATATCGTATGCTCTCTATTAAACACAACATGGAATTATGCATAAATAATTGTGCAACTTAGTGACCCATTTCTGTGTGTAGCGTCCGCAAGTATTGATGGATTGTAGTTCTATATTTGACAGTAGAAATTACAGAATTAGCGTGCTTGCATGATTTTATTAGTTGTCCTTTGGCCTTGTGGCCCTGACGTGATGTGTGCCAGTCGGAAAAAGCAAACGGGAGAAAGGAAGTACAAACTGAGAGGTGAATATTTGATGATAACTCCGAATCGACAGATGTTCGTACCGAAACACGTATGCACGAACATTTTTTTTCACTTTCGATGACTGCATTATTTAGACAGTGGCTTTCCCATGCTGTGTATGTGCCTTTCTTTTCACTTACGTACAGTCTGTTCCCTGATGTCGTATCGTCCTTTGCATTATAGTGCTTTCTGATTAAACTTTGGGCCGCGGTAGGTCAGTCGGTATGGCGACTGAGCTACGGGCTGGACGGTCCGGGATCGAATACCGGTGGGGACGAGATTTTTCCGCCCGTCCAGACCGGCTCTGGGGCCCACCCAGCCTCCTGTACAATGGGTACCGGGTCTTTCCCGGGGGTAAAATGCGGCCGGGGCGTGCTGCTGACCACTCACCCCCTTTTGTGCCGCGGTCATTGAAGGGTAGAGCTATACCTCTATCCACCCTTTGGGCCACACCGGGCCTGTAACGGAAAACTTTACCTTTTTACCTGATTAAACTTCGCTTATTCAGTCTGACACAACACAGGATTATTTTTATTCAAATAGTCCCTTTGCATGCGTGCTACATGTTCGGCCTGTACTTATACCATCATAAGACATGTCAATACAAAAATCTTATAAGGAAAAATGCAATAAAATCCAAGTGGCTTCTCGTTTATTGTCACTAATTTTTATAATGTTAAAACAGAATATGTAAAAAATATAAACTTTTAGGATCTAAATATTTTTTCAAATGGTGATGTAAAGACTCAAGTGGCGCGTATGGGTGAGGAGAGGGGAGTGTATAGGGTCTTGCTGGAGAAACCGGAAGGAATAGAGACCACTGGGGAGACCTAGGCGTAGATGGGAGGATAATATTAGGACGGATCTCCGGGAGGTGGGATGTGGGTATATGGACTGGATTGGGCTGGCCCAGGATAGAGACAGGTGGCGGACTCTTGTGAGTGCGGTAATGAACCTTCGGGTTCCGTGAAATGCGGGGAATTTCTTGACTAG
>Ga0123354_10019157_pt1 | contig 10745 bp, 5 predicted proteins | sample TergutLab28metaG_2_FD_97872 | JGI IMG/M metagenome (GOLD analysis project Ga0123354, IMG submission 97872) | Labiotermes labralis P4 segment gut microbial communities from Petit-Saut dam, French Guiana - Lab288 P4 | ecosystem: Host-associated > Arthropoda: Insects > Digestive system > Gut ... | reverse complement strand
GAGCGGCAGCCTGTGTTGCGGCCGGCGGTGGCATTTTCGAAAATCAGCTTTAAGCACCGATAAATTCAAATTAAATGTAATTTCACGAAGTTAACTTTACATTCGTACTTTAAATGTATCATGCATTATGCTGGTTTATTATTTTGTTCCGTTTATTGTTGGTAATCGTTACCTTCTATTCTGAGTTTCAAACGGTCATAACTCCGTAACCATCCAAAATCGGACACATGTTTATATGAACTTTTTTGATCACAAAGACCTAGAAAATCACCTCCTGCAGTTATGCCCTAAAGTCGTGAAACACCCTGTATAGACACAAAATGCAAAGAAATTATATTCCAGGGAAACCTGTATCAATTGAGAAGAGCACACTGGGATTTCAATGGAGGGTGCAATAGAAGTGTTACAACCCAAAGAAGCCAACAAAATGGGGTTGGTGCATTTACTGTCTTTGTGATTCTACGAATGATGGCTACATACTTCTTATGTTAGGTCCCCAAAAGACAGTTTGGTGTGTCCAGATTTACCATTCACCTCTTGAATTGTTATTCATTTGGTGCAAATGTTGCAATTGCAGACTGGCGGTATGTGCTTCCATGTTTTTACGGACAGATTTTCACCAGCCATCAGTTGGCTGCTGAGTTGCATGAAATGAAAATGCAAACCATTGTGGAAAATGCCACTGTGACCAATTTAATTCCTACCAATGCTGATAAAAGGGAAAGAGGGGAGAAGCTAGAGACACATCTTGCATACCACAAAAATCTCTTCCCTCAGTTGACAGGCAATGTGGCAGACAGAAATGCATGGGAAAGAGGAATACCATCACTTCAGACACAGAGGAGTGGCTAAATGGTAAAATTCATGTCATTATGCAGAAGGAAAACAAGTCAACGAAAGACTGCACGATTTATAGCAAAAGTAAGTGAAGGGAGGGAGACAAAAAACCAGTATTTACTGTGAAACATGCCACAGAAAACCCAGTTTACATCTTGGATGTGTGTCAAAAAATGCCACACATTGAGAACTTAACAAATAGTAAGTATTAGGTGTAAAGACAGTTATATAATAAAACAGAGTTTATAACATATTTTAGTGTTTTTCTCAGAATCAAGTATGTTAATACAGAGTACCCTGAAGAAATATTTGGATCTCGAGAGCCTGTGGGCGGGGGTGGGAAGCTTGTAAAGGGTGTTTTGAACCATTTATTATGTAACGATAAGTCTGTGTACATAATGAAAGTGAATCCAACAAAATTTTCAAGATTCTGAGTTTTTTTATATTGAATGATTTTAATGAAGAAATGTTGATTCATGTCCTTTCTTTTAGTTTTATTTATTCATAACAATGACTGTAAAACAGGGAAAATTATCAGAAATGCAGACACAGAGTAATTCCAAAATGGCACTGAAAATGTACAAGAGGAACATCAAACTTGTATAACTGGTACTGTTTTAGAGTCTGAATTATTTTTGCATATTTAGTATGTAAAGCAAAATTCTATTAATCTTGTGTCCAACAATCTGGAGATCTGAATAATCTGGTACTTGAGGGGAGTGATCCATAGCCCGGAAGTTCCTCTTTTTACCAAAAAAATTTCATCACAGAAGCAGGCAGATCTCAGGGACATCTTCAGAAAGACCTCACAGGTGTCTGTACATCATCCTACTCCATCACTACTTCAGCTATGAAGACTCCAGAAAACAGATGAAGACCCTGAACCAGCAGATGCAGGAGATATCCAAACAGAATACTACTCTGATTGGTTGTACGGCCTAAATGTAGAAGCAATAACAAAAATTAACTGTTAAGTATCTTGGTCAGTTTATGTACCATCTGATGATATGGAATATACGATAATTTGGCACCTGTCCAGTCTTGTGTGAGTAGGATTAATGGAACTTTGCTGTAGTTAAAATGTATGATTTGTGTTGAGCATGAGAATGTTACAGTGAGCACAGTCTACAAGAGTCTGTTCTTTAATCTAAATTGCAAATTCCAGACTGAAATCACGTGTGATATTCTTGTAGTGGCTGACAGTGAAATGAGCTGTTCTCAAGAAATGGCATGCTGTTGGTACTGTAGGCAAGTCAGTTTTTAAATGGGAAATAATGTAGAATTGGTTGTGATTGAGTGATCGACAGAGTTGTATTATTAAGGCCAGCATAATGCAGTAGTCAGCAGGAGTTGCCACTGCTATATGCTCAACAACAATACAGGTGTTTGAATAAAGGTTGACCAACTAGATGACATTTGCTTTATTATCTACTGCTCAACATGTTTCAGACGTTAATATGTCCATCTTCAGGAGCTTGCAACTACTTGTTGCATTGTGTAGGCTGACTTGAGGTGTGTTGGTGTTATGTAACGGGATTGTCTGTTGGTGATGTGGTATCCGAGTGCAGGCTGAACCACTACTGCACTCGGATACCACATCACCAACAGCCAATCCCGTTACATAATACCAGCACGCCTCAAGTCAGCCTACACAACGCAACAAGTAGTCGCAAGCTCCTGAAGATGGATGTATTAATGTCTGAAACATGTTGAGCAGTAGATAATAAAGCAAGTGTCATCTAGTTGGTCAACCTTTATTCAAATATCAAGATGATGCACGGTCCAATACGCATAAGATTCAACAATACAGGTGTTTTGGCCTTGTATAATGTTCTGTATTGTATGCATTCCCAATACCCAGGGAAGTTCTCCATTGTTACTATAGTACCGAGCATCCATATGAATTTGGAATTTGCACTATTGACAGGTGTTTCTACTGCTGTATGATTTGTCTCTTAGTAGTTTTGTCTCAGTGCATTCAGTTTCACTGCAGTGTCTTGATAGCTCAGACACATAGTCCAGTTCATACGCTGCATACGACAGATGTAAATTATAGTTGTTTGTGGGGGAACATGAAATGCACTTTAACACTTGGATTTGTATGGTGATGTAAAGTATACTTTTGTCCATGAATGTGAAGTACTGTGTAACACAGAGGGGCTTTATTATGGAAACCTTTATAAGGAAGGAATCCTACAGAAAGTGGTGTAGCAAATTTAGTAGTCACTTTTGCGTGTTTCACTTCCCTCAAAATAAACAGTATTATTGACTGGTGAACAAATTTTGTATAACAGATTCATTGATAATGAAATAACAGCAAATATCATGTGTTCTTTCAAAATAAACACCAGGTGGTACTGGAGTGAAACTCAATAAGCAACAGAATCCTTATCAGACCCATAATATTAGATTCCTTGACACCACTGTCATAATTTTCAGCAAAAGCTGTGATGTGTTCTGTATGTCAAAATTTGGTCATGTAACATACACATATGCATCAGAATTATTGTAATTCTTAATTTTGTCCTGTAATATTAAAAACATAACCAAACTGGATTCATAGAATGTCACTTCAGTCTTTGAGGGATAAAGTGCAAAATAAATGATAGGTGAAAAATTCTGCAATGAAAGATGAATTCTAATGTAGTATTACTTGAGGGATTTTTTAAGAAATTAATAATTTTAAGTCATCACTATAATGAAAAGCATTGTAATATTTCAAAAGGAAACAAGAGATTTATGCATTCTTAAAACAGTTCATTCTCTGGTAGCATAAAAATGAAACAGGATGTGTTAAATGTCTGTGCTTCAGATCCTCTTTTAAGTATCCAAAGATTACGCAACTACAGTAAAAATAAATGCGTGCTCATCTAGACGTTGAAATAAAATTCTGAAGAAGTCTGCAGTAAAACCTACGATGAACGCCTTAGTGCTTGGACTCAGGATAATTCATTTCATTAATATTTTTAAAATGCTTGTAGTCACATTTAACCTCATGGAATTTTAAAGTTTTGAATTCGAAACACTTTCTTTCGTATCCACTCCGAAGTGCTATTTTATGTTAATGCGACCGATAATTAGCGGATTTCAATTAGATCGGAGAAGATAATGGCCTACCGCCCCACAGAATAGTCCCGCCACAGCCTTTTCTAATTTCAGGGATTTAACAGAACTTGACCTGGGAAGTTCGGACATCCCTGACAAGCTGCTCATTTCTGTTATCCGTGGCATCAATGATGACTGCTTTTAGCGGGTTTGGGAAGTGGGCGCATGTGTGTAATTAAGCAAATGCATATGCACCCCCCCCCCATTGTTTGATCCAACGAACTACTTAACTCTATTGGAAGAATGGTTGTAATACAATTATCGTTAACTGCGACATAATTTGATTGGCACACGTTATAACCATATCTGTACTATTTATCTTGCATTGCAGACGGTTTCCGTAGTTACCAGGTATTGAATTCTTATACATGAACACGACGTCATCTTCCAGCGAAGTATTTAGGTCATTTAATACGTGTTTCGGCAACCGGTGGCTTTGGTCTTTGCGGAATACTATGTGTTTCTGAAAAATCTCACATTACCACATGAACACTACTAACAGCACATTTCGCGGATAATTCCTTCGTTTTTTTTTTTTTGCGCCGTAGCAATAGTGCCATCTGGTGATAAGAAATACTTTAGCGCGGGAATTAACCGACTGTGCAGCAGCAAGTAAGCAGTGGGATCTGAGTATACAGGTTTTTAGATTGCTGTTTCGTGAAAATGACTGACGTTTTGAAGCAGTCAGAGTTTCCTAAAGATGTGAAAGCAAAGTAAGTGCTTCGGACAAAGTAGGTAATATTGAAGGTTTATCATGAATGTGAGATGACCATGCACATGCTGGTGTTACTGCCATAGTCTTCAGAATGGAAGAGAGTTTATACGTATTCAGTAGATCATTCATAATACAAGGATGTAGAACATGTCATAGTATTACTGTAATATAATACAATGCAAGTGTGAAATACGTGGTTTGCACTGCTGTTTATAATCATCGTGTAAGAGCAGTAAGGGGACTTCAGTTACGTTATAGGTGTTTACAAATGTAGTACTGTATCACAGTTTACATGTGCATGCAAATGAGGACAATTGAACACACCTTTGTTAATAATAATTTTAATCCTCCAAATTTTAATTGATATTTATATGGTACATGTTTGACTTCAGTTACATTTTGTATGTGCACAAGCTGCAATTTCTGGAGATGATACACACTAGCGTTTTGTGCTTCCCATATATTCTGTTTCTCCCTGATGATGGCCCAGAAAGAGCAGAAGTTTGTAGAAGAAGATGATGATGATAATAATAATAATAATTGCAAAGTGACTGTATGTGCATTTTGTTGGACTCTCGTTTAAAATTGTATAATGGATGGGAAATGTCTGTGAAAAAAAAGTTTTTTATGATTGTGTATCTGATTCTCAGTGGTTACTGAGATAGAGCTGTTTGAATCTATGAATACAGAAGCATTGTGAATGATAATAAAGAAAGAAGAATTACTTATTGTCAATATTATTTTAATTTTAATGTAATGGTTAAATGACAAATTTGTTACACAGAAGTGACCAATTTGTTACAATTCACAATAAATGTTTGAAAAACTCACTGTCAACCTCGATACACTTTGCATATCATGTGCAGAGATTGCATGTTGTTCGTCTGAGTTGATATTCACGTTTCTTTATGCAGGCAGCAGCATCCATAATGCAAGAGAGCAATTTGTTTCAAGTATCCTCTTGTAAGCTTCGCTCTTCATCCCAACCCAGAAACATAAATCTAATGGTGTTAGGTTTGGACATTGAACAGACTGAAACAGCTGTATCTCGGTAACCATTCAGAATTAGACATATGTTCATATGAATTTTTTTTTCTCACAATGACTGATACTATCACTACCCAAAATAAACTTTCATAAAATTTACCGCTTGTGAGCCTATTAAGAAATGATGCTCTTGCAAGTTTTTTTGGACTTTCTTTGACCAACTGAATGTTTTCTTTACATAGATTCTTTTATCGAATCTATTCTGGCAGTTTTGTATTCATCCCTAGATCTGTGATGTATTTTGAATGAGATAAATATCTTGGATATTCATGTATTAATTTGTGTGGTTGTATGTTAACGTGTAATGAATTTTTGGAGATTTAATTGAATACCTTTCCAGCATGCTTTCCTTATCACATGAAAATACCTGCATAACATATTTTGACTGATGTTGTTCTTCAAGCAGATTTGTCTTATCATTATTCTTGGTCACTGCTGTTTCCCCAATCAATGTGTCTTTCTTTCAACATATGTCTCACTTTTCTAAGTCACTGTTAATGTGTTGCCTTGTCCATCCATAAATGCTTGCTGCAACACCAAAACATTTCTTCCCACTAATTATAGAATGTCTGTAACTTGCCATTTTATTTTATTCTCAGTACTAGGATTCCTTTCAGTTTTAGGTTTGTGTATTAAACCATTCCAATATGGAAAGATGGTTGTACAGGTTTCATACATTTCTTTCCTTAGACCTTAAGGCTGTTATGTCCTATGACATACAGAAAATTTAGTTGATGAAGGTGAAGACTGGTACACCTTCCTTTGGGCACTGTTCACTGGACACTTGTACCTTTCCAGCATCTGTATCTATCTGTCCCAGCCTGCACTTATGAAGGAATATTATTATGTGGTCACAGTTACTTCTGGTTACCTGGTATGGGCTGGACAGTTTGGGGTTTGAGCCCTGATGGGTGTGAGATTTTCTGCAGCCATCCAGAATGGCTCCAAGGCCCACCCAACCTCCTGTACTATGGGTGCCAGGTGTCTTTCCGGTGTTAAAGCAGCTGATGCATGGAATCAGTCAAGCATCGAGGCTAGAGAAAGAATACTGCTGTAACTCCATACTCTCTCTGAGCTTTCATGGCCTACTACAGACAGAATCTGACTTTTTAAAATCTTTTATGACAGTTGTTGTGTATGAAATAAGTTTCTGATAATTGCTGTTTAACAGAGGAGAGTTACTTATCTTAATAAATAATTTATAGTCACAAAAATTCTTACAAAGTTGGAATTGCAGAATTGTTTTTGTTGCATAATAATGAACATGGATGCATAAAACCACTATTATTATTATTTAACGTTCCATAGATCCACAAACAATTTCAAAGTTTAGGATATAGAACATGTCAATAAAAGTATATAAGTGTAAGTGTAAATACATTGGTCTTAGGAATCTAACTGTTTCCAAGTCAATACATGCAGTCTGGGAAACAAAGTTTGTATATAAGATAAGATACATAGGACAGTCATAACTACAAGCAGACAGTTTTATACATAGTCATAAACAGAGAAGCTTATCAGATATGTAAGTCAACGTTTGTAGGTAGTAAATCACAGAACGTAGATTACACATATTGATAAACTGGTACAACAAATCGCTGAAGAAACATTTTCAGTTTGTAAATAAATTGTATTGAAAGTGTTCTAAGCAATTAAAGGAATGTATATGTAGGAATCGTTTTAAACAATTTTCAGATTTCTTGATATTATTAGATATCTCTTTAATGTGTGGAGGGAGATTGTTAAAAATCCTAATACCCATGTAATGTGCCCCCTTTTGGTATACAGTAAGATTAGTAATTGGATGGTAAAGGTTGTTAAGTTGCCTTGTACCTTTAGTATGGTTCTTCGAATTCAATATAAAAAAATGTTTATTTTTAACTACAAAAAGCATTAGCGAAAGGATGTATTGCGAGGTAAGAGGCAAGATACCCAAATACACAATATTTACCAAGTGCACAAATGTTTAATGGAGCTTTCTTAGACATGTAACTAACAAAGTATTGTTTGAATTTCTTTCCCTCCAGTGACAGCAAATTTGTGCCGTGCGTATGCGCCCCATGTGCCAATGATCCTTTTCACTGAATGAAAGTAGATATTTAACTTTTGAAATAATTTCCTCTGTGAGGCCCTTGTTATTGTGCTTATTATTAATTTGAAAACTTTCTTTTGAATGGTGAATAATATTTTGTTATTGAATTCCCCTACAATATAACATCTTAAGACGTAACGGAATTTAGTTGTACAAAGCAAGCTAACTTTACAGTATCTGTTGCCATGAGTAGTGTGATTGCCCTTATGGGAAAGCATGTTCAAGTAAGTTTGGGTTGATATGTTCATTATGTTTATTTCCAGTTTAAGTTATTATAAGTTTACAAACCAAGTAATTTCATTGCAATTCCTTGATTTTTTTTATTACTGTAATCTGTAGTTGTAAACTTTAAACTGAATTAAGTTACCTGAAGTAATTTACTGAGTTTCATGAAGCATTGCAGAAATTTGAGAAGGAGAAGGAGAGTTCGTGACAATTGAAAACAGTTTTTGATATTATAATCCAGCTGCATTACATGATTCATTTGTTGTTACCAGCGACTGCAAATAAAACAGACATGACTGAAGCATTGACTTGTTACCAAGATTAAAGATAGATTCATGCCACCTGCATGATAGGTTAGATATTGCAGAGTAAGTAACAGGTATTAGGCTATTGTCTGGAGCATGTTGTATAGTATGTTTGTTTTTGGCGCGACAGCCCCCAGTGGGCCAGGGCCTCCTAATTCATGAGGTTTTTAGATCCCACACACTGATGCACCACAGTAAGTAGGACTCCTCTGGACGAGTGATCAGCTTGTTGCAGAGACCTCTACCTGGCATGTTGTGTAGTAGAACGGAAAATTATCTGGGGGGATCAGGTCTTCTGGAATGTGTTCCGGCATGACAGGGTTTTTGATTGCTGACATTTTGAGACCACCAGTGATATAATTTCACATCCCAAGGAACTGATACCCCATTCATACTGCTGTGAAAACCTGAAAACTTTAATAAAATTGTCATTTGCATAAATTTCAATTTCGTATCGTCCTCAACAGCTTCCACGCTGGAAATTCTATAAACGTGTTTATGATGAACTTTTCTTATTTTTATTTCATTAGGCTAGAAGAGTTGGAGACTAGTTTATTAAATGGAGAAGTTACAGTGAAAGGTTACTGCAAACAGAAGTGGATAATTTTGGAGCCACATGCTTCATGTTCATTGGCAAAGCAAATACAGTCACTTCAGGAGAAGCTGGAGTCCACCATACTCTCAGAAGTAGGTATTGTTGCAGGTCTTGTTTGGAAGAATTTCTTTATGTGCTGAATTCATCGGCATGATTTCGCAACAGATTTATTGACATATGTAAGTTGGAATCATCGCTTCATTTCCTTCAACTACACAGTCACTGATGTAAGGAACTTGCATGTCTTTAAAATGTGGTAACCTGTTTCCATTTATCTGTTTAACCTGCACAATATTTGTTGTGTATAATTACACTGTTCACTAACATGAGAGTAGATATACCAATGAAGTTACAATCTTTTGCTGCAGTAAACTTCTCTTCGGCTACTGGTATCGGAACTCTGAATGTGGAGACAGAGTTGTTCTCTGAAATTTTGGTTTACTCTGAACACCTGACGTTCCTTTTAGCCCAAGATTTTATTGAATTTGTTTACCACACAGGCTTCAAGAAATCTTTGCTTGTGTTGAGACATAATCTGACTTTATTGTAGTTGGACACTCTCACTTATTTGACCTTGTGTCAATTTTTCCATAGAGCAGGGATACAGTTTTATTAATATGCAACATGTGCAATGAATATGTGACTATTCAGTGTCACATGTGTTCTGTTTGGTTCTGTTTGCCACATTTTATTTCAACTGTCCTAGCACAGTGTACAGGATGCACTTATTTCCTGTCTAAGGTGTGGCTGTTTACTGTTCTTCATTCACTGACATTTTTTAATAGTCTTATTGCTATGTACATAGGCATATGGACAGTTTTACAGTTCAGGCATATAACTGTTCATCAAGTGATGGTCTTTTGGTTTCTTACACCATGTAAGACATTTTGTGGGACACGCTGCCTTTAGGTAGACTGAATTAGGTTCATGTTAATGCTGAAATGACTGAGAGCAGGAAGTGCGTTGGTTATGTAAGAAGGTTGCAAGAGCAGCGAAAAGTGTGAGGTACAGAAAGTGATTAACTCTGATTGGCTGCAAGCCTGTCAACCTTCCTCTATAATGAACATGTCTCCTACTCTCCATCACTTTTGCATTAACCTGAACCAAATTCTATCACCCTAAAGATGGAGGTAGCCATATTGCTACAAAAATATGAGAACAGATGGCAGAAAAATAACACAGAAGACCATCCTTAGAGCAACAGCTGTCACAAAAACCTGAATACTTAAAATTATTCATATTTTATGTTTACAATATGACATGAAATTCCTGTTTTTCTTCCTACTAGACTGAATATTATGATGAGATGGTTAAGTGTCTTGAGCATGGATTTTGCTTAACCGAGTTGGAGGAAGATACAGCTGGTGATGAAAGTGTCCAGTCATTTCAAAGTGATAAGTGTGATGGAGCAATCAGAGAGGTAGAGAATGGAATTGTTGAAGTGAAGAATGATTGTAATGACACAAACATTTCTGGTGAACCTGAAAATGATAACGGGGTGTGTAGTGAAGAAGCTACCAGTGCGAGTTCCAACATTGGCAAAGGTGTGGAGAAGGAAGAAAAACAGGAGAAGAACCCCATTCTGGAATTGTTGAGTAAAGCTAGGCAATCTAGATTTTCAGGCCCACACACCCAGCCAAGCACACCACTAGGATCAAAGAAGATTCGTGGTCAAAATTCTGAAAATAAATGTAATCTTCTATCCTCAAGTAAGTATGCATTACGTTTAACAGCTGACTCTTCTAATTAACACATGAAATAAATATAGGCTATTAGTTCAGAATGAATTTCTAGGCAGAACTAGAAGGAAGTCTAGATTAGCTG
>Ga0123354_10019155_pt1 | contig 10747 bp, 2 predicted proteins | sample TergutLab28metaG_2_FD_97872 | JGI IMG/M metagenome (GOLD analysis project Ga0123354, IMG submission 97872) | Labiotermes labralis P4 segment gut microbial communities from Petit-Saut dam, French Guiana - Lab288 P4 | ecosystem: Host-associated > Arthropoda: Insects > Digestive system > Gut ... | reverse complement strand
GTGGGTGTGTGGGGTGGGTGTGGGTGTGGTGTGTGTGTGTGTGTGTGGTGTGTGGGTGTGGTGTGTGTGTGTGGGTGCGTGTGGTGTGTGGGTGTGTGGTGTGTGGGTGTGGTGTGTGTGTGGGTGTGTGTGGTGTGTGTGTGTGTGGTGTGTGTGTGTGGTATGTGGTGTGTGGTGTGTGTGTGGTGTGTGGTGTGTGTGTGTGTGTGTGTGTCAGGTGAAATGTTTCATTCGTCTGGCATGCGAAAAAGGAATTCATTGGTATAAATCTGCATAAAGCAAACATCTGTATTGATGATAAATAAATTTTAACCTCCCGTTACAATACAGACATAGATTTCACGTTATCAAAAATTAAAACGAGGTTAAAAATGCACGTAAATATAATTTTTGTTTGTTGCTCAGAGATGACATGTATGGAACCGGAAAAGCTAACTGGACACTCGTTAGCCTACCATGAAATCTGTTCATTATTTCTCTCCATTTGACAACTCGTAACAGTGTTCATTAACTTTGAACAGCAATTATGTCTGATGTAGCTCATTTTCAGAGTTTTCCCTGATTTCAATTGTAAAATAGCACACCTTTCCATTACACAAATTTCCGCGTTGTGTATTTATTTCAGTATAATTTTTGTCTGCGACACGTAAATTTCTAAAAGATCCAGCACCTTTTCATGCAGATGATTCACTAGCATACTAAGTACAAAAGCTGAAAGTTTTACAATATGAGTATTACAAAACAAAGTACGCTATTGTGTTTAGTTTTATTATACAAAGTCATGTTATTTGCAAATGAAATGTATAATCACTTTCATTGTGAGTGCTGGGTGACAACATTGTGTGTGTGTGTGTGTGTGTGTGTTTGTGTGTAGACATCATTTTAATCTCTTTAATTAAAGCCACCTAAGGGTTCTACATGAGGTAGTTTATTGTTGTAGGTCATTGATTTTATCTGAGTTTTTAAGGTAGTCAATCTATGCGTGTGACGTAACAACACGTAGTCAAGAGCAGCTGTAGCCCATAAAAGGGGTAAATTACAAATTGCATCCTTTGTAGTTGGTTGTCAGTTCTTAAAGGCCTTGATCGGTTTATGTATTTTTGAAAAGAAAAGAGTATTTTCTAACCTTCCCGTGTATTATATAATATGATGCTGAAGTGTGTCTTAGAAAGTTTAGCAAAATACAAAACTCTCTACACTTTTATATTGACATGTTCGTAACACTTTTAATTTTACCCATCAGCATTCTAAAGTTTGTAATTAAAAATTCTTAACCGAAGAAGGAAACAAATCTTATGTCTATCCATGCACGCAGATGTAAGAACTTGCTCATTCATAAAATGATTTTAATTAAGTTTCAGCTTTAGTGTACAGCTGTGTACCGTTTCGTTACCTTAAAGTTTTCACGAATTGTACACCTTCATTCCTTTAATAATTTTGGCCTTTGAATTTTCAAGACTTAATTCATAACTGTCATATTGAATACATTGTATTCGTACTTAAAGTAAGGCTACAGCTTTGTGTTAAATGATGAAAGCAAAAGTACTGCTGTCGGGGTGTTTTGAATTCATGCACTGAGCAGCTCAGCAACTCTACCGTAGAGCAGTGGATCCTGTTTGTGGTAATGGAAAGTGAAAAGCAACGGCTTGCTCAACTTCGACATATCGCTTTAGTAAAATTGAACAATAGAAGAGTCGCTACGAACTTCGGTTTATTTCACAAATAAAGTTCGGATTTACATATCAACCATCGTTGAATTCCATTTGTCTCTCCCCTTATTTCCCGCTGCTGTTCAACAATACATGCAACTACGAAATTGGAAGTGCAATTTCACCCTTCTGTTCATTACGCATTTTAACTGAATCAACTACCAGGCTATCGTAATATTATTATTATTATTATTATTATTATTACTTGTTATGCAAGGTATTTACAATTATGCGCCTGCAACAAACGTGTTTCTAGAGAATGTAATGTTGTAGCTATTCTGGGGTTACAATAAATGGTACTGTACATGTCGTGTTGCTTCCCAGGTTGAAGGTTTTGTGCCCTTACATTATTATTATTATTATTATTATTATTAACTTACTTAATCACTCAGTCACTTACTGACTTATTACATACTTACTTCTTACTTACTTCCTTACTTACTTACTCACTTACTTACATACATACTTACTTGCATAATACTTACTTACTTTACTTACTTACTTACATACTTACTTACTTTACTTACTTACTTACATACTTACTTACTTTACTTACTTACTTACTTACTTACTTACCTACTTACGTACTTACTTACTTACTTACTTACTTACCTACTTACGTACTTACTTACTGACTGACTGACGGACTTACTTACTTACTTACTTACTAACTTACTAACTTACTTACTTACTTACTTGCTTACTTTCTTACTTACTTACTTACTTGATTATTTACCCACTTACTTACTTACTTACTAACTTACTTACTTACATGCTTACTTACTTACTTACTTGCTTACTTACCCACTTACTTACTTACTTACTGCACTTCAGTTGTCACTCGGTGGCAGTAGTCCTAACACTAGAACAAACAAAAATATAAGAATAAATATTCAAAAACGAAACAGTACAAACAACACAAAACACAGTAAATACAAGTACACATATTACCAAAACACCCACACAATTGTCAAAACATCCCCACATACACTCACACACACGCTACTAAACACGTTAAAACAACCACAGCACAAAATACACACCAAATGAAATAGTCATAATACATCAAGTACCCTCAGGATGTCACTCTAATGTACATGGTACTTTTGTTCCCAAGAACTTCACCGTAACTCCACTTAACTTCACTTCACTTCACTTCACTTCACTTCGCTTCGCTTAACTTTCCAAATTACGTGCTCATAGCCCAGTATGGCTGTTTTCCGTAGTACCTATTTACGCGCGTTCTTTTCGCATGTGTCAACAATGTTTTCGTGAAACACAAACCTAGGGGAAGCAGTAGTCACTCCCAGTTTTCAACAGGCACTCCACATATTTTATAGAACCCTGCGATCCCAATTGTCTCCTTCATAAATTGCTTTGTGCTTATTCTGGGAGTGTTCATTATTTTACCAATATGAAGTGTGCTGCTCTCGTGTAGGTCCAGAACTCGGCACTTCTGCCACTCAAGAACCCTAATATGTGACTAGACCTATAAACGTTATGGAATGTTTTCTTGCAGAAAATTTTATTCTCTTTACTTGTGTTTTTTGGTAATATTTTTAATATAAAGCTTTATTATTCCTAGATGACTGAGAAACTGCGTTGAAGGAGCAAAGGCGTTTATTAATTTTATGCTGTTTAACCTTGATGTTTGGCATGAAGTTCTGTTGCCTGTATGGACGAATAGTATTGGTACACCGCACAACACAATGTTTATTAGTTAAACACCTGTTTCATTAACTGTAGCCACATTTATTTCTACTTAATTTTAAATCAGTCTAATGGTATCGAATATAAAAATGAAAACTTGTAAAACTGTGTAAATATTCAATATCATGGTGTATTCCCAGTAAATTGACACATGAAGTTTTGTATTTACATAGTTTTACGTATTTGACGTCCAGGTGACCGTGCATCGTGATAAATTCTTATAATAAAACCAACTAGATGCACTAATTTCTCAAATTTATTTTTGGAATAATACTCTACATGTTTCGGACAGTTCCTGTGTCCATCATCAGGAGTTTTTCACTGTACACACAGAAATGGTATATATCATACAATTTTGCTGACAGCTTGCGAGCAGGATCAGGACGGAACTGTACATGTTTCGGACAGTTCCTCTGTCCATCATCAGGAGTTTTTCACTGTACACACAGAAATGGTATATATCATGCAAGTTTGCTGACAGCTTGCATTATATATACCATTTCTGTGTGTACAGTGAAAAATTCCTGATGATGGACAGAGGAACTGTCCGAAACATGTAGAGTATTATTCCAAAAATAAATTTGAGAAATTAGTGCATCTAGTTGGTTTTATTATAATAATAGTTCTACGTCTTTCTATTTTACAAGATTATCCTGACGATTATGGAATAAGTCGCAACATGTATCGCTAGAGGTAAAGTAGCAAGTTATGTTGTCTAACGAAGGTTGTGTCTCACGGTGCACAAATACTATTGTAGTGCTCTATACTGCACATGAAGCCCTTAAGAGAATTAAAAGTGAATACTAACCAGGTCTCCTGAGGACTTTTTTTTTCTGTAATTCTGTACAGTTTTATGCCGGTATAAAATGTGGTTCTCCGCATTCGGGAAGAACATATATTGAAGGGGATGCAGAAGAGGTTGTTTTGGAGCATTGTAGGATCCAAGGAGGGGAGAAAGGTAGGAAGATGTGGAAAATCCTCTCCTAATGATCTTCATAATTGGAGTTATAGCCCACATGCCTATGAAGGGATATGAGATGGAGGGGTCTTGTAGCTTGTAGCTTGTAGCTTGCGCGGAAACGGAGCGAAGTGCATACACGATTTTAGTCGGAAACTGTTGAGAGGCCCGACCGCGGTATCCGAGCGGTCTAAAGCGTAGGTCTGCCGCCCCTCGTCTGCTGGGATTGCGGGTTCGAAAAAAAAAACTCCCACCTGGAGCATGGATTTTTTTCTACTGCGAATACGTTTTACAGGCAGAGGCTTCTTGCGACGGGCCGATCCCTCCCCCAGAGGAGTCCTACGGAGTGTTTGTACATCATTGCTTGTGATCAGGTGCTACATTAACCCTGTATACGTATAATGAGTTTGTAGAAACGTCAGACTAAAAGGGCCATGAAAGGAAAGACTGCTTCGGAGGTAAAAGGTGTTGGTAGGAAGCTAATATTAAGTGGTTCGTAAGTGAATACTGCATGAGGATGTGCACTGCACTCACCTGGCTTTGCACAACGACCAGCGGAAGATTTCTAGGAAAGCGGTACTAAAATTTCAGCTTGTATAAGACAGAAATTTCCTTAGAGTAGGTGAGCGAGTAAAATTCTCTAAATCCTGACGACGGTGTATGGCGTTTGGAATAATTCAGTGCTTGGACATTGTCTTTCATCCCATTCTAGAGAAAAAATTTAAAACTGAAGCTTTCTGGGACAGAATCGGTCTCAAATAAAGTTAATGGTAAAGCTGCCTCGAGTTTCAGAATAGTTTTGCCTGTCAGGTCCAACTCAGTAAATGTTTCCAAAATTCGTTTGCCCGACGACTGTGACTTTCCTTCGTCATGAAAATTTTGTTTTAATTCTTATTTTAAGCTTGGGGCGACGGCCAAAGTCCAAAGGTTGAAGGATACCAGATAGCTGAGAGAGCATTTTCTACTTGAGGACTGTGCGCTACGACTCTCTTATAGATGTGTCACGTATTAACCTTTAGACGCCTAATGTCAACTATAATGGTCGTACCGCACCGCTAACTTCTAAAGTTTCATTTTATATATTTGTTCAACAAATATAGGTACTGAATATTTTAAACATGGTATATACTCTCTTTTTTTTCTCTTCAAAATGCAGTTTGTTTCATAATTCTAACGTTTTTGGTTCCTGTATTATTCACATTTTATATACAGAGTGTGCTAAAATTAAAAAAATAATTCCGGCGCCAAAAGGTTAATGTTTTGGAATAACTGCCTTTATTGAAATGTATGATGTCGTAACGAGGAACTGTTTTTGAGTTTCTCGCGACGTTTACCGCTTTCGTATTTTGTTATGCGACAGGTACTGAAATTGGATCATTATGTTTTCAAAAGTATTATTTCCACGAGAAATGTGGATCCGAGTTTTAACCTATCTTTCATTCGGTAACTTGAACCAAACGTTATATTGTTTATGTGCTCTATTATCTTAAGGGACCCGCTGTATAATTTGTGCTGTATTTCTTGCATTCAGTTGGTTTGTCGGAGTAAACACTTCAAATGAACAACATTATCTGTTACCATTGAAAACTTTTTCCATTAGTAACGCTTAGATTAGTATCCGACAGTGTTTTACAGATTTAAGTGTGTGGGTTGCTCGTCCTTATTAAGCACATGCTGTGGACTCAGTGTACGTCTATACCCTATCATTCGTCTCTCACTGATACTCTGTTCGTATAATCTAGCTGATGTTCGGATTACAGCCTACTTATCAGCCTTCATGAAGACTTCATGCCTTTTAAAGCTCGCTTCAATTTATCCGCTGCGATCTGTTACGGCCACGTGGATTATACATGCGAGATGAGGGGCACAGGTGAAGTTAGCAGGACACTAAACGTGCCCCACTCTAGCTAAAGCAGTTTTTTTTTAAAAACGAGTGGAAAGCAATCACTTGAAAGGAGCTGTCGCCTGCAGGTGTGCCTTCAGTCGGACGGCAGACAGACACCCACACAAATTCAGACAGTTCCAATGTCAGTCTAGGCCTAATGGAACGGTGTATCTGAACGAGTGGAACTGGACGGTTGGCTTGGACCGGGTGTGCCAAAGTAAGAACGATTAATAATTGATGGCATCGTGATGGCTCAGTCGTTATAGTGACAAGGCAATGGCACAAGTCAGAGAAATCGTGTGTCGATTTCCTGCAGGGACAAGAGAATTCTGTCTTCTCTGAAGCGTCCAGACAGGTTCTGGGCCCCATCCGGTTTCTGGGGCCCTTCCATTCTGCTAATAAATGGCTGCCGACAAGCCTTTCCCCGGTGATAAAGCAGCAGCTAGGGCGTGACGTTGTTCACTTACCTCCTTATACAGCTGAAGTTAAGAATGTGTGGAGTTATACCTCCGCTCCTCCATAGAATTTCATAGCACACACAAGAAAAGATTCATCTTTACTTTATTCAGGACTGATATAATAAGATATGTGCTTAACTGTGAAAAGTGTAAGTTTGATAAAAGAGACATTTAGTTTTTACTCTTGTGGGATTATAATTTTTTTATAAAACAATTGGTGGGAGGTTGTGTATTTCTGTGCAACAACAGATATTTGCGAAGGACAATCTGTAAATCACTTCCTTAGAAGTACACTTTATTTTATACATCTGGTTTTGACTCAATAAAAAAGTTATTGCGTAAACCATCTGTTACAACATTCTCTTAAGTTTGAAACTTACATCATGTGTCGGCCGCGAAGGGCCAACATCAAGTATCAACACTAAAAGTACTTTGGAGAAAATTATTTGTATATAAACGTGAAACCTGTGTTAGGAACGAAATCTTATTCTTTTACATATAAAGTTCGGATTTTTGTAAAATCGTAAAATTCTCATTAGATGTTGCGGCATAACTAAAATGAGAATTGTAAAATTTCATAAGAAATTAATCTTTATACTAAAATAAAGATATCTGGCTCTTTATTTCTGTTTCATGTCTGTATACAGTTTCTTCAAAATAGTTTTATTGTCGACCTCTGATTTTGGCCCTCTGCGGACGATACATTTTATATGTTTGAATATATAAGAGAGCTAGGAAGAGTGCTGCGATGGACGGTTTGTGTAGTGTCATCACTTCCTTGGAGATTGCCTGTTTTTTCTTCTCCTTTTCCCTTAATTGCCACCCACTACTGATTTTGTAAACGCAAATAAAGAACACTGTTTCAGATAGTTTTGATTCTCCAATTGTTACACTCTTCTAACTGATATGACTTTCTTTACATTAGATCACGTGTCAGGATTAGCGAACCACAGTCTGGGAACCACTGAATTTGTCTTTTAATTTCATATGCGTAACGGATTTGGACTTACTGTCCTATACTGACTTCATGTGGCACGTGTGGCCATTTTGTTGAATGATAATTGCCACCAGCAAGTTCACTAAACAAGAGGCTCGAGACACGGTAGCTGAAATCAGGAACAGGATTATCAGTCGAGATCTACATTAGTCTACAACATGCAACGAAGTGATATCGGTACAAGTACAGAGGACGATACACAATGTTACATATTAAGGAATTCTCACACATTTGACAATATTGACTAGCTTTTTCGTCCGTTTGAAAGCCAGTGCTAACGCTAATTGTACGGCATATATCCACTTAGGCTGAAGTTGTAAGGCACAAGGACCATACAGTTTGAGACTGAAGTCCAAGTCACTTCAACTGTCAGCCATTTTGTCCGGCTTGTTGTCGAGCCTCCCGGCTTACACGAGGAGAGATATTGTTAAGGAGTGGGACGGAACCCTGCAGCTCTTCACTGGCGATAAAACTGGCCTGTCTTGTCTCCGATATCTTCAGCTGTGTCCAGCACATGATTTAAATGCATAACCTTTGAGAGGACTGAACAAATGTAATACTATTTGTGAAGTTCCATATATGCAGTATGTGCTGGGATAAACTGCGAAAGCGGAAGGTGCAAACTGGACATCGGAAGTGACTAAATAATGGATATATAATTATAGAAATACTCCCGTTGTGAAGCTGACAGTCGTTCAGTGAGTCAAGAAAATCGCACCTATTAAGAAATCGCAGTAGTCAGTACCGTGTTCTGAGCCAGCCGTTCCACACTCTTATACCTTATTTTGATTTACTCTTGTGGATTTATTTTCAATATGAAATTCACTAAACAAATATTTAACTCTAAGAATTGCACTGCGATATCTGTTTAACACATTTTTCCAATTATTTAACACGGCCGTGTAGTCTCCAGATTATACTGTTTCATACGATTTTGTATGGAATTTTTCAATACAATAATTCGAGGTTTCTACGAATATGTATATGAGACGTCATTTCTTCTACACTGGGGATTGTTCTCCATGCCATTTCAAACGTGATCAGTAAATTACTGGAGCACAAAACTTAATAATTTACATCCTGCTTTTCTGGCACCTTTTTTGTCTGCAGAACGGAATAAGCTTGAACGTTCTTTTGCACACCGCCACAGAACATTCGAGATATTTTTTATTACCCTGCAAGACATTGGGACTGTGTTGTGCAACCATTACCTTCACTCTTGACATAAAGGTTTTACTGAAAACATCCGTCAGTACATCTAGAAACCGTTTCATATATGTGAGAGGTGTAGCGTTTATCTTATATGCGAGACTTGGCCTATGCAATCTCAAGTGTCTTCTTAGGTGAGTATAGTAGGATTAATTCTACAAAATCCCCAGACTGAGGCGCAGGTTACTTTTAAGCGAGCCTAGGCTGAAGTCAAAGGGGAGAGAATATGCGGAATCCTGTATGCCTAGATCAGAGTATTTCAGCAATCAGAGCGGTGGTCTTTCCAGTGTTCGTTCGCTTATGTGGTAGCTGCAATCATGTGAATGAGGTAGGACGATCGGAAGGTTTGAGAGAATCGAGCTGAAGCTTGTCAAGCAAAGTGACGGGGCCTAAGGATGCATTTCTGCTATGACTTTGTTAATAACACCCACAAGAAAGGACCCACGACCCATATTCTACAATTTTCCTTTCCCCAGATTGTCTCTGGACCATTCCGCCATATGTTTCCTATTGTTCTTTATTAGTTTATAACTCATCCACTTCACCTAAAAATTTATCAACAAGCCCTTAATACTAATGAATATGTGATTAACTTTCGCAGTGTAACCGAAGTAGAATCAACTTAAGGAGCAGGAAGACTGTAGAAACATCACTTGTTGCATTTAGCAGAAATTGTAAGGAAAATTGGTTTAGAGGTGTCTTTGAGCTATTCTGTTTGCTTGCCACATAACTTAATGTGTCAGAGTTCTATAGTTCAGTTAACGAACGCTGGGTTGTGATATTGCGGTATTCATGAAAGATAAATTTTAAAAGATAGGCTACCTAAAATCACAGTTCACCTTTGTTATAATGACGGTCATCTACTCCAGAGTGCACTCTGAAAGATAATGTTGCTGTACGGTGAGATTCCGCACCTTTGTCCAATTCAACCTGATATTCACGGTAAGTTCTTTGCTCACTCACTTTGTGATCAATCACATAGATGCACTTTTAACGACGAAGGTTTGTGCGGGCGTACAGTTACGGCTCCACTTCTCCTTATCCTCGGTTGTAGATGGAGGAGAGCGGTTAACTTCACGCTACGGTCGTTTTATCTCTGGCGAAGGAATTTCCTTCACTCATTTATGGACGTCAGAGCTGATTTGTAGGTCTTAGAGAAGGAGAGACTCTCTGGGCCACACCAAGATTCCGCGCTGGTTTAACTCGTAGCCCAATCAGTATATCCATCGTCCTATCCCGGCTGCTAGGTGCTTGGATTACTGATGCTTATATTCTGTTTTGCTTTATACAAACTTGCCCAAAATACTCATGTTCCAAGCTGTTTTCCGATGAGTTTAGAGAAATTATGAAGGTTTTTAATACGTATATCCACCAACAAATCCACTTAATAAAACGCAATTCATAACCGTCTTCAGGGAGTTAAAGTACAAAGGAATGTAAGCCCAACACGTTAGTGTAGGTATTTTATTAAGTGCATTTATTGGTGGATATATGGTTTGTAAGAATATGCACGGTTTGGATAATACAAAATTTGAAGATTTGTCCTGAATGAAAGCATCACGATGTGCTTGAAAATCAGTAAGTATTACAGAAACGTACGTCAGCACAATCTATTTATTCTATAGTGTGGCTACATGTTTCGACTAGATATTAGTCAACTTCAGGCCCTAACGCTTACTTTACCACATGCTTTGTCTACACTTTGGGATCCCATAGTGTTTACATGTGGATTACTTATTTGCTAGAGCTTTTAGAAAAGTTAATAACTACAGAGTTATTGTTATTTGTAGGCTGTGTTTAAGCATGAAACCACTACAGCAT
>Ga0123354_10019154_pt1 | contig 10747 bp, 8 predicted proteins | sample TergutLab28metaG_2_FD_97872 | JGI IMG/M metagenome (GOLD analysis project Ga0123354, IMG submission 97872) | Labiotermes labralis P4 segment gut microbial communities from Petit-Saut dam, French Guiana - Lab288 P4 | ecosystem: Host-associated > Arthropoda: Insects > Digestive system > Gut ... | reverse complement strand
GCACTACAATATAAATCAAAAGGACGAAGGAACATAGGACGACCGAGGAAGAGATGGAGGGACCAACTTCATCTTGAGGATCAAGGAACAGGAAACACACCTAACCCTTCAGGAACATGATGAAGATGATGAATTCTTACGCGTAGGGCTAGTTACATTATCAATACGTCAGTACTGGTTTCTTGTTATGCTGAAAGCGCTGAAGACGCTCTCAAACAAACGTGAGCTAACATTTTGTTACTTACGAACCACAATCCTAATTGCACGAGAAAAAAGAAGCCATCAAGCAAACATGAATTCGACTCTCGGCAGTAGCTCAGCTCACTTTAGACTGCAAGACACACACAGCTATTACTGTTACTGCGACGCGGATTGCATCATACGACGCTGTCGTCTGTTATGTAGTTTAAAATTAAAACTAACGGCTTATCATATAGGTGGTTAGTGATCGGCCTCTCACTGGGTTGGATCCCAGGACAGTCCGATTGGAATTTGTGATTGACGAAATGGTAATGGGGTTGGTTTTTCTCACAGAACTTCAGTCTTCCTTTGTCAGTATCATTTCACCAATGCTCCATACTGATTTATCTACCAATCAATCACTTCTACCTCCCTTGCTCCTCAAATCTACCCCTACAAAATTTTCTCCTTCCGAATTAATGTCAATATAACAATCCCTTAAAGTTATCCATGTCCATGCATTAATATAAACAATTCATACAATAAATCTAACAAATGCACTAATGTTAAAATAACATTTTTCACACACAATTTACCGTGTTGGCTACCAAAACAATACCTTGACATCCCCCTGATATGAACCATTGTACAAATCTATAGAACTAACACCTCCGCATTTGACGGGCCGGTTCTACACACTGCTACAAACGAGTTTCATAATATCTACAAACATTTTATGCATAAATATTAATGTATTTAATAAGTCATATATGTTTTTTTATATATGCTATATTGATGTTCCCCACCCAGCCTCCTGTAAAATGGGTACCGGGTCTTTCCCGGGGGTTAAGTGCGGCCGGGGCGTGTTGCTGACCACTCACCCCCTTCTAGTGCCGCGGTCATGTAAGAGTAGAGCTATACCTCTACCCACCCTCTGGGCCACACCGGGCCTGTAACAGGATCACTTTACCTTTACCTTTATATTGATGTTCAGTAGCTTCCCAAGGATGAACAAAATAGATAGCAATATGTCGGAGTTATGATAAGGTGCGTGCAAAAAATAAAATTTTAAAATTAGTGCATTTGTTGGTTTTATTGTGTGAATTATAATAATATCTATTAACACGCCTTGGTTTTGTTTCGAGAGGTGGACTACGAGAATGTTGACATCATCTGTTTCCACGCTATGCATAAGACATATCGTTTACCGGCACTGATCCTGCGGTCAGGATTTATTTGGTCTTTGGGGAAGACGAGAATGAATACGCCGGGCAACGTAGTATAACGTAACTTTCAGGTGCGTTCGTGCAAACATTGTTGCGGCAGAAAAGCAAGAAGTATTACACATTCCGACAGTGTGTGTTTGTAGCCTTAGGTACCCGGCGTAAATTCCGCAAGCGCCATATTGTCACCTGTGGGCTCTCCGGCTCTACTATATTTTTCCACGTTATCTCATAAACGGCATGATTTTCGAAAAAAAAATTTGCTGAACCTAAAACGCGTGTTTTCATTGTCTTCACAGTGTCTGTCTGAAATATTTCTCGTTCGAAGCACAACTGAGAGAGATATGACTAAAAATGTATATTGGTCTTCGCGCTAAGTAGCCGTTATTATTGTCAGATTTTAATTAAACTTGAATTTTCTCGACAGATTTTAGAAAAAATAATCAAATTTAAAATTTCACGAAATTCAGTACAGTGGGACTCAAGATGTTCCATGCAGACGGACAGACGCGACGAAGCCAATAGTCGCTTTTCGAAATTGCGCGAACGCGCCAAAAAAATGGATCCCGCTGTGCCTTCAATTGCTAATAAATGACAAACTATAGGCCTGTTTTGTTGTGGAGATAGCAAAAAAAATCAGAAAATAAAAAGCATTTGATTGTACCCGAACAATGAAGTTCGCAGCACAGCAAAAGACACATATCTTTAGGTTTTAGGTTTCTGTGACCGTGCATCGTGAGCAAATTGTGAAGTGAGAGAGAAAACCAACAAGATGCGACAGTTAGATGTTTATTATCAACACTTTCTCAACATGTTTCGGGCATCATTATGCCCATCTTCAGGAGACCAAGACGTGTGTTACTGCCCTGGTGTGCTGCGCTGTAACAAGCGGGGGGGAAAGTAGATATTAGCTGTAATGTCTTTTTTGTGGGGTATTGTGTAGTAAACTTCTGTCACTTTAACTTCTACGATTTTAGCTTTTTCTTCAACAGCGACAATATGTAGCCGATCAGTAAATAAGTTTAGAATATACATATTTTAGGTTTTTATTTTCAGCTCTGTGAAGAGCAGTTCAAGTGTGAATGATGGCAGCCGAATGAACATGCGGTGATTCCAACAATAATTACAGTTCCTAGACATAATCACAAGAAGTGTGGGCTCTTTAGTTATGAATTTACCCGCCACGTAACCTTACTTTCTGATCGACCTTCGTCCAATAACTCATTTAAGACGGCTTCGCAAGTGACCGATAACGGCTGGTATACGGATTTTGTGACCAGAGCGTCTAGGAACACGCTCGCCTTTACCAATGAATGACAGTTCAGTATCGCAGTCATCATTATAAACATCAAGGACTGAACCCTTTGATCCGTTCCGTCTCCAAAGTTATAACTGCTCTCTCTCCAACGTTTCTTCGGTCTTCCAATTGTTCTCCTTCCTTGTGGTCTGTAGTAGTATGATTTCAAAGGGATTCGGTTTTGTGGCATTCTTTGCAAGTGTTAAAACCAGTTTCGCCTGTATTCATCTATCTTGTCTAGTATGTCTGTAATCCGTAGTTAGCGGCGTATGTAGTCGTTTGTCTTGTGGTCATAAAGGGTGTAGCCTGCCAGAGGTCTCAGTAACTTCATTTCTGCCGCTTCAATACTTCGTCTTTGTGAGGCTGATAGAGTCCAATTTTCTGACCCATATAAAAAGGTAGGTAAAACCAAAGTGTTGTATATTTTCAAAATAGTTTCCGTTCTCACTTTCCTAAAAATAGTTCTCTTAATAGTACCTATTAATTGTAAAAATCGCAGTAACTAGGAAAATGTATGTAGTCAAACACAACTTAATCACTGAGGTGTATTTAATGACTATGTGATGGAAACAACTACATGTTTCGGCCTGTATTGGCCATCATCAGGTTGTCTTGGGAACTTAAGGGCTAGCTATATGCATGTGCGCGCGCGCATACATATAGCTAGCCCTTAAGTTCTCTAGACAACCTGATGATGGCCAATACAGGCCGAAACATGTAGTTGTTTCCATCACATAGTCATTAAATACATCTCAGTGATTAAGTTGTGTTTGACTACATACCTTTTTCTACTTTCACACACACAACGGGGATGACACACTTCCTAGATCGCAGTAACTGCACGAATTATAGGAGAGTTTATCAATGACGGTAAAGATTTAATTGAGAGTGGGCGGACTTGTGTATGTCCTCGACAGTAACAGGTAATAAGGATTAGCAGATCAAGCAAGGTATCAGGGAGAACTCAAAAACGGAAAGTAATAAAACTGTATTTGAAACGAGCATCAGGTATGAAGGGAAATTTTACAGAAATTCGTAAAGAAAACGTTTCATTCTGATAAAACGAAAAAAGTCCGACTCGACGAGCGAAAGGTATCAGAAACCGAGCGATTAGGTAGACAGACAGGTATAATGACGTCACAATGAATTGTCGACGTGTGATTTCTTTGTACTGCAGCTACTCGTTTTCCTTACATCAAACCCAGCATGGAAAGGAAAAGGTGATTGTGAAACTTCAGGTGGCACTATGGTTCGTTTCAAATATCAAGACAGAGCAGGTATCTTTCCATTGACACAGCAACACACCAAAAACATAGCGTGAAGACACAACGGTTTGAAGATCATATACCTGGTGACTAGTGCGGGGAGTATTGAAAAAATATAACTAACCGGATGACTGCAAAATTCGGCAGTTACCTGGAGGAATTACATTGCCAGCGCCCCTGTCGCCATAAGCTAGTTGAGGAGGAATGACAAGCTTCCTCTTCTCTCCGACACACATGTCCTTGAGTCCCTGGTCCCAGCCCTTGATCACCTGACCGACACCCAGCTGAAAGGTGAATGGCTGGTCCCGGTCATAGCTGAAACAATAAAACACACCATCGTTAGGTGACACATGTGACCGCTACGTAGTGGTCAGTGCGAGGGCCAAACGAGTGCCAAGAAAATTATACAGCACAGATATTCAAGGATAAGCGTGCAGCAGCAACAGCAGCAGTAATTTCTGTGTTTATTTTCGCGCTGACACAGCAGACTCGTGGGTAACTACGAAGTCAGCTCGAGTACACAAACAAATAACAGTAAGACACAAAAATGCAAAGCATAAAACAAAATGATGCAATTCAAGTAATACAGTGACTACAATTACAGTTGCAGTCCCACGATAAGGAACCTGAACAAGAAACACAGCAGCTGAACTAACAGAAATCAGCAGGCACGCAGCATCTGCACGTCCTAGAGACAAGAACTCTAAACGCTTTTTAATAATATGTTCGCCAAGTGTCCTAGTACGTCTAGAATTTGAAGGGGATCATTTCCAGTACCTGCTTTAACACGCGACAGGTTAGGCCTATATTTCATAAGACACTGTCACTGGAGACTGTATGAAGGAGTTCTGCGCTCAGCTGGACAATATACTGTATTACAGGACCGGCTACGTGGCGGCAGTTAAATGCAACTGACTTATCTGAACGTCCAACCTGTCCCTTTTCTTTGGCGGAGTTGAAAGGCAGAGCTGATCGCCCTAATTCTACATAAGTGCTATTAATGTAAGTAACATCTCCCTTCATTCACAGCAGCTCGTTTGCTTAGTTGCAGTATTGTTTTCATGCTACAGGTAAACTCGCATGAAAATTAATAAAACTGCTACAATATTCGAAAGAGTTATCTCACGATGTGTCTGAAGCACAAATGCTCGTTAATGGAGAATTGGCGGTGTTCACGTTGATGCTGTATCCTCATGTTATTACAAGTAGATACGACGCACAGGTGAACAAAAAGGCTAAAAGCGACTGTGTATGAGGAAGCACAGAGGAAAATCAGAAAAGTAATTGTTGGGAGAACTGAGGGATACTTTATTTACTGGTGGTGGAAGGAGGTGGGTCACGTTCTCAGAAGGTTCCCAGATCTCACCCCCCACATCCCGAACAGGGCGGTTTGAAGTGAAGGCGCAAAAATGGCGACTCAGAATTATTTCCAATTTTGTTTCACTCGCCATCCAGCAGAGGGAATTTGATGGCTGGCCGGGTCTGGTTCATCGCAACACCTATTTATAATTCCACAGGACGGCAAAGAAACGTAAATACGAGTACATATTCATGCCTCTAAAAGGATTCGAACCCACGATCTCGGGGTCATAGACTACAATGTCACTGTGACGGCATGTCTACAGTACTGAGAGCAAAGAAACGTAAAGCAGCAACATCGTCTTTGTCGATGCGACGAAAGCATAGAGCAATTACATTTAGAGCTACGTTCACTGTTAACCTAGGAATTCGATGGAGGTTGTGTGTGTGTCGTAAAGTTCAGACCCCCGGTCGCTTTAGCCCGTGAAAAGAATCCCGTTACCCACTGAACAGGAGGCTGAGTGTCAGCCAAAGACAGTCTGGACGTTTCGAATAAGACACATATGTCTTTCCCTGCATGGAATCCAACCTCGTATCATTAGCACTACACTGACTAGGCTACTGATTATTTATCCATACGCGAAGAAGCAGGTGATAACGACTAGATATAAAAACAAGACATATTCAGCTGTAACGAAACTTCTGCAAGGGGATCCAAGAAATGTACGAAGGAAGAGATAATTTCATGTCTAATTCAGGCGAAGAAACTTCAACACAGCAGTACAATCTAGCAACAAACAGTAATGTCATAGCCGAGAAGAGGCTTCAGTGCTACAAATATTATGCGATTTGCCATCGTACGGCTTCTCTAGTTCCTAGTTTAGAGAAATGCCCACATTTAGGGAACTTAAAATTATTGCGTTGGGAATACTCGTCGTTGTTGGGAAGAATAGTAAGCTAGAAGCGTGCGCGCGTGTTAAGTTTAAAAGAAATAGAGAAGCAGGTCGCACCAACAGCCATAATGTGAAAACTAAAATATTCAACAGCATACTGCAGCAGAAGCCAACACCGGAAGGGGTGAAGGGTAAGGAAGGGGCGGTAGCTTGTTGAGAGAAGATGTTGCGCCTTGCGACCTACTTACAGCAACCCGCTCTGCAGTGGCCACTCACTTTCACTGCATGGTGAAGACTCTAGAAATTTGTGGCCGAAGGCGAGAGCAGCATTAGGAGAAACCATCACTGTTGCCCTACAGTTACTGTGCGACATGGGATCAGTTCATACTCAGTTCGTAGAGAAAATCCCTCCTGTTACAGAACCTCAAGGTTCACAAATCGCGCCACTGGCCCACACACAATGGATTTCGATTGCACCTCTTTTCACCAGCTTCTATTTTGACAATGTCTCCTACCTACGCTAAGGTCGCCCAAATTGTCTTTTACTCTGGGGTCTGTAAATACCTTTAATTTCCATGTGCGTCTTACCATCTATAAGTTCACTGAGTAAACACCCTAACGAATGGGGTAAAGAGAAGTACAAATCTCATCACTATATGATTTTCTTCAGCCCCTATTACTTCACCTCTGCTTATTAGACGTTCTTTACGAAGTAAAAAAAAAAAAGATGACATGTTGAGACGTCGTCCATCCGTCCGCCTATGACCCAGTATCAGCGACAAAACCGTCTGACGGATTTTCATACAATTCAGTAAATGCATGTTTTGTGCAACGCTTTCGACCAAGCCTTACCTTCATGAAAATCGGCTCTATCAACTGTTTCACCTCATTTTAAACTCATGGTTCCGTGCATTGTAATTCATTGTTAATAAAAATCGAACCAGATGCAACAGTATCCAGATATTTATTTACTGCATAGTCACTCTACATGTTTCGGGTGTCACAGCACCCATCATCAGGAGTACTAAAAACTGTAACCGCAACCTCCGGTACAGGTCATAATACTGGTACAGCTACTTCCTTCCAACGTGGCCTGATTGGGACTGGTTTGTGCACAAACCAGTCCCAATCAGGCCACGTTGGAGGGAAGTAGCTGTACCAGTATTATGACCTGTACCGGAGGTTGCACAAACCAGTCCCGATCAGGCCACGCTGGAGGGAAGGAGATGTACCAGTATTATGACCTGTACCGGAGGTTGCAGTTACACTTTTTAGTACTCCTGATGATGGGTGCTGTGACACCCGAAACATGTAGAGTGACTTTGCAGTAAATAAATATCTGCATACTGTTGCATCTGGTTGGATTTTTATTAACACTGTTTCACCTCACTTAAGTGTGTGAATTCATTTCCACCGGTACCGTCCACACTTCATCGCTTTGGATGAAGTTCGGTATAAAGTATCCCCACTTAATGCCGCACAGTAAGTGTGTGTGTGTGTGTGTGTGTTTGTTTGTTTTTTTAATATGTGCAGTTTAAACCACAGTCTTACTTAAGCACGTAAATAAAATTATGCCCGCATTTTGCACACCTTCAATCCTCATACAACTCGAACCAGACGTCCCCCCAAAAATTATTAAGTCAAAGTGAGTTTCGCGCAAATCGCCGCAGTAAAAGTCACGTTACTTATGCCCTACCTTCCACATTTATTGTCCCACGTGTGCGAAATTCGGTATATTGCAAAGTATTTATCATGTACTAAATTGTCCGGGTGTTGGTGAGTGATAGATACACAAACACAATGGCGTGTCCAAGGTGAAAACTGTAATCGTCAATCAAGCTGCACGTAGAGGTCTCTGCGTTGGGCTTATGACTAGTCCAGAGGAGTCCAACCGAGTGTGATAGTGAAGCCTCGATAACAAGAAGGCCCTGACCCACTAGGGGCTGTTGCGCCACGGGGAGGAAGGGAGAGAGGGAATCACACTTAACTCATCTACCCGTATACGAACATACAAACATAACAAACAGTTCTGTTGCTGGAGAGTGACAACAATCTAACTACGTTGAAGGTGTAAACTAAAATTCCGTATAACAGATCTGCACATAATGTCGTACTTTTCTTACTGGCCTAAATAAAATTACAGTTACCCGTGTACCGTAGAGCCGTACGGCATTCTGCAGGTAAAGAACTCTTTGGTGTAGTCTACTTAAGTCACAGGGTGCACCATTTGAAGTCTTGTCATCCTCGGAAGCCCCTTCTCGGACACGTTCAATCGAACATTCTACCCAAGAAAGTCAGCCATTTTATTACAGATCCCTACACGTACTAACCTGTTCAGACATGGCGCAGAAAGATATAAAATTACATTTCTCATCTGTCCGTATTATCACCGTCAAAATAATTTTGACATGTAACTGTCCTTTTTCTGTACTGGAAAGCTGCCGGATTTGCAAACGATTTATTAGTTACAGTTTTAAGTGTTAGAAATCTATTCTGCATTCTGGTAAGATACATGAACCCACACTTCGTCCCTCTCTACGCGTGTTTTTTGTTACCACCTTCTCAGCAGGTCATCTGTATTGTTACGGGTATTTATCTTAGATATGTTTTCGCATAATGTACGGACAGGAAATCTAAACCTGCAATCAGAAACGTGTTTTCAGTCACCAGCTCGTACGTTAACACAAATTCCATAATTATAAAATCTTAGGACAGTTTATCTATTTAGGTCATAGCTGGAACTGCAGACAGGCTCTTGCTAAGTGGCTCTTAGACATAAGTCGGTGACTCCTCCAAAATTAAGCCTGAAGTCTGTCCATCCGTCCGTCCATAAATCGGTCACTTTGTAACCTCCAATAAACGGTAACGGTAACGCCATAACTTTATATTTATAAAAACATTACACTGTTTTAATTTAAGAGCTGGATACTTTTAATTACTTCACGCGTTAAAAATTATGACTGTGGTCCGTGTTGTGTCACCTTGTAATTTGGTAGTGCTTATCTACTTTTCGGACTAACATGTTGTCTTCATTCTTATAATAAAACCAACAAGATGCACTAATTTCTTAAATTTATTTTTGGAATAAAACTCTACATATTTCGTACAGTTCCTCCGTCCATCATCAGGTGTTTTTCACTCTACACACAGCAATGGTATATGTCATACAGGTTTGCTAACAGCTTGCGAGCAGGATCAGTAAGTAGGTCCTGATCCTGCTCGCAGGCTGTATGACATATACCATTACTGTGTGTACAGTGAAAACCCCGTGACGATAGAGACAGGAACTGTCCGAAACATGTAGAGTTTATTCCAAAAATAAATTTGAGAAATTAGTGCATCTAGTTGGTTTTATTATAAGGATTTATCACGATGCACGGTCACCTGAACGTCAAATTTGACAAATAAGTGCGTCTAGTTGGTTTTATTATAAGGATTTATCACGATGCACGGTAATCTGAACGTCAAATTTGAGAAATAAGTGCATCTAGTTGGTCTTATTATAAGGGTTTATCACGATGCACGGTCACCTGAACGTCAAATGATGTCTCCATCTTCAGGGATATGTTGCTAACATTTAGCACATTACGAAACATTTGGTGTCTTTAAAGTTTGGCTCTGCAGGAATGTACGGCCAAACTTAACTATCCTTCTCAGCCACGTTACATTATTTATCCAGTTGATACAGAATCGTCATATCCACGATTCCGCGTCACGAAGTTCTATCTACTCGCATGACATTTCATCTCTCTTCATTTCGTATGATAAGAACAGCAGTGACACAATTTGGACGTGTATGCAGGAATGAGTGCAGGATAAGCCAAAATGTGACAATGAACGTCAAATTTACATAAAATTCTGTAGCTGTAGACAGTTCTGAATAATCCGTTTTTCAACACATCCTTCGTTTACGCGTTTCACTAACGTGAATAATGTCACATTCAATTAGTACTGTCACTTGATATATGTATATATATCGAACCGAGTTCATCGTTTCACAGCAAGATGTCAGCAGACGTTACAGAAAAGAGGTCAAATTGCAAACGGTGGAGACTGTACACACTTTCGTTCATATACTGAGAGAATGAAACTGAAAAACGTGTAGCTACTTACGATTTTGGGTATACATCTTCACTGATATCTTCTATGTGATTTTATACACCTCACTATATTGCTGTTTATTTATTGCAAATTAATTTCCAATATCACACAGCACGCAGCCAAAAACAATTCCGGTCAGAGTGGTGCATATAGTCAAAAGATATTCATATAGACTAGGTCTAAGATAAATAGGGTGTGAAATGGTTTCGACCCCCTCCCCCCCGATAAATATCCCTGGAAGAGGGTCGCTAAACTTAACATGAAATCCGAAATTCATAGACGAAATTCCGGGAAAAGAAAAGGGCACGCTGGAAAAATCTACAATGGATCCGACCGTTCATAAAACAAAGACCTTCTTGCAAAACACATCACTGCTTACCCACAGACCACCAGGTCCCCATACTTCACACTTTTACACTACTATGCCAAATTTCTGTCATGTTACCTTTCCAAAGTTCCTCATAAGAAAGTTCTATAAATTTCTTGCTT
>Ga0123354_10019153_pt1 | contig 10748 bp, 6 predicted proteins | sample TergutLab28metaG_2_FD_97872 | JGI IMG/M metagenome (GOLD analysis project Ga0123354, IMG submission 97872) | Labiotermes labralis P4 segment gut microbial communities from Petit-Saut dam, French Guiana - Lab288 P4 | ecosystem: Host-associated > Arthropoda: Insects > Digestive system > Gut ... | reverse complement strand
TAGATGCACTAATTTCTCAAATTTATTTTTGGAATAAAACTCTACATGTTTCGGACAGTTCCTCTGTCCATCATCAGGAGTCTAGCACTGTACACACAGCAATGGTATATGTCATACAGGTTTACTGACAGCTAGCGAGCAGGATCAGGACGTTCCGACATATACCATTGCTGTGTGTACAGTGAAAAACTCTTGATGATGGACAGAGGAACTGTCCGAAACATGTAGAGTTTTATTACAAAAATAAATTTGAGAAATTAGTGCATCTGTTTGGTTTTATTATAAGAATTTTTCACGGTGCACGGTCACCTGAACATCAAATTTAAAGTTTTGAGGTAAAATGATAACAATTTTTGCTGTGCGCACAGTCATTTGCTTGACTGTACCGTGGAAAAATGTTTTCTGTGGCTGTCTTGTTGAAAACAAGGTTCTCTTTAAGTTTTGTTTGTCGAGGTTTGAGGCAGAATGACCAAAGTAGACACTTTGAGTGGGCGTCTCCGGCGTCTGTTTGCTCACGTTGGAACTATAGACTATGAATCTACCGACTCACGGAACGTCTGCAAATATAAGAGATTTTGATAGTAGCGTTTGTACTGGGGTTGTACAAGGTGAGAATACCGAAATATTATTTCGATTACTTTCATTTCCTACTTTTTATTTCGGAAGATATGAATTCAGACCTCTGTCCAAAGACAGGCTACAGTCTTGTGGCTTAGTTTTTCTTGCTCTCTCTCTCTCTTTCTCCTATAACAATCTTTGTTATAGCGTCTTCAAATACGACACGTTTCTTGTATCCAAATAATTACCCATTTTATCGTTTACATTTATCTATTATCCTATGATATAAACATTATTTGTCAGCAAATAGACAAAGAACGAATAAACTAAATAAGAAGGCATCATCTTAATAACCTGTCCAGACCGCACCTGGTGTCCACCAAGCCTCCTGTACAATGGGTACCGGGTCATTCCCTGGGGTAAAGAGCGATCGGGGCGTGACGCTAACCCCTCAACCCCTTCTAGTGCCGTGGTCAAGAAAGAGTAGGGTTATACCTCTACTCCCCCTGTGGGCTGTACGACCTGTACAGAGCCTCAGTGCCTGTACAGGGATGCACTTTACCTTACTTATCTTAATAACCATTCGTATATTCTGAAACGGAAATCAAGTCAGAAATAGTAAAGTCTATTTTAGTGTTTCTTTGCATCTTGTCTGCTTGCAGGAGACGGAATAAGCCATGAAGATCGATGCATATTGCCGTGTTGTTTTATGTTTAGTTCTCTGTGTGCTTGTGGAATTAGGTGCGTCCCTCTAGAAATGCGGAATGTATTGGCCCAATTTCACAAAACGTTGCAGGCCCTTTGTTTCTAAATTCCTGACTTCAACAACAACGTAGCAATCGAAATCGTTCTTTTCTGGTGAGGGCATTACTGCTATTCCACTAATAATTTTTGAAACAACGAATAGAGTTTATCTCTTAAAACAGACGCTCTTGGACATTAATGTCTGCGGAAAACAAAAAATGAAAGAAGTACGATTCTTCCGCTACCTGTATGCAGAAACGTCGAATTTTGAATGATATTCAGTGACGTGTTTATTAAACATATTGCACTACACGCTTAAAAATCTTGTATTATTATTATTATTATTAAATGAAAATAACCCGCACGTTTTCAAAATTTGGAGCGCTCACAAATGTTATTAGCTTATGTTGTTTGAAATTCTCATTTTTGTGATTATTTAGACTGCTGTCTTTTTGGATAAACTCAAATTGATATCTCCAGGCTTTCGAGGAAAAATATTGTTCCCGTCTTCAGAGCTAAAGTGAAACGAAGGGCGGTGTGTAATGGAATGAATTCCTTATATCCGTTTTTATAAGAGGTAATTACAGAGGCAACAAAGAGGGGCGGTTTAGTTTGCATATATGTAGGGAAATCCTTCTGTCTTGTCACAGCCAAGAAGCTGTATTTGTTCCCTATTTGTGCCAAGAAATTGTTGTTTCCATCCATTGCCGTTGCAGTGTACTTATTATGAATGTTTATTTTTGTCGGGAAATCTTTCTGTCCGTCCGTCAGCAAGAGGCTGTATTTTTTACATCCCTTTCACGTTTTGGAATATGACTGTGGTGGAAGAACAAATATCAATAGACTCTACTGCGTTTTGGAATAGGACGAAGATAAACAACGTGGGTGAAGTCGACCCCTAAGTCATTTCGGAACTGCAGTACTGAGCGCAAGAACGTACCAAGACCGTGTTTTAAATCGCCACCTATAACTTATGCTCTTCCTGATTCTTCTAGTCCTTATTGGCCAATAGCTTATGACTTGATAGTTAGGGAACTTACGAGAAACGTACCTTGCAAATACTCGATTCTGAGACGTAGCCAACAAGAGTTATACGCATATTGACACTGCTAGTAGCCGATTGGGCATATTTAGCCACGATTCATTAAGACAAAGGAAGTTGTTGGTAAGCCCGTACTAATAAAAATTTAAGGGACTCTTGTGGTTTGTATTTATTCAGTCGTAATACGAAATATTTTCTGTGACTTAGTTTGGATAAGCCTTCCACATGGTCTGTGCCATTTACCTCTAACTTTGCTAGGTACTCCGCCACTCATTGTCACTTCCAAGCGGACGCTGGCGCCCCGTTTACCTGCTCTTTCCGCAGTCTAGCACGTTGGATTTATGATGGTGTGCCGCATGGTTATTGCATATATGAATACTGGTACTTCGTCTGGCTGAATTAAATAAGTGGAGGGACATAAATCATTTGGAAGGACATAACAGCTTATACTGTATCACGGACGGGTATATGCAGGACATTTATGATTCGTATGTAACTTCTGAGAAAAGAACACGAAAAGAGAAGGAAACAAAGGGAAAAGTCGGAGAGAAAATGAACGTAAAAAACGGAATAAATGTTGTATTTCTTTGAAATTGAAATTATTTTTTTTTGTTTATGAAATTGGCTTCGCTGTTACCACATACATTGTGTACTGATGTCTAGACTCTACGCAGGCAGTAACACAATACGCCTCTGGGTTATTTGTTGTGTGCAATCACTATATGGAAGATGCGGCAGAAATAACATGGTGTTCTCTATCATTGGTATTGTTAAAGAGGTCCAAACTTAAAAACTAATGTTATTTTACTTAGTAACACAAATTCGACGCAGCGCTATAAGTAGGATAAATAGTTTACACAGACTTGTATTTATCAACGGACACTTTAATATAGTTACGTGTAATATAGGGCTGCTTATTACTGAATACTTCTCGTACGCCTTAGAAATTAGGAAAAGGTGAAGTTTTTTATGGTATTGTGTGGTGTACGAGCTTAATGCACGTCACAAAGAGCACACTTGACCTGAAGCTGATTACAGCAGGTTGTTACTATTAACATTGACATCACAATTACCGTTAACTTCAACATTGCCACCTTTAACTTTACCATTATCATCACCATTAACATCACCATTAAGATAACCATTAACATTACCATTAACATCACCATTAACATTAACATAACAATTAACATCACCTTTAAGATGACCATTAACATCATCATTAACATTACCATTAACATCACCATTAACTTTATTATTAACATCACTATTAACATTACCATTAACATTACCATCAACATTATTATTGTGGGCCAGGTAGCTCAATCGGTATAGCGACTGACTACGGGCTGGACGGTCCGGGATCGAACCCCGGTGGAGACGAGATTTTCCGCCCGTCCAGACAGGCCCTGGGGCCCACCCAGCCTTCTGTAAAATGGGTACCCGGTCTTTTCCGGGGGTAAAGTACGGCCGGGTCGTGCTGCTGACCACTCACCCCTTCTAGTGTCGTGGTCAAGAAAGAGTAGAGCTATACATCTACCCACCCTCTGGGCCACACCGGGCCTGTAACGGGATCACTTTACCTTTACCTATTAACATTAATATTACCGATAATATCACCATTAACGTTACCATTAACATTATGATAACCTTCCTGCTTAGCATATTCCTTGCCACTAACGATGTACAACTAATTACCTTCCGTAACTCAGCACTCCTTCTTGAAGGCGTGTGAGGTGAAAAAGAGTTTAGACTCCACGTCGTGGTTACTGAACCCCTGACTGTCCAAGTGTGATTTTTAGTGCATAAAATATTTTAGAAATTCGTATTCTCCCTTTGTGATTAATTAAACTGTTATTCCTATTAAGTTAACCTTTTGACGCCTAATGTCAACTATAGTGGTCGTACCGCACCGCTAACCTCTAAAGTTGCATTTTATATATTTATTCAACAAATATATATACTGAATATTTTAAACACGGTATATACTCTCCGTTTTTTTCTCTTCAAAATGCAGTTTGTTTCATAATTCTAACGTATTTTGGTACCTGTATTATTCACATTTTATATACAGGGTGTGCGAAAATTAAAAAAATAATTCCGGCGCCAAAAGGTTAAGCTTGCGCATTATCAGAACCGTCGTACTAATTGGTACAACATTATCTAAACACCTTAACAATCACAGTTTTTTCTAACACGTACGTTTACTGTAAAAATTGTTTAGTAATTTTCTGTCGACTGCCTGTTGGTATCTAAGGAGCAGGCAAATGACTGGGACTTAACGAAATTATGATACGGGCATCTGCAGCGTTTTCCTTCCCTCATCCATCTGCTTTCTCTTGACTGTTGTAACCTGCACTTTATTTTTGTTTAGGGAATTGTCTGTGAGTTATTTTAGCGCGGAAAGTTTAATATCTTGAGCAAAGAAGGACGTGACATGGTCCATGTTTTGAATAATGCTGAATCAAAGTATCGTACAATATAGTAACACTTTAAAGACTAAGTTTATATAATTCAATAAGCACCTAACTGGGAACACAGTCTTTTTGCATTATCAAGATTAGTATTCTAATGGTATATTGAGAAATAATCCTTATCGTGCGAATTACACGGAACATACGAATGCGCAGTATGGTCAAAATGCATATTCTTGATGTTACAGTAAATAGTACAGTTAAAACCTGCGGTGACATGTAATGGATTTTACTTTGATAGTGAAACAAAAATTGGTTCCTTAAGAATACACTCAAATATATCGCATGCAGAGAAGTGAGGTGTCAACGTATGTCTTGTTTCATTAACAGTGAGCAATGGAATTCTTTTAAATTGCGCAGTACAGAATAGCCTAGGCGTCGGAATGTTCCATAAATTATTTTAGACCTGTCTTCTGTTACATTTGTGCCTTATCTGGGCTACCGGGTTTCGATTTCTTGCAGTCGAGTGTAGTTCCCTCTTTACTGCGAAAGCCAGAACACTTTTGGAGCACACGTAATCTTCTACACGTCCGTTTCGTTAGGGTCCGTAGAGTGGTCAAATGATATAATACAGGTTTGGGTGCAGCCGCTATAGTCTGATTAAAGTGGTGTCTCCACTTCTGTTTCTCCTATGCATACAGCCGATGTTATCCTCAAAATGTCCCAGTGAGCATTGAGTTCGTTAAACATCACTGTACTTCCAAATTTTTTTGTTCGCTGCCTTAATAATGTGCCATAATCTCTCACCTATGGTGATATTGAAGGAGTTGTGTGGGAGTAAACTGCGACTGGTCGCAGTGACAGCAGGAAAGTTGACGTTACGCATGCGCTTTGAGCTTTGGCGTCTTCCGTCCCTCGTCCATTGAAGGGCCGTTCATAAACATTTTATGCTGGGGGGGGGGATTTTTCGTACTGTCTGCTGTCTTATCGTTATTGAAACTCCAAAGCACAGAGACAGTCTGAACATTGCTGCAGAACACGTGGGATGGCTTTCATATGTGAGATTTGAAGTTTTGACGGTGGTGGGTGTGCGGGATGTGTGTCTTCTGGGATGTGATGCCGCATATTTGCGAAAGGAACAAGCTGCCGCCATCTTGGTGTTGCGAGATGGCTGTTTCAAAATGGCTGTAGCAGGTTCCTTCGACATGCCGGTACCTATCTGCCAAACAGCCAGGCAGTACGTTCCATAATACAGTATTAAAACCTCAAATTCATAACATCTTATGTACTGTTGATTATGTTTTTAAATGTGAGGTTTGTCGTGTCTGATTTCCATCCCTTATTGATGTTTTTAAGTATTAACACAGCATATTATATTATGGTCGTACTCAACTGCTAACAGAGAGAAAGACAACAAATATTTTCCGCTCTGGGCAGGTTGTTAAGGCATTCTTTCTCCCGCATACGTTCTTCAGAGTTACTGAACTTCGCAATTGCGAGTATGAATTAATAAAATCTTTTGGCACAATACTGTTCTCGTGATATCTAATGAGACTTGTACTTTTAACATTGTCAATTTTAACCAAAATTTATTATTATATACCAGCTGTGAATGTAGTCTTATGTAAATGGAAGGAATTTCAAAATTCTTGCCTACATTTTCTTAAATATAAAATAAAGTATGTGAATTTCTGTCTTACTAATCAAGAGAGGACGCCACGTTTGAAAAGCGTGAGAATTCCTGTAATTCTTGAAATTCATACTAGTGTAAATGTTGGCAAAATAAACTAATACAGAGCAGCGTCCTAGTTTTAAACGCTTCAAATTTCTACTGGTTTTTTTTTAAATCGTTGAATTGAACTGCAGTAATTAAACTGGGATGCAGTGCCTAACTGGCTCAAGCTTCAGATTTTCCATTTTATAATACTTTAACGTAAAGCTCGACTCGTACTTTTAAGTCACTTCCTTCTGAATACTTTTTTATACATCAGTCAGGACTTAGGTTGAACGAGTTAATAAATATTATTCTTTATTAGACCGTCGTTACCCAACAATGTGGTGCAAAGTTCTTATTATTCAACTATCAACTGAGCGACATGTTTCGACCCTACAGGGCCATCATCAGGCTATATAATTATATATATATATATATATATATATATATATTATTTACACGTACACACAACGGGATGGAAACCCCCCATTTTTGAACGAGTTGTCTCGATATTTACCTTCAAGTGGACGGAATGTTTAGGGCTAAATCCACGTCAGGCGCAAAGTTTTTCGTCTGGGTGACATTCCGCACGTAAGACTTCATGTCCGACCCTAAATTCAACTCCAAACATGAACACGGGTTAAAGGCCTAAGAGTTACTAACTGAATACTTCTTTTAAAACTCTGAGCTTATCTTCAGGCTTTGTAACTATTACAAACTGTACCAGTGCGGTACTTTTGCTTACTGATGACGTAGGTGTAATGCTAGTACAATTAAACGTAGAGTCTAAACTTCTATACGTTGATAGATATGAAAAAAAAAAGCCAGCACTTAATTAGTAAAATGAAAGAAGTACAACGTGACATCTCTGTATAATGTAAACTCTGAAACTTGAGTGATAACGTGTTAGAAAGCATTTACAATTGGCATAAATAGTTTTAAAATGGACCTACTTTTAGTTTGTAGTGAGAAGTCTGAAGAGGATTGTGAGCTCGGAACTGAAAGTGACCCGAGAAAAATTACTGCGTTGTTTTACGGCGTACTTTGAGCCGAACGTTTGGCCTGTAGGTTTATATATTATAAAAGTCTTCAAGAACTTGCTTGTAATAATTTTTTTATGTTTTCTACGATCAATTGTTTGTGAGCAAGTCTTGACGGACTGCTTAGATTGCAAAAGGCATGGTTATCAAAGATGAATGTGGTACATAAACGAAGTGGTACTGATGTTTTACTGAATGTTATTATGGGGAATTTATTTGTAGAATTTTTTTTAGAAGAATAGTAGATATCTGGGTAATAGTGCAAAGGCAACTGAATGAAACTTCGAGCTGTTATTCATTTTACGAAAACTGAAAACCTATTGAATGCTTTAGAGTAATTCTCTTTTCTAAATTCCAAATCCTTTGTCTTCTGGAGATTAAATCTCACGGTTATTATTGCGACCCTGTCTTTGATTTTTACGGCAGATAGAGGTCAGTGTAACCGGCAGGTTCTGTGGAAGGTCAAACATGCTGAAATACTTTCAAAACCTTTATTTATACCGTGCATTCATTTTAATGTATGCGAATGTACAATTGGGGCACATTTAAAAATTACGACCCTTTTTATTTACAAAGTAATTTCTTATTTTCGGTCCTGTAGGTAAACAAGTAAACTCATTTTTCAACGAAAATGCTGGAAATACAGGGAGGGATAGTACAATAAGAGCAGGAAACTAATGATAGGCATGTATTTGGTCGAAAAGGATAAGATATTATCTTCAGATTACATTAAAATTTGCATGTAATCTACAGTGTGTGACAAATTGTGGAACTTAATCAAAATTGTTTTTTGTGTAACATTTATGAATACCTGTACATAAAAACTATTTGCATAATTTACAGTTCCTAAAAAATAGACGAGGGAGAAAGAAACGATTCAAACAAAGTCTGTTATCTTGGTAGCAGACATTCGACGTTAGGAACTGCAGACTATGCAGATACTTTTTTTATATGCATTCATAGATTTTCATTGCAATTTTAATCATCCCGTTGTGTTGGGATTTAATTATTATTTTTATTATTATTACTACTACTACTTAATACTACCTACTACTACTACTACTACCACCTACTACTACTACTACTACTACTACTACTTACTGCTACTACTACTACTAGTACTACTTCTACTACCACCACCTACTACTACTACTACTACTACTACTACTGCTTACTACTACTACTACTACTACTACTACTACTACTACTATTACTACTACTAACAACTAACAACTGCAATTAAGTTGTCACTCGGTAGTAGCATTCCTTACACTAGTACAAAAAAACAAATAATAATAAATTTAAACAAATAAGAATAAATTCAGTAAAAGGTAAACGGATAGGTCATCAAAATACAACTTTATGAAAAATTGATTTACTCAGCTACATGTTTCGACTCCGCAGGGTCATCATCAGGCTGATGTCTAAAGCATATGATGGCGGTATACACATCATGTTATGGAAGAGAGATCTCCCATCTTACAAATTATGTTACGATCCAGATTGTGTATAATATTTAACTTCAAGGTATGTGTCCACCCATTATTGCCTGCAGATGACTACTCAAGACATTACCACTTCTCCTACATGACTAGTAATACTAAGCTCCACTAGCGGTCTGAAGGCTTCTCATGCCGCAGTGACAGGATGGAGAATCCCATGATTAGCTCTCCGACTGTCAGATTCCCTTTCATACGGTTAATTAGTCCTCATCCTACAACATCGAGTGCTTTGGAGCATGTCGAGTGCTGGTACATGGTAATTCTGTTCCTCCTTAGACACGCTATTTCTAACAACGCTCCTGTCTGTTATTTCTTTAGGAGACAAAATGGATTTTAAACTTAGGTAATTAGAATGTAAATATACAGTGATGGAATATAATCCACTTTAGAAGACTCGTAAACGAGGTTTAGAAGTAAGTCGGTGTTTGCCAATTTCTGAATTAGCGGGTTATTAGCGACCGGCATGTCTTGAATACAGGTAAACGGGTTTTCTTAATAATCGGTTGGCAAGAGAATGCAGCCACAAGATGACGGAATTGGCTTTGAATAATGTGCAGTAATATTTTTAAAAAATCATGACTGTTTGGCATAAGAACATTTAACGAAAATTTGGTATGACAATTCATGTCGACGGTTTACATGGAGATGAAATAGTGATCTGGCAGCAAGGCATGTTACGCTGTGCTTCGTCCAGCCAATCGCCTTATGTCAGTGACGCAGCGTGAAGGGAATTCCATAATGTCTGTTGGAAATAACTGCAACACGGGCAGATAAGTCTGAGACGAGCCACAAACTGTGTCGTTAAAATATTTTTTGCTCTGTAACTTCTCTCTGACGCTCTATTCAGGTTGTTGCACTACTTCTAGCGTCTCCTCTTTTATGTTTCCGCTATATGTCACTCCCCTGTCTCTCCCCACAGCCTTCCGCTCCTTTCTCTCTGCCATCCCTACTCTCCTTTCGCGACGCACAACTGCATTATTATATTACCCTTACCCTCACCTTATTTCATCCTCTTTGCATTGCTTCCTCTTTATCTCATTTATATTTCGCCGCCTACCTCCATCTTTGTTGGAACCTCTCTTCTCTTTTCTCGGTCTCTCCCATCATTCTCCATCAGTAGCTTCGTTTGTTATTCTTGGGTGTTTTCTCAAAGTCTGAGTCCCACAGCTCTGCAATATGGAGTGCCTGATGTCTTGGTGTCACCCAGATGGATTTAAGCAGCTTCTAGAAAACAAGGGCCCTCGCCGATTTTCAGCTATATTTGTAGGGGATTTATTTTAATGACGTCCCACAATGTACAGCCAAGACATTTGTCAAATTTTCGCCATCGGACCTTATGGGACTTCTTGAAATTTTATGGGAAATTCCCTACACACATGTTTATTGCCAGTTTTCGCGTCCTGGGAAGGTAGCAGGTTTTCAACGAAGGGCACGCAGTTCGCAATCTACATTCTTGCCAGTCGCTTTTATCCCCTCCTAAGTACGAGTATGGAACACTGCAGTATTATGTATTACACTTCTTAGACAATACAGATAATCGCGTGACCTTTAAGGCCGTCTTGACTGTGAATATGAGAATAGCTTTCTTCTATTATGTGATGGCTAGTAGTTTGGTAGGACCGCCTCTGTGGTCTAGTGGTCAGAGTTTCTGGCTACAGATACAGAGGTCCCGGGTTCGATCCCCGGCGCTACCAGATTTTCTGAGTAGTAGTGGGTCTGGAACGGGGTCCACTC